>Ga0136604_1000089_pt1 | contig 53239 bp, 50 predicted proteins | sample AntRauFillE10628_FD_104928 | JGI IMG/M metagenome (GOLD analysis project Ga0136604, IMG submission 104928) | Saline lake microbial communities from Rauer Islands, Antarctica - Metagenome Filla E10 #628 | ecosystem: Environmental > Aquatic > Non-marine Saline and Alkaline > Saline | place...
ATTACAAAAAAATAATAAAAGATTACAAATCTCTGTAAAAACTTGAAAATTATTTTTAAATCTAGCAAGCCAATTAGATAAATTTGTTTTTTTTGAAGGTGAGGCCTTTAAATATCTATTTTCTAATTTAGCCTTGGTAACTGGCAAAATAAAAATATTTTCATCATCTTTAGTTTTACCACTAAAATTATATAGTGGGAAGAATATACTTTTCAAAAGAATTAAAGTATTTGGTACAATAAATATAATACCTCCAGCTGCCATTTTTATTAGGTATACAAATAATTTACTATAGCCTTCGTATATTACAGTTGTAGGCTCAGCATCCACTATAAAAGAATCATCCATATCTGAGATTTCTTTAGCTTGTAATTCCACATTATTCCTTCTAAATTCTTCATTAAATGCATTAAAAGTGAAAAAATTATAAAGGTCTGCCAATCCACTAGACTCTAAAATAGATTTTAATAAAGATTTCTCTTGTTTTTTAATTTCTATGTTTATAGGTCTAGAAACGTTAGGTAATTCATCCTTATCTACTTTAGTAGATAATATAGTATTTATAATGGGAAGAGTTGTATTTATAAAGTCTTGACTATCTTCAGAAAAATTAATTTTCCTTGGGTCTTTAAAAAAATAATCAAACACAATTTTAGGAGTGAAACTTAGGTAGTCAAAATAGTCGCTGAAAAAAGAAGGTGCATTAGCTTTATCTTCTATTGCGCTGATATCTTTGGATAATTTTTCAATTTTATATTTTAACTCAGAATGGTTTACAGGTGCTTCAGAAATGAATTTATCATTTTTTTGCCAATTTAGAGTTATACGCTTTTTTTCTTGAAAGATATTAGTTTCTGCTTCTAATTTTAACAAAATATGATAGCTAATTAGTTGTTTTTGAATTAGCAATACGTCTTTGGGCAAAATCTTGTGATAAAGTTTACTGTTTAGAGTTGCTGCTACTCGCTCCCAACCTATATGCTTAATAAGTAAGCGTATTGCGGTAGCCGGCTTATCACTTATTAGAGCTTTATCTATAAGATTAGCTAAATTACTTGTAGATAATAGGTTAAATTTATCCAATAAAGCGGCTTGGATAGTTATGGTATAAATATTAGCTTGGTTATCTTCTAATCGTTTAAAAACCTTGGCTTTTATTAAAGATTCTTCATTCATTAAAGCTGCTAAAATTGCAACATTTACTTTTACTGGGTCGACATCTTCAGTAAGACTTAAGACTACTCTAGGATTTGAAAGCTCTTGTATTAAAGTTGGAATTGAAAGCTTAAAATTCTGTAGAAAATTACTCGCTTGTTGTATATATCTTACAAAGTTTTCTTCAATTTCTACGGATGAATTTACTATAGTTTGTAATTCTCTACGAGATAAATAAGTAAGATAAAAATTGTTTTTAATCTTTAGTAACATTTGTTCAAAATATTTATTTTGATGACTAGGGTTTTCTATTAAAAAGTTGGTTAGGGGGGCTTCTTTTTTGGAGATTCTAAATAATTGGGAATTTACGGCTTGTGCAATTAAGCTATCTTTAATATGTTCTTTTACATAATCTGTAGAATTTCCAAAAATTGTTTCATTTTCTACAATTTCTCTAAATTGTATTATAGCGTCAGTACATTTTCTTTGCGTATCTACATCACTGCTATCTATATCTATTGTTCCAATATCATCTAGTAATTCCATTAAATCTCGCATTGGTTCTTGCGGGGTAGAACTTTCATGTATTAGAGGGTCAGCAGGACAAGGAGTTGCTAAAAATTTGATTAAAGTTTTATATCCATCTTTCTCTTGTATAACTTGAGGATGGCTTTTTAAGATTATTAAAATGCTTCTTAATTTTTTAAATTTTTCTATATCAATAATATTTTCTATATCAATAATATTGGTATGACTTAGCATACGTAAAATAGCATGCAGTATATCTTCAAGGAAAAAAATTCCTTCCAACTCAGATAGCTTATCTGCATGATTAGTTTCAATAATAAAATGCAAAACTAGTTGTTTTAAACGAAATCTCTCATTATCACTTAATTTTTTATTTCCTAGCTTTTCTATAGGTTTTTCTAATATAGATATACAGTGCTGAGAGTCAAAATCCTTTAACACATTACGCGTAATTAGTAATAGATTATCATATAATTTATTATCTAAAAATTTACCGGATGTTATAGACTCTGGGTCTCTAAGAAATGGATTGTCTTGTAAGAGGCCCTTTGATTTATAAGCTTTGTCAGTGGCAAGTATAGGTAAACTATTAGATATTGCCTCACGCCAGCGCCAATCATTAATTTTTACTTTTTCTTTAATTTTGGCTAAAATATCTTCAATTTCTCTTCTATCGTCAAGATTTGAAATAGCTAGTAATATATAATCTAGGTTATGTTCAATTTCTATGTCATTTAATATATCAAATAATTTATGTGGTTCTTCCAAGTTATATCTAAGTAATAAATTTATTTGCTCTGCATGTAGAACCTGCTCATCTAAAGTTATTAGGCCTTTGGCTTTAATTTTCTCAAGTTTAAACTTAAAAATATTTTCAAGTAAATTTGGGTATGCAGTATATATTGCTCTACATTCTTCTAAATTCTCATGCATCCTATTTAGTTGGTTTTGCATAAAATTAAAAAGCATGTCTTTTTGTTGGAAATCAAGATTGTCAAAAATTTCTTTAGTTAAATCATTATGTCTTATTGGAAATAAATTTACATCAATATTTGCTGATTCCTCTTCTTTTTTTCTTAAGCTATTGTTTTGTGTTTCTTTTACAGTTTTTTTAAGGCGTACAAAGTATTCTTTTATAAATATAGAATGAACATCTAATGGATGAGTTATCGCAAAAAATTGCTCCATTTGCCTAGATGATAAGCTTTTATTTAATGCCAATTTAATAATATTTTCTATAATTGTGGGTGTCTTGTTTTTTGGTAGAGCATGTAAGATGTTACTTAATATTTCTAATTGGTTAATATTAATTAAGTGTTCAACCATACTAATAATTTTATTATTGTTTATTATTTGCATTAATTCAGATGTTCCACCATCAATTATCTTGGCTTTTTGTTCTATTTTATTTATTAATATAAGACAATTTAAAAATGACTCTACGCCCATATTATCTTGGTTGTTGTGGTATAGACTGATAATGGGTTCTATTAAAAATACATCATTTTCATTAGGATATCTAATTGAGCCATTATCTTCTGTAATGTATATATTAACTGATTTTCCTGTTAAAAATATTTCTACAGATTTTTTGTTTTCAAAATTTATTAATACCCTAATGTTGTCATGACTTTGCGCTTTATTTCTGGAAGGACTGCCTTGATATAAAAAACCTTTTTCAAATAAATTGTCTAATATGTCATATTCAATTTGTGCCATATTAATTTCACTAGCAAATTTCACCCCTTGCGCATGTATAAGCTCGTAAATATCTACTTCTTCGCCCTTCAAATTTGTTGTGTAAGGGGTATAGTCTTCATCAAAAATGCAAGTCCAGCCTTTCTCTTGTTTTGGCAAATTATCTAAGAATTGAAAAAATTTTATTTCATCAGAGTTTTGTGCATTGTTTTCTAGGGTAAGCTGAAAAAGCTGCTCATGATTAGCTTCATCTTCATCTAAAATCTTAATAGTTTGAATTTTGGCGCTTAAATAGGTCTCATCTTCACTAATTTCTAATTTGAATTTATGGCAATTTAAAATTTCAAAAGTTAAGTTTTTGCAATATTTATTAAATAAAGGAAAAAGCTCTGACTCTTTTTGTGGGATTTGGCTAATAACTGCGCAGCTTTGCAAAAAAGTTAAAGTAGTCATTAATTTATCTTTACTATCAACGGTAGTTTTAAATCCTTCATAAGTTGAAGCTATAGTTTTTAAATGATCTATAGAAATATCGCGCAATGTAGTTAAAACTTTTTCTAAAGAATATTGATTACTAAAAACTTTTTTAAATTCTTCAATAATCACAGGCGCTGGATTAGAGCCGCTATATCTATCTTGATATGCTAAAACTTTCTGGGATGATTCAATATCATAACCATGATTGTTGGCCCAACTTAACAATGAATAATATTGATGTATTTCTCCTCCGCCCATTTCTACAGCTTGCATAACAGCATTTACTTTTATTATATCAAGTCTTTGCTCTAAGTTTTGTACTGAAAGTAATATGGCGGTATTATTAATTTTATTACGTGCCCCCTCTACGCATACACCACCATTAATTGTTTCAAATAATGTTTTTATGGCAGCTAATTTAGTATCTTTATCTGTTCTTTGATTACATTCTAGAGCGTATAAAATAGTTTTAAAATCATCGGCACTTTGTTTTAGGGTTAGATACATTCCAGCTGAAGAGAAAAATATTTTTTTATAAAATTCAGTTAATTGTGTTTTAAAAGCTTGGTAGTCTTCTTGGTCTTAATGTGTTTCTTGTACCTCATGCCCTTTATCTTTATTAAATGAATTTAAATAAAAGAACTTTAAAAATCTTTGGAGAATATAGGCAAATTTTTGAGCCTTGTCTAAAGCATTTTTAAAAGCTTCTTCAGATGCAGGTTCTATATGGTCCTCTATTTGTAACTTTGTTACATTAAAAGATTCTTCGTCAGTTTTTGCAAAAAACTCATGAGCTTGGGTTCTCTCTTCAGGGGTGGCTTGGCTAGAAAAATTTTCAAGAAATTCCGCTAGGGTCGCAGTTTTTAGCTCGCTTTTGGATGTGGTTTCAGCTTCTCTTGGAAAAGCACTTTTTAAGTGTAATGGCAGAATTTTTAAAGTGCTAGAGCCTGGCATTGCTAGATTCCTTGTTATTAGTTGGGCAAATAAGGTCATCTTAACAACTAATGAATAGCATAGCAAGATTTTTTCAGCAAATTATGAAGTTGGGTAATCAGTATAACCTTGAGCGCCACTGCCCATAATAGTTGCATTATTAAGAGGATTTAATGCTAAGCCATATTTAATCTTTTCTACCAAGTTTGGATTAGCTATATAGTTTCTACCAAAGGCTATAGCATCAGCATAACCTTGTTTAATCAACCGCTCGCCTTTTTGGGCGTCTAAATTGCCAGCCACTACAATAATTCCTGGAAAAAGCTTGCGTATTTTTTGGCGAAATTCTATTGGTACTAAAGGCGTATCTTCCCAATCCGCCTCGGCAAAATGTAGATAAGCAAGTTGATGCTCATCTAACCATGCAACTAATGCATAAGTAGTTGCTAAAATTTCGCTACAAACCATGCTGCGGTGAGTAATAAAGGGCGATAAGCGAATAGCACAACGGCTAGCCCCAATAGCTTGGCTAATGCCTCTTACAATATCTTTAATAAAAGCTAATCTACCTTCAAGATTTTTACCCCATTGATCATTTCTTAAATTAGAACAAGTTCGCATAAATTGATCGGGTAAATAGCCATTAGCTGCATGAATTTCCACTCCAGCAAAGCCACAAGCTATGGCATTTTTTGCAGCTTGTATATAATCATCGATAGTTTGTAAAATTTCATTATGCGTCATAGCTTTGGGTAAATCACAAGCTAGCATTCCTTGATAGTTTTCATTTGCAACCCATACGCTAGCTTGTGCTTGAATTGGCGATGGAGCAAGAGGTGCTCTGCCAGCATGCAATATAGAGTTAGCCATTCTACCCACATGCCATAATTGACAAAAGATATTGCCATTTTGCGCTGATACAGCCTGAGTTACTTGTTGCCAGCCTTGCATTTGTGGCGTGTTATAAATTCCAGGGCTGCCAGAGTAACCCTTAGCAGCAAGGGAGACTTCACTAGCTTCGCTAATTATTAAGCCAGCGCTTGCTCGCTGGGCGTAATATTGCGCCATAATTTTTGATGGAATGCCACCAGGATTAGTACGTGCTCGGGTCATGGGCGCCATAAAAATCCGATTCGCTAGATTTAGCTCACCAAGTTTAATTGGTTTTAGCAATTTATCAATCATGAGTTTTGTAATCAACTTGTGTTGTTGAAATGGTTAATACAATGTTATTATTTTTCAATCTTGAAATTTTACGGGTCTGGCTATGCTAAAGTTGAATAGAATTTACTATATTTTGCTAATGATTGGAATATCTATTAGCTTAGGAGCATTTGCTAAGTCTGCTGACAAGCAGACTCTAGTTATGGCCCAACAAATAGATAACCTAATTACTCTAGACCCTGCCGCTCTTTTTGAAACTGCAGCCCAAGAATATGCTTATAATACTTATCAGCGCTTATTGAATCCGCATAAAGATAATCCTGGGCAATTTACCAGTGATATAGTTCGAACTTGGGATGTATTTGACTCAGGTCGAAGCTATATATTTCGCTTATTTCCTAAACTGTATTTTGCTTCTGGAAATCCATTAACAGCCCATGATGTGGTTTTTTCTCTAAGAAGAGCTATACGCTTAAATAAAGCACCTGCCTTTTTATTAACTCAATTTGGCTTTGATTCACAAAATATAGAGCATCGAATAATAGCTGTGGACAATACTACTGTTAAAATTTCTCTGTCTGAAACCGTAGCCCCGAGCTTATTTTATAGTTGCCTAACATCTCCTGTGGCTTCTATTGTAGATAGTGTATTATTGCAGCCGCATCTAGCTCAAGACCATGGGCATATGTGGTTAAGTAAAAATTATGCGGGCTCTGGTCCTTATAAATTGCATGCTTGGCAAGCTAATAATAGCTTAGTGCTAGTTAAAAACGAACAAAATATTCAAGCATCCAAGGCCAAGCTTGCTAAAATAATTATTCGCCATATTAAAGAGCCTAGTACTCAACATTTATTGTTAGATAAAGGTGATATTGATATTGCACGTAATTTATTAAGTTTTAATAATTTGCCTGCTGATACAACTAAGGTTTCTGTGCTGCGTAACTGGCTAAAGTATTTAGCTTTAAATCAAAATAATTCATATCTTAGTAAACCAGAAGTAATTTTAGCTATTAAGCATCTTATAGACTATCAACAAATAGCGGATACCATTTTGCGCGATGAAGTTGTAGTTAATCAAAGTTTTATTCCTCTTAAAGTTATGGGCTCTAAGTATAATGATTTTTATCAATATGATTTAATTAAAGCTAAAGAGCTTTTAGCTACAGCCGGTTTTGAAGCTGGCTTTAGTATAAATTTAGTAGCTAAAAATCTTAAATTAGCTCAAGCAATTCAATCGGCCTTAGCCCAAGCTGATATTAAAGTTAATATTATTCCAGGAGATAGTCGCCAAGTATTAGCAAAATTTCGCGCTAGAGACTTTGATATGCTTATTGCTACTTGGGCAAGTGATTATAGCGATCCCCATGCTAACACTGTAGCATTTGCAACTAACCCTGATAATTCAAGTGCTAGCACTAGCAAAACTTTGGCATGGCGCACTAATTGGCAGCAGCCAGAATTTAATATTATAAGTGAAGAAGCTAAAAAAGAGCTAGACTCCCAAAAGCGTGCTAATCTATATGAGTCTTTGCAAAAAGAGTTTTTGCAAATAGCGCCGATTATTGTTTTATTTCAAGAAGTTGAAACTTCGGTTATTAATAATAATGTTAGTGGATTTGAGCTGGGTACAGATTCTAATGCAACTAATTACCTCCATATCTCTAAATTATAAACAATGCGTTAATTTATTTATACGTTTTGGCATAACATCTGCAACATTAGTGTTGTTGGTAGTTTTTTTATCTAAAATATCTCCTATTGATTCAGGCTTAAGTCGGGTTGGAGATCAGTTTTCTGATATTAGTTACCAGGCTAAAAATGTAAGCTTAAAGCATGGTTTTGGGTTTTCCTTGTTAACCAATAATTTAGTACTCCAAGATATTAAGCTTGCTATGCCTGCAACTTTTGAGCTTGCAACAGCTGCTATGTTATTTGCTATTTTAATTGGGGTGCCTTTGGGGATCTTAGCTGCAGTTAATAAGGATAAATTGCTTGATCATATATTACGTATGCTGTGCTTATTAGGTAATAGCGTTTCTATTTTTTGGTTAAGCTTAATGGCTATGTTGCTTTTTTATGCAAAGCTGCAGCTATTTCCAGCTCCTGGCAGGGTGGATATTGCTTTTTTAGATGAAATTGCTCAGCCTCGATTTTTATTAATTTCAAGTATACTAGATGGTAATTGGCCTTTATTTAAAGATGCGCTAGCGCATATAATGTTACCCGCATTAGTGTTAGGTTATTACAGTTTAGCAAATATAAGCCGCATGACTCGATTGTTTGTATTACAAGAATTGCAACAAGAGTATGTAATTACTTGTAAACTTAAAGGTATGCCATTTAATCAAATTTTGCGCCGCCATATATTACCCAATACTGCAATAAAATTAATTACGGTAATTTTATTAAGTTATGCTAGCTTGCTAGAGGGCTCAACTTTTGTGGAAAATATTTTTATGTGGCCAGGCATTGGTTTATATTTAACTCAATCAATTATGGTCAATGATTTAAATGCTATTCTTGCATGCACTATTGTTATAGCTTTAATTTTTATAACAGCTAATTTTATTTGTGATGCATTGTATAAATTTTTAGACCCTCGAGTTGCCAATGTATAAGCAAGTCTTGGCAATGTATAATAATAAAAGTATTGTCTTAGGCTTTAGTCTTTTAGCTTTATTTATATTGGTGGCCTTGGTGCCCACTATGTTTACTCGGCAATCTCCATATACTCCAAACTTTGACAATATTTTAGCTCCAGCTAATGGACAACATATTTTTGGTACAGATGAATTGGGGCGTGACTTATTTGCCCGAATAATTTTTGGTACGCGTTATGCTTTTATAGTTGTATTAAGCGTATGTATAGTCACCATCCCCTTAGGTTTTACTATTGGCGCAATAGCCGGTTATAAACAAAATTTTATTGGAAATTTTTTATCTAGAATGATAGATGTTTTTTTGGCATTACCTAAACTTATAATAGCTATGGCTTTAGTTGCAAGTGTTGGCGTGGGGATTAAAAATGCCATTTTTGCCATAATTTTAACTGCCTGGGCGCCGTATGCGCGTTTAACTAGAGCAAATGTTTTACAGCTTAAACAGCAAGATTTTATTTTGGTATTAAAACTTCAAGGCGTATCTTCTAGCAGAATTTTATTTAGATTTATAGCCCCATTATGTCTTTCCCCAATTTTTTTACAGGCATTTTTGGATATGAGTGGTTATATATTAATGGTGGCCGGCCTTGGTTTTTTAGGATTAGGCGCCCAGCCACCATTGCCAGAATGGGGCTCTATGTTAGCTAATGCTAAAGATTATATTTTAACTCATTGGTGGCTAATTACTTATCCTGGTGGCGCAATATTACTATTGAGCTTAAGTTTTAATTTAATTGGTGAAGGGATGCAAAGTGTGCTTACAAATAAAGGCTTTTAATTTAAGCTTGGGTTCTAGAAAAATTTTACAAGATATAAATTTAGAGCTAGGCCCAAAGGATAAATTAGGCATTATAGGTGAGTCTGGTTCTGGTAAAACTATGTTAGCTAAAAGCTTGGTGGGCATGGTACCAAGGAATGCCAAAATAAGTGCTGAACAATTTAAAATACTCGGATGTAATTACTCCCTAGATTCAGATTATGCTAAGGTTAAGCAGCTTGCTGGCAAGAGTGTCGCTCTTATTTTACAAGATGCTAAAATAGCTTTAAACCCAATTATGCGAACTAGCGAGCACCTATTAGAAAGTTTGCGGCTAGCTCAACCAAGCCTTGAAACTAAAGATTATACGAGAAAGTTAGTAAAAATTTTAGCTGAGGTAGGTTTAGGGGAGAACGTACTTACTAAGTATCCCCATGAATTGTCTGGAGGCATGGCCCAGCGTGTACTAATTGCCAGTATGTTAGCTCTAAATCCTCAAATATTAATTGCAGATGAAATAACTTCTGCCTTAGATAATGCTAGCGCGCATAAAGTACTAGAATTAATTGCAACTTTAACTAACTTTTATTCTTATTCTACTATATTAATTAGCCATGATCTTGAGTTGGTAAAAAAATATTGCAATATGATTATGGTCATGTATCAAGGTCGTATAGTCGAAGTAATAAGCTCTGCTGATTTAGAAAATAGTAAAGATGCATATACACAATTTTTACTCAATGCCAGACCGAATAAAGCTAAGCGGGGTCAAATCTTGTCTGAAATACCATGCTAACTATTGAAAATATTGCAATAAAAGCCAATACTAAGCTTACCCACTATACTTTGGCTGGGTTTAGTGCCAAAGTTGCCCGTGGAGAATTTTTAGGAATTTATGGTGTTTCGGGTGTTGGTAAAAGCACTTTATTGTATGCAATTTTAGGTTTAATACCTTTGCATATAGGTAAAATTGAGCTTGGGCAACAAGCAGTTTGTGCCCATAAAAGTTGGTGGCAACAAGTACAACTGATTATGCAAGACTCTTATAGTTCACTTTACCCTTATTTTAATGTTAAACAAACCTTACTTGAGTCTTTGCGTAATTATACTATGCTTGATAAGCGTTGTGCTTTAAATTTAATTCATGCAATGCTAGATAAAGTTAAGCTCGAACGTAGTTTATTAAACAAATACCCACATGAGATCTCAGGTGGACAGCGTCAACGGGTTAATATTGCTCGTGCCTTGCTAGTTAAACCTAAAATATTGCTATTAGATGAGCCCACGTCAGCATTAGATTTATCCGTACAAGCAAGCATTCTTAATTTATTGAATGAATTAAAACAGCAGGGCACAGGTATGCTTTGTGTGAGTCATGATTTGAATATGTTAGGTTATATGAGTGATAATTTAATAGAAATTAAAAGTTTTGTTAATTTTCAAAATTCTAGAGGTTAAATGTTAGAGCATAATAAATTTTTACAATTAGCCATTGAGCAAGCGCATAAAAGCTATAGCGAGGGCGGTATTCCAATAGGCTCTGTGATTGTACATCAAGGCGAAGTTATTGGTAGTGGGCATAACATGCGGGTGCAAGCAGGCAGCCCTATTTTGCATGGAGAAATGTCGGCTTTGGAAAATGCTGGCAGGCGCGGCGCTAAAATATACCGTGAATGTAGTATTTATACTACTTTGTCACCTTGTAGCATGTGTACTGGAGCTATTTTATTGTATGAAATACCGCAAGTTATAATAGGTGAAAACCAAAGCTTTATGGGAGAAGAGGCGCTTTTAAAATCAAAAGGCGTTGAAGTAATTGTTATGAATTCTCTAGCATGCAAAGAACTCATGCGCGATTTTATAGCTAAATATCCTCATCTTTGGCAAGAAGACATAGGTGAAATCATTTAGATAATTAGCTAGCTTTATTTTAGTGCATTACAATGCCACACCTAACAAATAAAATTAAGTTATCTTATGAATTTATTTTAAATCAATTCAATTCAATCCAATTTCTGCCTTATTATTAGCCCCTGATTCTAGTCGCCTATGACTTTGTAAACTATGGTTGACAAAGTGGCATCAACATGCTGAAATTAAATTTTTATGATTAACAACTGGTTAAGTTAAGGAATATAAATGTTTCTTAAAAAAGATAAAAAATTATTAGGCCAAATTCAAGATAACTTAGTAAAATTAAGCTTTAAATTAAAAAACCTAGCAGCCAGATTTTATAAATATAATAACTATGCTGATGACATTATACAAAATAATGGTATTTTAGATGGCTTTAGTAATATAGACTATTTAATAGAAATAATCTGGGATACACTTATTAATAATAATATTTTAGATTTTTTGATTTTTAAAGATTGTCAGTCATTTTTAGAATTTATTTTATTAAACTAAAGACTTTAATTATTTAACTTTAGTCTTATCTATCTTATTTATAATGCTGGTTGTATATTTAAGCATTTATAATTAAACTAAAATTTATGCATATGACAAATATTTTTGGCTCACCGACAAATCTTAAATTAAAAAACCCCATGTCTCCCAGGGCTTTACATAATGTTATAGCCAGTCGCCAAAATATTAAAAATATACTCGATGGTAAAGATGCACGTATATTGCTTATTATCGGCCCTTGCTCATTTCACGATCCTGATTCTGCACTTGAATATGCTTATAAACTAAAAAAATTATCTGCAAAATTTGCCAATAAGTTATATATAATAATGCGCGTTTATCCAGAAAAGCCTCGCACTTGCGTGGGCTGGAAAGGCTATGTTAATGATCCAAACCTGGATGCTAGTTTTTCTGTAGATGAGGGTATAAATAATACTAGAAAATTTATGTTGGCTTTGGCTGAAATCGATATGCCTATTGCTACAGAAATTTTAAATCCGGCTACATATCTATATTATGAAGATTTGTTGAGTTGGGCAGCAATTGGCGCCCGCACTGTAGAATCCCAAGTACACCGAGAAATAGCTAGTAATCTTGCAATACCGGTGGCTTTTAAAAATAATATTTTGGGAGACATTGATGTTGCAATTAATGGTATGCATTTTGCTTCTTGTAAACAAACCTTTGTCGGCATAAATAATTACGGCCATATAAGCAAAATTAATGCTTTGGGAAATAGTTATACGCATTTAATATTGCGTGGAAGTCAATTAGGGCCCAACTATAATAAAGAACATATTGATTATGCATATAAATCCTTAGCTATGACTAATTTGCCAGCTAATATTATAGTTGATTGCTCCCATGGAAACTCAGGTAAAGATTATACTAAGCAAGTTGAAGTTTTTAATAATGTATTGTCTCAGAGAATAAACGGTAATAATTCAATAGTTGGATTAATGTTAGAGAGTTTTTTACAAGCTGGTAAGCAGCAAATTACCGCTGATAAAAATCTTCTAAAGTATGGTTGCTCTATTACTGATGCTTGTTTGGGGTGGGAAGATACTGAATTATTACTAGAAAACGCATGTCAGCAATTGGCCAATTTGGACACCTGTATTTTATAATTTAACAGTTTTAAATTTAGCAAAATTGGATTTAGCATGGATTTAGCATTGGATTTAGCATGGATTTAGCATTGGATTTAGTTGAAATAGTTAATGCTTTGAATATATTCGCGATATTGCAAATCAAAAGCCAGCATTTATCAGCTCTTTAAATTAAAGGGAGTTTTGGGTTTATTGTAGCATCTGAAGAATTGGTCAATCAGTTTAAAAAGTCCCAATTATATACTTTTATATATTCTAATAGTTTTGTGCAAAAATTAATTGAAAATTATTTAGCTTGTGGAATTGAGGATTACTATGCTTTCATTAATACTAACCATTAGTCGGTATAAGGCATATGTGCAAGAATATATCGCAAAATTGACAACTATAGAGCATATTTAAGTTCAAGCACCAGAAGGTAGCTTATTTATTTTTCCTAAATTAAAAAACAATCAAGTATTAAATTATAATAATTTGTTAGAGAGTTAATCTTTAGCAGTAGCCCCAGGTATTGTTTTTAGTGAAAATTGTGCCAGTCATTTTCGTATATTTAGTAGTATATTTAGTGTTATATATTGCATATCTCTCTGCACAAAACCAACAACTTATATCCAGACCAAATATACCTAATATTAATATGATCTTAGCGTTTAGTAAAAAAATCTCCAACAGTCTGGTCTAAATATCCTAATACTAGCTAGACTCATATCTGCCAATAAATCATCCATCCGCGTATAGATTGGGTAGTATATTTTATTTTGGTATTAAAACCCATATGCTGTTTTGGGTCGTTCTCGAGCGATCTGATAGGCTCTAAATAGCGCCAATGTATAGACACCCCTTATATATTAATATTAACTGATGAGTGAGAGCATTTGAAGCATATATTGCAGTAAATAGATACTAAAGAAAATCTTAAGCCAGAATTAAAATCTGTGTTTAAAGATTCTGTCAAAGACTGGGGTAAGGCTAGCTTAAGTTATAAAATAGTTTAGCAACTTAATGCCAAAATATTAGCAAATTTTGGCTAAACAAGTTTATTACTGATGATTATCAAGATAATCATGGTTTGTACTGTGTATTATCTGACTTTTTATATTATAACGCACGCATGTATAACCAAGGAATCTAGTGTATATACTCAGAAAGCTAAATATTCACGAGCTAACAGCTAAAAATCCTTTTTTTATTTGGGCCGCGCTCTACTGGGAAAACCAGTTTAATTAAACACCAATTTAAAGGCGATGCTTTATACATAGATTTACTGTATAGTGATTATTACACATTGTTAAGCACAAGACCTGCAGCTTTAGAAGAAATTATCGATGCTGCTAAAGACCATAGTATAGTTGCTATTGATGAAATTCAGCGCATACCTGAACTGCTAAATGAGGTGCATCGTTTAATTGAATCAAGAAGGTTTAAATTTTTACTTACAGGTAGTAGTGCTAGGAAATTGCGTAAAACAGGAGTAAATTTACTTGCAGGCAGAGCTTGGCGCGCAGATGTTTTCCCCCTTACTTATGCAGAAATTCCTAAGTTTAATTTAGATAGATTCTTGTTATATGGTGGGTTACCTCAAGTCATTTTGTATGATACCCCAGATGAAGAGTTAACTGCTTACGTAAATACCTATTTAAGAGAAGAAATTCAAGCAGAGGCACTGGTGCGTAAAGTGCCAGTCTTTAGCCAATTCTTGCAAATAGCGGCTATTTGCAGTGGTAAAATGTTAAATTTTGCTAGTATTGCCAATGATTTAGGCATATCTGCATCCACAGTGCGAGAATATTATCATATTCTTGAAGATACCTTGGTAGGTTTTTTTGTGCCAGCCTTTACTAAAACTATAAAAAGAAAGGCTATTAGCACTACAAAGTTTTATTTGTTTGATTTGGGAGTAAAGCATAAGCTCGCAAGAATAAGAACTCTAGATCATCAGTCTGATTTATATGGTCAAGCATTTGAGCATTTTATTGCAATGGAGTTAAGAGCTTATCTATCATATTCACGCATTAATCTAGATTTAAAATATTGGCAAGCAAAAAATGGGCAAGAAGTTGATTTTATTGTTGGAAATAAAATTGCTATTGAAGTTAAAACTACTGACAAACCAAGTGAAAAACACATGAAAGGCCTCAAAGCTTTGCAATCTGAAGGCATATGTAAAGAATATTACTTAGTTTGTAATACTAAAATTGCACGTAAATATAATGAAATTTTAATTATAAATTGGCAAGATTTTTTAATAAAGTTATGGAACAATAATTTAGACTTGCAAGCCTTATAAATATTTTTATATAGATGAATGTATTTATCTGTAAATTCTAAAATCTAACTCAATGGTTAACAACCTAACACTTTGTATTAGCTTGCAGGACTTGCCCAGGTCCAATTAAATCTTTTAAACTTTTCATTCATCGCAATCTATATTAATTACTAATAAAGCAAAATGTTAATGAAAGATGAAAATCCTCAAGGATGTATACATGCTATAATTTATCTAATATGTGAAATATTGGATTTCAAAGGGCCTAACCACTCGATTAACTATATCTATTAGGCATTAGTTTTCTCTGTTACAAAATAGTTTTGTAGTAAGGGAGAAAAATTGATGCAAAATGTTTATAACAGCTCATTTCATAGCCAAGATGTGCCGATATTTGAGCGTTGATTAAATATATAACTAATATTTAGAGTGGGTTAATTATTATGGTAATTGGTGGAGGCGGCGGGAATTGAACCCGCGTCCGCAAGTAATCCACCATCAGCTCTACATGCTTATCCTACAAAATTTATCTTACCGCCAGCCTCTCCATAGGCAGAGAAAACTAACGGCCAGCCTAGAATTTTTCACAAGTTAATTATAGGCATCATAACTTGCAATCTTGTGTGGTGTGACCCCTAGTACCAGTAGCACAAGCACTGACTGGGTAGGAGGCAAAAGGCAGGTATTAAGCTGCTATTTTTGCGTACGTATTATCGTTGGCAGTTATATTTGCCTGCAATCAGTTTTACGAGATGATTACAGCTCGACATGCACCTTTGGATTCATGACTCACGTCGAAGCCATGTCGCCCCCAAGCCCCTATTATAGCGATTAGTTAACCAATTAACAAGCTAGCGCATTTTAATTTTGGTTTTTCTGCCTAAATCGCGTTTTAAAGCTTGTTCTTTAAGGCTATGGCGTTTATCTACTAATTTTTTACCTTGAGATAAAGCTAATTCTATTTTTACGCGATTTTTTTCCCAATACAGTTTGGTAGCAATAGCAGAATAGCCTTTGCGTTCAATATAAGCGCGGATGGTATTGATTTGTTTGCGATGTAATAACAGTTTACGTGAGCGAGTATCATCTGCTTTTATGTGGGTGGAGGCACTAAGCAAAGGCTGAATTACCCCGCCCAGCCAAAAAGCTTCATTATTTTTAATTATTATATAGCTATCAGCGACATTTGCTTTACCGGCCCGAATACTTTTAACTTCCCAGCCAAAAAGCTCAAGACCGCCTTCCATGCGCTCACCTAAAGTATAATTGAAGCTGGCTTTACGATTTACTGCAATGATATTGTCGTTAATTTTCTTGTTTGGCTTTTTAGTCATAATCATTCATTCTATATGTATCGGTTATTAATGTTGTGGAGATATGATGCCTAAAATAAAGCAAAATAAGCAAGTACAGCATTCTAGCCAAAAGTTATTTGAGTTAGTAAATAAAGTAGAAGATTATCCTAAGTTTCTTCCTTGGTGTACTGACTCAAAAATTATCAGTCAAAAACAAGATGCTGTCAAGGCTCGCCTTAGTGTAGCTAAGGGGCCATTTCGCCAAGATTTTGCCACAGAAAATACCTTAGAGCCATATACAAAGATAAAAATGCATTATTTAAGTGGACCTTTTAAGAAATTTTATGGTGAATGGAGCTTTAAGGAGTTATCTAGTAATTGTTGCCAGGTAGAATTTGACTTAGAATATGAATTTAATAACATGCTTACTGCGCGCGCTTTAATTCCAATTTTTAATTTAATAACTGATACTATGATAGACTCCTTTATAAAACGTGCAGATGAAATTTATCATGATTGAAGTTGAATTAATTTATTTATGCCCAGAGCATAAGTTTCAATGTAAACTTTTAGTAAAGCCCGAATCCTCTATATTGCAAGTGCTAGAGCAAGCAGATATTAGCTCCTTATTTATCCGTCAAAAGCTTAGTGAATTAACTGTGGGAATTTTTGGGAAAGAAAGAAAACTCACAGATACTGTAGTAGAGCACGACCGAATAGAAATTTATCGACCCCTTGCTCAAACTCCCAATGAAGCAAGATTTGAGCGTATAAAGCTTGAGCGGGGTGAGGATTAGCGCCTTTGTGGTGGGCGGGTAGATGATGATGCAGGATTGGAAGTGGCAGAAGAGTTTGTATTTAAATTAAAAGCCTCTAAAGCTCTTTTCATAGCGTTACCAGCAACATCTGCTCCTCCCTCTCTACTCCCTGTAGAACCAGGAGAATGAGACTCGGGGCTAAGAGGTGGTGGGGTGTCTGGTGTTACAGGTTGAGGAGTCATTTGATTTAAAACCTCCGGGTTTATTTTTATTTGCCCATTGGGAAATTTTCCCTCGCTGTCCAATACTAAATCACTTTTAGTCAAAGCGCTAACATTTATCTCGCCATCTTTATCTGTGGCTATTAAGATTTTAATTTCGAGGCCATTTTTTTTTAAATTTTCACCTAAAGATGCAGCCTCTTTAAGAAATTCTCTATTTTGTGTAACTTGATTGCTAGCATTAAAAGTTAATGTAGAATCTCCCAAATTAGGAGAGTATTTAAATTCTTGAGGGTATACTACATAAACATAATCATTTCCTACTTGCCCATGCGTTGTTTGACATCCCTCGGGCGTCGGAAGTTGAGGTTTATAATTTGGCATAACATACCCCTAAGCAATTTAATTTAAAATTTAGAGCTTAGTTTAAGTTGTAAGTTCAAACTTTTAACTTGTTTACTCTTATTTTTTGGCTACGTGAGTAAGTTTAAAGTCACCTGTGTAGTTTTGCAATTTATTGTCTTTAAAAAATAAGGTGAGATTTTGATAATCCGCTTTTATGCCGCGCTCAGCGCCTGGGACATAACAGTGGGCATACACCCAGCGTGATTGGTCCATATCAGGGTCTAGGGTGGGGGTGCCCAGTAAATCTAATACTTGCTCTTTACTCATGTTGGTTTTTAGACTAACTAACTGCTCTGATGATAGTTTGTTGCCTTGAGATAAAGCAGGTTTATAGTTGTTACAGCTAATTACCCCACAACTTAAAAGGGTAATTAACATAATTTGGTTTATTTTAAGCAATTTAGTCATCCTCATAGCAATTAGAGCAGTATAACATGAAGCTTGTTTTGTTCAATAATGTAATAGGTTTGATAGGTGAGGGGTATGCGGGTATAATCGGGATTCAATTTAGCCAGCATTATTAAAGGGGATGATTTTGAGTAAGGACCTAAAAGAGGCAGGCCTTAAAGTTACAGTGCCACGTAGCAAAATTTTAACTTTGCTAGAGAGCTCTAATCAACACCTTACTGCAGAAGATATCTACCAACAATTGCACGATGGTGGCAATGATATAAGCTTGGCAACTGTATATCGAGTACTTGCACAATTTGAATCTGCAGGCCTGGTTATTCGCCATAATTTTGGGGAAGGCAGTGCTATTTATGAATTAAATGAAGGTCAACATCATGATCACCTTGTATGTATTAAATGCTCGCGGGTGGAAGAATTTGTGGATGAAGTAATCGAGCAACGCCAACGCGAGATAGCTAATTCAAAATTATTTGAAATGACTAACCATAGTCTGTATATTTTTGGAATTTGCCCAGGCTGCCAAGTATAATGCAATCTTTTTTATATAACTTTACCGCATTGGTGTGGGTACCTGCTATTTTATTGCTAATTATTACTGGCATACTAATTACTATCGACACTCGCTTTATCCAACTTAAGCTGATAAAACTGCTAAAATCCAAGCCTACAAATAATAAGTCCTCCAAAAAACTTGGCGATATTAAACCGGTAGCCGCACTTATGACATCACTAGCAGGGGCTGTGGGCACTGGGAATATAACCGGCATAGCAACAGCTGTAAGCATTGGCGGCTATGGCGCAGTATTTTGGATGTGGGTTGTAGCTGTAATTGGTATGGCAACAGCCTATGCGGAAACCGTATTATCGCTTAAATATCGCACCTTAAATAGCGGTGGCGCAATCTTAGGTGGCCCTATGTTGGTGCTGCACCAAGGCCTTAGAAGCCCTAAAATTGCAAAATTATTTTGCTATTTTACTGTATTTTCAGCTTTTGGGTTTGGCATGGTGCAGTCAAATTCAGTAGCGGATGCTATTGTGGCAAATTTTGCTATTAACCGTTATATAGTGGCCGCACTTTTATGTTTTGTTGCAACCTGGATAGTATTTGGAGGCATAAAGCGTATTGGGGAAGTTGCAAGTAAATTAGTACCTATTATGGCAGGTCTTTATATTTTAATTAGCTTAAAAGTCATTTTAACTCATGCTAATCAAATTATCCCAGCTTTTAAGCTAATTTTAACTTCAGCTTTTAGTGGGCAAGCAGCGGTAGGTGGCTTTGCCGGTTCTAGTTTATTGTTGGCCATTCAAAACGGCGCCCAATTTGGGGTGTTTGCAAATGAAGCCGGTCTTGGGAGCTTGGCTATAGCCAATGCTAGTGCGCGCACCAATAATTTTGCCCACCAAGGGGCTCTGGCGATGCTTGGTGTGTTTGTGGCCACTATGTTAATTTGTACCATAACCGCTTTGGTACTAGCGGTAACTGATGTTTTAGGTAAAGTAGATATTTATGGTAACTTGCTAAGTGGCTCAAAGTTGGCTTTAGCAGCATTTGCCACTTCCCATTATATGTTTGTAAATATTGTAATAATGTGTTTAGCGCTATTTGCGCTAACCACCATAATTGCTTGGGCTTATTATGGGGAAAAATGTCTTGAGTACATTGTAGGTAGCTATGCGGCTCCAATTTTTAAAATAGCTTATATAATAGGATTATTTTTTGGAGCAATTTTAGATTTGCATGTAGTTTGGTTGTTGGCACATTTAAGCAATGGCTTAATGGTTTTGCCCAATGCTTGGTCTATAATTTGTTTGCGTAGTAAAGTTGCTCAAATTTAAAGGGGCAATTTTAGGGGAAAAGGAATACTTATGATAAAAATCACTTTGCCAGATGGTAGCATTAAAGATTTTACTGCACCAGTTACTATTTTAGAAGTAGCAGCAAGCATTGGTGCCGGTCTTAAAAAAGCAACTCTTGCCGGTAAGGTTAATGGCATCTTACATGATGCTTCTTATAAAATAACGCAAGATGCCAGCTTACAAATTATCACTAGCAAAGATGCCGAAGGCCTTGAAATTATTCGCCACTCATGTGCGCATTTACTTGCACACGCAGTACAAAGCTTATTTCCTAGCGCTCAAGTTACCATAGGCCCTGTTATTAATGAGGGCTTTTATTATGATTTTGCTTTTGAGCGACCTTTTACTTTAGATGATTTACAACAAATTGAAGCCCAAATGCATCGCCTTAGTAAACAAAATTTCCAAATTACGCGCAGTGTTCTAGCACGCAGTGAATCTATAAAATTGTTTGAAGATAAAAATGAGCATTATAAAGTAGAAATAATTAAAAGCATACCCGGCACTGAAGAGTTATCTTTTTATGCCCAAGACGATTTTATTGATTTATGTCGAGGGCCCCATGTTTGTAATACTGGACAAATTAAACATTTTAAGCTTATGAAACTTGCCGGAGCTTATTGGCGTGGTGACTCTAATAACGAAATGCTGCAAAGAATTTATGGAACTGCCTGGTCCAGTAAGCAAGAATTAGATGCTTATCTTTTTAGATTAGAAGAAGCTGAAAAACGTGATCATCGCAAACTAGGCAAGCGTATGGCATTGTTTCATTTTCAAGAAGAAGCGCCGGGCATGATTTTTTGGCATGCTAATGGTTGGATTATTTATAGGCAAATAGAGCAATATATCAGGGAAAAATTAGATAAGCATAATTATCAAGAGGTGCGCACCCCACAATTATTAGATAGAAGCTTGTGGGAGAAATCTGGTCACTGGGATAAGTTTCGTGAAAATATGTTTACGGTAGATACAGATTCACGGCATCATGCTTTAAAACCTATGAACTGTCCTTGTCATGTACAAATATTTAACCAAGGCTTAAAAAGTTATCGGGACTTGCCTTTGCGCATGGCAGAATTTGGTTCTTGCCATCGCTATGAGCCATCAGGGGCACTGCATGGAATTATGCGACTACGTAATTTTGTGCAAGATGATGCCCATATATTTTGTACTGAAGAGCAAATTCAATCTGAAGTTAGTCAATTTTTAGATTTAGTGTTTGAGGTTTATCATGATTTTGGGTTCAACGATATTACTATAGGCTTATCTACGCGCCCTCAAGAGCGCGTAGGTAGTGATAGTATTTGGGATAAATCTGAAGCTGCCCTTGAGACCGCAATTATTGATAAGGGCTTAAAATACGAGTTGTATCCAGGTGAAGGGGCTTTTTATGGCCCAAAGATAGAATTTACTCTAGAGGACTGTCTGGGGCGCAAATGGCAATGTGGTACCATACAAGTAGATTTTTCTACTCCAGAGCGCCTGGGAGCCACTTATGTGGCAGAAGACAGCAGTAAGCGAATTCCAGTTATGCTGCATCGGGCTATTTTAGGATCACTAGAGCGCTTTTTAGGAATTTTGCTAGAAGAGAGTGCAGGCAATTTACCTGTCTGGCTAGCACCAGAGCAAAGCGTAATTCTCAATATTGCGCATAAACATGCCGCAAAGTGCCAAGAGTTTGCGCATATTTTACAAAATAATGGATTTAGAGCATCTTTAGACTTGAGAAATGAGAAGATAGGGTTTAAAATCCGCGAACATACTTTGCAAAAGGTACCCTACTTACTTGTTGTGGGCGATCAGGAGTTAGAATCTAACTCAGTTGCTGTTCGTGCTCGCAATGGAGAAAATTTGGGAACAATGCCAATTAATGAGTATGTTAAATTCCTTAGTGGAAAGGTCGCAGAATATGGGAGGAAACAGTCATTAGTTTGTCAAAAAGTAACCGAAGGCGTATAAACAACGAAATTAGTGCGCATCAGGTTAGGTTAATTGATGGTTCAGGGAATCAAATGGGCATAGTGTCCATTGAAGAAGCCTTGGAAAACGCAAAAAAAGCAGGTTTGGACTTGGTTGAAATTCAACCCAAGGCAGAACCACCTGTGGTTAAAGTCATGGATCTTGGGAAAAGTGATTTTAAAAACAAAAAGCAAAAAACCAGACAGAAGCGGCAAAAAGTTAAGGAAATTAAATTTCGTCCAAGTACGGACACCAATGACTACGCGGTAAAGCTACGCAACCTACGTGGGTTTTTGGAAGGCGGTGACAAAGTAAAGGTTACGGTTTGGTTCCGTGGTCGCGAAATGGCACACCATGAATTGGGCGCTAAACTTTTAGAAAGAGTTAAAGTCGATTTAGAAGATATCGGTAAGGTCGAACACTTTCCTAAATTTGAAGGAAGGCAAATGATCATGATTTTAGCGCCCGCAAAATAATTAAATTAAATGCGGAGTTAGTTGTAATGGCAAATAAGTTAAAAACGCACAGTGGTGCAAAAAAACGTTTTAAAAAACGTAAAAATGGTTATAAGCATGCTAATTCAAATGCACGCCATATCCTTACTAAAAAGCCTCAAAAGGCTAAGCGTCAACGTCGTGCTTTAGATAGTATTGAAGGTTCTGATATTGCATCAGTTAGACAAATGTTGCCACATAGTTAAGGGGTAAAATATGGCGAGAATTAAACGTGGTGTTACAGCGAAAGCTAGACACAAAAAAGTATTAGATGCGGCTAAAGGTTATTATGGAGCGCGCAGTCGAGTATATAGAGTAGCTAAACAAGCAGTAATTAAAGCTAGTCAATATGCTTATCGCGATCGCAAGCAAAAAAAACGCACATTTAGAGCGTTATGGATTGCGCGGATTAATGCAGCTACGCGAATGCATGAAATGACTTACAGTCAATTTATTAATGGCTTGAAAAAAGCTAATATTGAGCTTGACCGTAAAGTATTAGCAGATATTGCAGTTGCAGATCCTGCTGCATTTACTAAAATTGTAGAGCAAGCAAAGCAAGCCTTAGCTTAAACTTTAAAAGTTTAAAAAGTTTAGGATAAAGGAGAAGCTATGCTTCTCCTTTTTATTATCTTTAAGGTATTTTATGCAACAATTGCAAGATATAGAGTCATTATTAGATTGTGCCATTACTAAAATAAATAAAAGCAATAGTATTGAAGATTTAGATACTATTCGTATTAATTATTTAGGCAAAAAAGGTGAATTTAATAAGTTAATGCAAGTTTTAAAAAATTTAGATGCGCAACAGAGGCCAATTTTTGGCGAAAAAGTAAATTTTGCTAAAGAAAAAATTGAGCAAGCTATAATTTTTAGAAAAAAGCTATTAATTGATAAGGCCTTACAAGATAAATTAGCCCAAGAAACTTTGGATATTTCTTTGCCAGTTAGTGTTGATATTGGTAGTATGCATCCAGTAACTCGCACTAAAAATAGAGTTGTTGAAATTTTTAATACCATGGGCTTTACATTAGCTGAAGGTCCAGAAATTGAAGATGATTTTCACAATTTTACTGCATTAAATATCCCCCCCGATCACCCCGCGCGTGCTATGCAAGATACTTTTTATTTTAAAGATGGTACATTGTTGCGCACACATACTTCTAATGTTCAAATTCGCACCATGCAAAGTGGCGAGCCGCCATTTAAAATTATTGCAGCGGGCAGGGTTTATCGGTGTGATTCAGATTTAACTCATACGCCTATGTTTCATCAATTAGAAGGCTTTATGTTAGACCAAGGCATAAGCTTTGCTAATTTAAAATATATTCTAGATAACTTTTTGCATTTATTTTTTGAGCGTCCATTGCCTACGCGTTACCGTAGTTCATATTTTCCATTTACCGAACCTTCTGCAGAAGTAGATATGCAATGTGTGGCTTGCCATGGTAATGGTTGTCGTATTTGCTCAAATAGTGGCTGGCTTGAAATTTTAGGTTGTGGCATGGTGCATCCTAATGTTTTAGCAAGTTGTAATGTCGATAGTGAAAAATATAGTGGCTGGGCCTTTGGGGTAGGTTTAGACCGCTTAGCAATGCTTAAATATAATATTCCGGACTTGCGCATGTTATTTGAAAATGATTTAAGTTTTTTGCAGCAGTTTTAAATGGAAATTTTTTATGAAATTTAGTGTGGAGTGGCTGCGAGCCTTAACAAATGTAGAGCTTAATAATTTCGAACTTGCAGCTCTTTTAACTAAGGGTGGGCTTGAGGTTGAAGACTTTGATGCTACTAGTATGCAAGTTGCTATCCCACCAAATAGAGCAGATTGCGCTAGTATGTTTGGGATTGCGCGTGAACTTATGGCTTTACAATTTAAGCAATTCATACCACCAAAATTAGCATCCGTTGCGGCTACAAATTTGCCAACTCTTAAGGTTGCTGTAGTGGCCAAGCAACATTGTCCGGTGTTTTGTTATCGTGTTGTAACTTGTGTTAATGCCGCAGCTGCCACTCCTGAATTTATTTTAAATAGACTAAAAAATGCCGGTATTAATCCAATATCTATCATAGTAGATATTAATAATTATGTAATGCTAGAACTTGGGCAACCCTTACATGCTTTTGATGTAGATAAGTTAGAAGGTGATTTGCAAGTGCGTATGAGCGCATCTTATGAAAAAGTAACTTTATTAGATGAGTCAGAGCACATGTTAGAGCCGCCAGCTTTGGTAGTAGCTGATGCTCAAAAAGTGCAAGCAGTAGCTGGTGTTATGGGGGCTATAAATTCTGGAGTACAACATACCACCACTAATATTTTATTAGAATGTGCTTATTATACTCCTGGCACAATAAGGCAAGCTGCAAAGTTATTAAAAAAGCCCACAGAAAGTTCTTTTCGTTTTGAGCGGGATATTGACCCTTGTATGCAAAATCAAGCTCTAGAGCGGGCTAGCGCCTTAATTGCAGCCTATGCTGGGGGCGAATTTTCTCAGATTATAGTTAATTCCTCTTGGGTAGAGTCAGAACACCCAATTGCTTTGCGCCCCGTGCGGATAAACATGCTATTGGGCACGACCATAACTACTAAGGTAATGCGCGAAATTTTACTAAATTTAAATATGACAGTTAATAGTGACAATGATTTAACCTGGCAGGTATTTCCACCTAGCTATAGGCGCGATCTTATTTTAGAGCAAGATTTAGTTGAAGAAGTTGGGCGCGTATATGGTTTAGATAATATTGTAGCTCATGCAGCTAAATCTTTGATAGAATTTGGGCCAACTTCTGCTAACAATTTATCCCAGCAAGCACTAGAACATCATTTGGTGGCACAAGGTTTTAGTGAGACTATCTCGTATAGTTTTATAAGTGAGATTTTGCATCAAGAATTTAGTACTACCTCCGCCCTAGAATTAATAAATCCAATATCGGCTGATTTAAAAAATATGCGGGCGAGTTTGTTGCCAAGTTTAGTAGCTACAGCTAATTATAATTTGCAACGGCAAATTAAACGCGCTAAATTTTTTGAAATTGGGCTTACTTATAATCTTTTAGCAAACCAAACTATTGAGCAACGCAAGATGTTAGGTTTGCTTATTTATGGTAGTAAAGAGCCAATTAGTTGGGAAAATAGCGCAACCGAAGCTGATTTTTATACCATTAAAACTATAATTTCTAATGTGCTGGCATTGGCCAAGCACACGCCTAATATTAGTTTTGAGCCAGCTTTGGATATTAAAGGCTTACATCCTAATAAAAGCTCTTATGTATTAATAAATGGGATGCGAGTTGGCTATTTTGGCGCTATACATCCTAAAACCCAGCAAACTTTAAATTTAAAGCAGACAGTTTTGCTAGCTGAATTACAATTAGAACATATATTAAAATTGGCGCCATTAAAGTTTGACGATTATTCTAAATTTCCCTCAATAAAACGCGATTTAGCTTTGCTTTTAGATGACAATATCCAAACGGGGGACCTCATTAATGCTTGTCAAGCAGAGTGTGGTAATATACTATCGGACATTAAAGTAATAGATGTTTATAAAGGGCAAGCTATTGAACATAATAAGAAAAGCGTGGCTATTAGCTTGACTTTTCAGGATTTGACTAAAACTTTAGTTGTTGATGAGATAGCCCAAGTTATGGATAATTTGCTTACTATCTTAGCTAATAATTTTGGTGCACAAGTGAGATAATATGACTTTAACTAAAGCCGATCTAATTGAAGTTGTTGCTAATAAACTTATAATGCCTAAAAAAGATGCCAAAGAAATAGTTGAGCTATTTTTTAATCAAATAACTGATGTCTTAGAAGAGGGTGAAGATATTAAGTTTTCAGGTTTTGGCAATTTTGTGCTAAATGATAAAGATGAGCGTCCAGGGCGCAATCCTAAAACTGGCGAAGATTACACCATATCAGCTAGAAGAGTAGTTACCTTTAAAGCTGGGCCAAAACTTAAAGATACGATTGATTTTTCGCAAAAGATTGAAGAGTTACCTACTATGCTGGCTGAGCTTGAAAGCGAGTTTGAGGGAGCTTAAAACGGGGTGTGGCGCAGCCTGGTAGCGTACATGCATGGGGTGCATGTGGTCGGAGGTTCAAATCCTCTCACCCCGACCAAATTAATTTGTTCTATAATTTTCTATGTTACTCTATAATTTTCTATGCTGCTCTATTTAGTTGTTCTTATAAATAAAGTGGATTGACTCTATAACTCTTAAACATATAGTATGCGCTGATGTTTTTTAAAAATTCAAATAAACGCCAAGGATACTTAGCAGCTGGTCTTTTGATGTGTGTACTAAGCTCGCTTTTTTATTGCTATGAGTATTTTTTGCGCGTGGCGCCTAGTGTTATGCAAGCAGAGCTTATGCGTTCTTATCAGTTAAGTCCTGCAGGTCTTGGGCGTCTTATTGCATATTATTACTTTGCTTATGTGCCTTTGCAAATCCCTGTGGGTATATTGTTAGATAGGTATGGGCCTCATAAAATTTTAACTCTAGCTTGCGCTTGCTGTGCGTTTGGCACTTATATTTTTTCTTCTACTAACATTTTATTATTGGCGCGAGTGGGGCGCTTTTTGGTAGGTTTTGGCTCGGCTTTTGCCTACGTTGGAGTGCTAAAGATTGCAAATATGTGGCTGCCGCGCCGTTATTTTGCCATGGTTGCGGGGATTTGTACGGCTTTAGGTATGTTTGGTGCTATGAGCGGTGAAATTGTTATGGCCAAACTTGTGGAGATAAATGGTTGGCGAGCGGCTATGAGTGGCTCAGCTCTTATTGGTGTTTTGTTGACTGTTGCCATATGGTGGGTAATTCAAGATAAATCTAATAAAAAACAATATCCTATTTATACTACTTTTGAGTTGTTGCAAGAGATTTTTAAAATAATTAAAAGCCCGCAGCTATTATATGCTGGATTTATTGGGCTTTGTATGTTTCTGCCTCTAACTATTTTTGCTGAGTTTTGGGCTGTGCCTTTTTATGAAGCATTAGGTTACTCTAAAGCCAATGCGGCGCTAGCTTCTGGGATAGTTTTTTTTGGGGTAGGCGTAGGTGGGCCTTTTTGGGGGCGAGTTTCGGATATAGTTCAAAGTAGACGCAAGCCTATGTTAATTGGTAGTTTAGGCGGGTCACTGTGCGCTATTCCTATTTTATTATTAAACCCTTTGCCATATTTTTTATCTTTACTTTTATTGTTTAGTTTAGGCTTTTTTATTAGTGCGCAAGTGCTAATTTTTGCTATTGGTAATGACTTGTCTCGCCCCTCTGTTAGCTCAACTACAGTTGCTTGTTTAAACTTTATGGTAATGCTTGGCGGTTTTATAGTGCAACCATTGGTCGGTTGGCTGCTTGAAGTAATTATGCATTATAATTACAATGCTACAAGCATTGCGCAGGTAAATGATTTTAGCCAAGCTCTAGCATTAATGCCAGCAGCTCTTATGCTTTCTACTTTAATAGTTAAATATTTATTAAAAGAAAGCTATTGGTCTGGGGATTAAAAGCTATAAGCTAGTATAAATTAATAACTACGCTGAAAAATTTTTTGAGAGAATTCGGTTAAGTCATTAGAGTTTTGGATTGTTGCCAAACAAGCCAATATTTGTTTTTCAAGCTCTTTAGCATACAAGCGCGCGTTTTTTAAACCTAAAATACTTACAAAAGTAGCTTTGTCTGCAAGCATATCTGATTGATTAGATTTACCTAAAGTGTTGCTAGAGGAGGTCGCTTCTAATAAGTCATCTTGTACTTGAAATAGTAAGCCTAAATTTTTTGCAAAATCATTAAGATTTGTATGTACTTGGGAGCTAACTTTTACTAAAGCTAGCGGCATTTTTATGCAAGCTGCAAATAAAGCGCCAGTTTTATGTTGGTGCATGCTTATAAGTTCATCTTTAGTTAACGTTTTTTTGGCAGCGCTTAAATCTATACTTTGGCCTAATACCATGCCTTTATAGCCTGCAGCTTGCGTTAGAATTTTAATTAGCTGCATTTTGTCTGATGCATCTATATGTTTAGCCCCCGCTATAACTTCAAATGCTAAAGTTAAAAGAGCGTCCCCTGCTAAGATAGCGGTGGCTTCAGAGAATTTTTTATGGCAACTTGGTTTGCCCCGCCGTAAGTCATCATTGTCCATAGCAGGCAAATCATCATGCACCAAAGAATAGGCATGTAAATATTCTAGGCTTTTAGCAAGGTGATCTAGACAATGGCATGGTATATTTAATAAATCTCCAACAAAATATACTAGCAAAGCGCGTAAGCGTTTGCCGCCATTAGCTGCATATGCCATGGCTAATTCTAAATCATTGGCAGGATAGCTAAATTCACTAGTAATAAGATTATTTACACGTATTAAATATTTTTGGTGGCTTAGCATACACGCCTCCAAGCGCTAGCTAAAATAATTAGTCATAATTTAATTATGTTAATTATTAAATTAAAGTTTTAGTTTACAGCTAATATAGTACTTTATTTAAGTACCCAAGGTCTAGCTATTAGCTTTAACCAGCTAAGTTTAAATTATCGGTAAAGTAGAGCTTTAATCAAAGCTTATAGTCTAATAGTGTATACCCTAGTATTAATGAGTTTAAAGGTAAATTTTAAGTTGTTGTATTCATTTAGCTATTATGCTAAATTATCTTTCTTGATTAAGATTTTTCCCCATTTAGGAGTTTTTACATGTTTTTTTCTAAATTAAGAGACTATTTGGGAGCAAAGCTGTCAGCGGCTAGGCGCGCTGCAAATTATATGTATGTTGCCACTATGCTAGCGACAAGAGGAGCATTAAATTATTTTAAAGGTAGGGAGCCATTACATCCAGACCTTAGGGATTTTGCTTTTAAAGGGTATATTACTCCGAAGAAAGCTTATGAGCTAAATGAAATTTCATTATATTATCCTAAGGATTTTTATGAATCTTCTGAAAGTGATAAAAACCATATAGAAGGCTTTATTAAGATATGTGAATTAAGTGTTGAGGCGGCTATCAAACTATCTAAAGAACAAATTGAAATAATTCAATCAGATGATTTTACTGGTTTAGATAAAAAGGCTCGAAAAAGCTTTTTTCATTTGTGTGCCAACAAACATTATAATTATTTGCCAGTTGATATAATTAAGAATTGGGTAAGAGGTTTTTCAGAGAAATTTTCAATAATAGGAAAAGAAACTATTGGTGAAGCTTTAAATTGGGCTGCCAATTTTCCTAATGATAAATTTCCTAGTCATGCATTTATTTTACAAAACCACAATGACATATTAAAGCATTTAATTGAATCAGGCGTCATAACTCTAGATTCGTATGAAAATTTATATCCTTTAGATCTACGAAAAATTCAGGACTTACCTGATATAGAATTTGTAGTTAGATTTACTAAAAGACATAAAATTGATTTTTTAGAAGTTGTAATTCGTAATAAAACTAGTGATTTATTTTATAATAAAAGGACATTAGAGTTAATTAAAGCTGAGAAAATCCCACCTGGAAAAATTAAAGATTTATCTTTTGAAAAAATTCATTTGCTTAATAATGAAAATATCCAGTCTCTTTTAGAACAAAATAAATTAGTATTTGATGAATTTACTAATAATCTTAAACATATGAAATATTTAAAATTTGACTGTCTTGCTTTAGCTATAATAAAAGCGGAGCCAACTAATGCAACTAGGGGCGAGCCAAGTGTTGCAACTATATTGAAAAATCCTTTGGAGAAAATTAAGCTCGTACAAGATAACAACATTATAAAGCTTATAATTAATGATAAGCTAAGTGTTTTACAAATGTTAGAATCTCCTTTGGAGAGCTTGAAGCTTTTAAAACATGAAGGCATTAACAAGCTTATATATTCTGATAAACTAGATACTAAAATTGTATTAAAGTATGATGAATCCCAAGCCCAAGCTATTAATCTTAAAGTGCAGGGGTTAGAACAGTTATTGTATAAGTATAATTTTTCTCGTTATTGGAAGGTAGAAAAAATTGATGAATTGATTGGCGAAGGATTATTGTCTATAGAACAGATTGCCAAGCTTGATATGGTTCAATTTCTAGAACTTTATTTGCTTGCAAAGGATTTGCTCCAACAAGAAAGATTGCCAACATGTGAACAAATGTCATTGCCAGAATCTGAAATTGTAATAGGTGAAACTTCAAAATCTGAGGAAGCGTCTGAGCTGTTACAAAGAATTGATAATTTAAATAATCCTAAACTTAATCATTTATTTATGGATAAAGAACAGAAGGAATTAAGAGCACAAGATATGAATTTTAAAAATGATTTAGTTACATGTTTTAGCGTTATCAAGGGCCTAGCAAAATTATTGGGTAGAACAAATATGTTTAAAAAACTAGATGCAAGTAAGCCAGCCGCAACATCACCAAGTATTTTTAGTAAAAATGCAGTAGTGGGACAAGCGGCTAGCCAAACCTCAGATGCAAACACTCCTGTTAACCCAAATTCTGGCGCTAAAAAAAGAGCCTAATTTTTTAATCTTTTTAAGGATAGGTCGGCAGTTTGAGCCTGCTGGCCTAGGCTTTTAAGCCTCCGTATCATCTAATATAATCCAAAAACCAATTAGTTTTAAGCTTTAAATAATTTTAAAGTTTATAATTATGCCCCATTCATCACTTCTGCAGCTTTTAAGTTGATAAACTAACCCTTGCTGCTAAAATATAAATTATATTAATTTAGTTTTTGGACTACCGCATGGATTTTGCCACTATCATTGGGATCACTGGAGCATTCATTGTCGTGCTTTTGGCTATGATGCTAGGTGGTGGCGTACTTATGTTTATTAATGTGCCATCTATCTTAATAGTATTAGGCGGTACTACTTTGATTGTAATGAGTAAATGGTCTTTCGAAAAATTCTTAGGGGCAATTAAAATTTTTGTTGTAGCCTGTAAAGATCGCAATCAATCAATAGAAGAAATATTAGAAAACTGTAATGCCATGGCTGTTGCTGCCAGAAAAGGCGGGGTGCTTTCTTTAGAAGACTTTAAAGTAGAAAACTCTGTTTTAAAAGATGGAGTTCAATTATTACTAGATGGTCATGATGCTGAAGTTGTGCGCACCATGATGTCTAAAGACATGAATCAAATGCTAGAGCGGCATATGGAGGGCCAGCAAATATTTCGTGGCACAGCAGAGACTGCACCTGCTATGGGAATGATTGGAACTTTAGTAGGTTTAGTGCAAATGCTCTCAGCCATGGACGACCCTTCTAATATCGGGCCAGCCATGGCAGTCGCTTTGCTTACAACTTTATATGGCGCACTTATTGCAAATGTGATGTTTACTCCTATGGCAGATAAGCTAGAATTGCGCAGCAATGAAGAAAGACGAATACGCTTACTCATTATGGATGCTTTAGGGGCAATTCAAGCCGGACAAAATCCAAGGGTAATAGCTGATGTTTTAAAAGCTTATTTGCCCCCTAGCAAACGGGCGCTAGATGGTGCTAGTGAAGCTAAAGAGGAAGGTTAATGAGTGATGAGGGGCCACCTAAAAAAAAGCAAGCAGCTGGGGCCCCAGCTTGGTTGGTAACTTTTTCAGATTTAATGTCTTTATTATTAGCTTTTTTTGTGTTGTTGCTTACTTTTGCTGAAATGGACTCCACTAAATTTAAAAAAGTTATAGAATCTTTAGAAAATGCCTTTGGTGTTCAAAGTCAACTTATTTTGGCCGATATTCCATTAGGCTCCCATATTATTGTTCAAAAGTACTCTCCCGGCACGCCTGATACAAGCACCGTCCAAGGTGATAAAAATAGCACCACAGAAAACACTATAGAAACGCCTAAGCCTCAAACTAAAAATACTACAGTTTTAGGTGCTGAATTAGCTGAAGAATTAGAAAATGAGATTGTTAGTGGGATTGTTGACTTAGAAACTATAGAAGATAAAGTAATTGTACGTATCCAAGAAGAGGGCTCATTTGATTCAGGTTCGGCCACTCTTAAACAATCTTTTTTGCCAGTTATTGCTAAAATAGCCATGATTTTAGCTGATACTCCAGTTTTGATACAAGTGGCAGGTTTTACTGATAATGTACCAATTCAAACTGATATGTTTCGTTCAAATTGGGAATTGTCAGCTTTACGGGCTTATTCTGTATTAAATGAAATTTTACGCGTTAAAAAAAACGACCCAAGGCGCTTTACTTTAGAAGGCCATGCTGCCAATCATCCTATAGTAAAAAATAATTCTGCGCAAAATAGGGCTAAAAATAGACGGGTGGAGTTAATAATTTCTCAAGTACCACCTAAAGCTGCTGCAAAAAAAGAATTAATTCATATAGAGCAAGATTATGACTTTCAAATGAATATGCCAAATGTTGATGCAATTCAAGAAAATATGGAATCCACTTTGCCACCTAGCGATTTAGATGATTCAGTGGGCTTAGATCCAATTGAAGATTCTATGCCTAATTCGAATTTAAATGGCGATTCACTAACTGATTCTAAAGATAAATAATTTAAGTGAAATTATTTAGTGCGCGAACCTGTGTTAGTAACTACCTATTAATATTTAACTTAAAAACTCCTTTATTTATAAGGAAAAATAGGTATATAATGCGAGCACAAGTAAAACAATTTATGGAATTATTGATGTATAGCGATAGCTTTGAGGATTACATTCACTTTCTCCGCTCTCACTTTGGCAATCTAGTAGAATACATAGAAAGCAAAGGATCTGCTGAAAAAATTTTTATTGATAATTTAATTACCGTTGAAAAAGAATTGTTTGATAAAGACCCTTTTGTAGTCTTTGGTGCCACAGTGAAAGCATCTCAGGCTTTTGCTGAGCAAGATCTTTATCATTAAAGGTTAGTTTGACTTAAGCTTGTTAAATAATTAAAATCTTTTTATTGTCGTTTTAATTGTTAAGGTGTAGGTGCACTTTAAATGTTTTTAGTATTTTGTAAGAGGTAAAGGTGTGAGTGTATTAGTCGGTAGAAAAGCCCCAGATTTTACTGCAGCTGCGGTGCTAGCTAGTGGTGAAATAGAAAATCAGTTTAACTTAAGTGAAAATATTGCTGGCAAGTACGCCATAGTATTTTTTTATCCACTAGATTTTACTTTTGTATGCCCATCAGAGCTAATAGCTTTAAATAATAGATTACAAGATTTTGCTAAGCGTAATGTGGAAATTGTAGCGGTATCGGTAGATTCTCAATTCACCCACAATGCCTGGCGCAACACACCAGTGGCAGCAGGCGGCATAGGCGAAGTAGGCTACACCTTAGTTGCTGATATTAATCATAATATTTGCCAAGCATATGGTGTAGAACATCCTGAGGCCAGCGTGGCTTTTCGTGGAGCTTTTATTATTGATAAAGAAGGCATGGTGCGCTCGCAAGTGGTTAATGATTTACCCATAGGACGTAGCATAGATGAATTGTTACGTTTAATTGATGCAGTGCAATTTCATGAAAACTTTGGCGAAGTATGTCCGGCAAATTGGCAAGAAGGCCAACAAGGTATGCAAGCCACGCCTGCAGGCGTAGCTGAGTACTTAGAAAGCCACGCTACTAGTTTATAAGCACGAATTTTTATTTTTAATCATAAAGCTTAGCTCCTGGCATTTAGTATCTTGAGCTAAGCTTTTTTGATTTTGTGGTATGTCTCTGCTAGTATAGCGCCATGCAAAATAACCATTTAAATAGACGCACTTTTGCGATAATTTCGCATCCAGACGCGGGCAAAACTACTGTAACTGAAAAATTATTATTAACTAGCGGCACTATTGCGCAAGCAGGTACTGTAAAAGGGCGCAAATCTAATCGCCATGCAACTTCAGATTGGATGGAGATGGAAAAACAACGTGGAATTTCAGTTACCACCTCAGTTATGCAATTTCCCTATAAAGACTGCATAATTAATTTGCTAGATACTCCAGGACATGAAGACTTCTCTGAAGACACCTATAGAACTCTAACTGCTGTAGATTGTGCTTTAATGGTTATTGATGCGGTTAAAGGTGTAGAACCTAGAACTATTAAGTTAATGCAAGTTTGTAGGTTACGCGCCACTCCTATTATTACCTTTATTAATAAACTTGACCGAGACAGTCGCGATTGTCTTGAGTTACTTGATGAAATAGAAGATATATTAAAAATAGAAGCTGCACCTATGACTTGGCCTATAGGTAATGGACAACGTTTTCGTGGAGTTTATGCGCTCTCAGAAGAGAAAATAAAACTCTATAAAAATGGCTATGCTAATGTCTTTAAACAGCCAGATGTGCTTAATTTAACCCAAGCTAAAACTGATAAAATTATAGAGCATGATATTTTAGAAGAATTTAGCGAAGAATTAGAGCTAGTAGCGGGAGCTTGTCATACATTTGATAAAGCTAAATATTTAGCCGGCAAACAAACCCCCGTATTTTTTGGCTCGGCAATTAATAACTTTGGAATTAAAGATGTTTTGGATGCATTAGCTACGCTTGCACCCCATCCTGCAGCTAGAGCTACCAATATACGCCAGGTGCAGCCAAATGAACAAAAATTCACCGGATTTGTATTTAAAATTCAAGCAAATATGGATCCTCAGCATCGCGATCGCATAGCTTTTATGCGCGTGTGCTCAGGTGAATTCAATAAAGGCATGCGTATTAAACATTTGCGCTTAAATAAAGAGATACAGCTTAATAATGCCCTTACTTTTATGGCAGGCGATCGCGATCATATTGAAAATGCATATGCAGGTGACATAATAGGCGTGCATAATCATGGCACTATTCAAATTGGCGATAGTTTTACTCAAGGTGAAGATTTAAAATTCCAAGGGATCCCTCATTTTGCTCCAGAACTATTTAAATCAGTGCGTGCACGCGATCCATTAAAAGCCAAAGCTTTGCAAAAAGGCTTAATTGAGCTTTCAGAAGAAGGGGCGACCCAGGTATTTAAACCTTTGTTAGATAATCGCTTGATTTTAGGAGCTGTGGGGGTGTTACAATTTGATGTAGTAGCGCATCGTTTGGCACATGAATATAAAGTAGATTGTATCTTTGAAAATGTAAGTTTATCTACAGTAAGGTGGGTGAGCTGCAATGATGTAAAGATATTAGCCAAATTTCAAGCTAGACACCAAGATCAATTGGCTATTGATGGAGGCGGGCACCTAGCTTATTTGGCACCTACTATGGTTAACTTAAGTCTGGCCATAGAAAAGTGGCCTGAAGTTAAATTTGATAGCACTCGCGAGCATTAATAATTAATTAACCTAATTATTTTAATTAAAACTTAAAATAATTAGGTTAAAGCTAATTAATTACATATAATAAAATTATGGAAACTTATAACAAATTTATTTTATTTTTGATTTTTGTAACAGTTACGCTAGTTTCAATTTTTTCTGGAGTAGCCTACCTTAATTACACTAATCCAGAATTAAGCCCAAGCTTTAGGCGTATATAAAAAACCTAAAATTTTAGTAATTTTTTGAACCTTCCGCCTCATTTATTAAAAATTCTGCCAATAAATGCAATGGTCTGCCAGTAGCTCCGCGCTCTGCTCCTGTAAAATGTGCAGCAGTTCCAGCAATATCCATATGCGCCCATTTATATTCTTTACAAAACTCGGCGAGAAAGCAAGCAGCTGTTACGCTGCCAGCGTCACTACCGGCTACATTTTGCAAATCAGCAAACTTACTTTCTAATTGTTTAGTATATTCTGTATCTAAAGGCATTTGCCAGGCTTTATCGAAACTGGCATCACCAGCTTTGAGTAATTTTTGGCTAAGCTCTAAGTTATTACTATATAATGCCGAGCGGTGGTGTCCCAGGGCTACCACACAGGCGCCAGTTAATGTGGCTAAATCCACAATATATTTAGGCTTATATTTTTTAGCATAAGTTAGAGTGTCACATAATACCAAGCGTCCTTCGGCGTCAGTATTTAGTATTTCTACAGTTTTACCTGACATGGTAGTTATGATGTCATCTGGACGCGAGGCTTTCGCACCGGGCATGTTTTCCGCGGCTGCGACTAAAGCTATCACATTAATTTCTAATTTAGCATGTGCTAAAAACTCCATAATCCCAATAACACTAGCCGCGCCGCACATGTCATATTTCATTCCTCGCATAGCTAGAGGGGGTTTTAAGGAATTGCCGCCAGTATCAAAGGTTATACCTTTACCAACTAATACAATTGGTGCGCTGGTTTTTTTGCAGCCCGTGTAGCTTAGTGAGATTAATTTAGGCTCTTGCTCGGTTCCCGCAGTGACCGAGAGAAAAGCTCCCATTTTGTGGGCTTCTAGCTCTTTGCGACCTAAAGAATAGGTTTTTAAGCTTTTATATTTTTTGGCCAAACTATTACAAAAAACTTCTAAGTATGTTGGAGTGCAAATATTAGGCGGGGCATTAGCCAAATCTTTAGTGCTAGTTAAGGCACTATCTAAAGAGAGCCCTATAGTTATTTGTTCTGCGTATATATCATTTAAATCTTTGTCAGCAACATAATAGCTAAGGTTAGCAATTTTATTAACTTCTTTATTATCAGCGGAAGATTTGTAGTCATTAAATTCATAATAAGACTCATGCATTGCTGTTAATAAAAAACGCAATTTATAACTTGCATTAATCTCTTGTTTATCCTCTTCTAGCACAATAGAATTAAAATTAATTAAAATATCTTTGACCCCAGAGCTTTTTAAAACTTCAAAGATGCTAGTGCAAATTTTTTTATATTCCAAAATATTAAGCGTGCCGGTGCCACAACCTACTAACATTACTCGCTCAGTTGCAATATTGGGTAAATCATGTAATAAATAAGTATTGCCCACTCTACCTTGTAGGTCTTTAATTTTAATTAAATCATGAATATATCTATCAGATATTTCATCTACTTTATTGGTTATGGGAAATTGTTTTTCACTAGTTAAAAGCGGTATAACTAAACAGCTGCTGTTAGTTTTCTCAGGTGGCAAGTTAGTTAAAGTAACTTTCATAAGTGCCTCATTTTTTTAGATTAGTCATGATAATTTTAATATTGTATAATATGAATCCATTCTTTGCTATTGGCTCGCAGTATTTTGATAATATCTAGATACTTAACTAAAGAGGTTTTGCAAGCTTTTGCTTTGACTGTGGCAATATTGTTAACTGTAACTTTAAGTAATAAATTTGTTAACCTATTAGTAAAATCAGCGCGTGGTGATATGCCAATTATGCTGGTAATGAAAGTTATCTTGTTATATTTGCCCAACCTTTTTACGTTAATGGCACCAGTTGCTTTATTTATAAGCATTTTAATTACTCATAGTAAAATGCATGCCAATGGTGAATTAACTGTGCTTTTAAGCACGGGATATTCTTGGCGTCAATTACTTAAATTAACTAGTTATCAAGCGCTTGCCGTTAGTTTTATGGTGGGTCTTGGCAGCTTGCAAATTAATGCACAAATAGAAGATTTACGTGATTATATTTTACAAAAAAATCAAGTAGAAGCTTTTGTGCAAGCTATAATTCCAGGGCAATTTGTAAGTGCTGGGGGTAAATACGTTATATACGTTGAAGATGTATTAGAAAATAATAATTTAAAAAATATATTTATTGCGCAGCAACCAGCGCGGCTGCACCAAGCAGATAATGATTTAATTATGGTAGCTAAAAAGGCTAGCATTAAAAGCCAAGCTCGGGGAAGCGAGGTATTTGTAAAACTTATAAGTGGTCAAAGAATTCAAGGCCGTGCTGGGAGTGCTAACTTGCAGGTTGTAAGTTTTAAAGAATATGGTAAAAGTATAAACTCAGCCATAGATTTGCAGCCCAAAAAAGCTAAAGGCACTTATGAATTATTATTTTCCAGGAAAGCTGAAGACAAGGCTGAATTACATTGGCGCCTAGCTTTACCATTAGTTGCATATATTATGGCTTTAATTGCTATACCATTGGCTTATGTGGGGCCAAGGCAATCAAGAGCCCATAGAATTTTCCCAGGCATCCTAGTCTTTATTGCATATTATAATCTGCTTATTTTAGCTAAACGCTTAATTACAACATCCGCTTACCCAGCATTTGTGGGGATGTGGTGGGTACATTTATTATTTATAGCTATATTTTATACTTTATATTATCAGTTAACTAAAAATTCTAACAAGGCCGTGTGTGCGCATCCTAACTAACTATATAAAACGCGAAGTTTTAAAATACATAGCTATAAGCTTTATTGTAATTATAAGCCTGGATTTGATTTTTTACTTTTTAAATGAATTAAAAATATTGGGAGCAGGGAATTATGGAGCGGTGCGCATGTTAACTTGTGGCTTGCTAACAATTCCTCGTAAAATTTATGAGCTAGCGCCATGGTATTTTGTTATTGGTACTTTACTTGGTTTAGGTAACTTAGCGCGCGATAGCGAATTGATAGTTATCCAAGCAAGCGGTTTGTCTGCTCAAAAAATTACTCAAAAAGTTATCAAAGCGTTATTTATATTAACTTTAGTATTATTTATCTTAAATGAAGTGCTAACCCCTCATTTAGAAAGTCTAGCAGATAGGATTAAATCCATAGCCCTAACCAAAGGCCAGGGTATATATACCAAAAATGGAATTTGGGCTAAAAATAAAAATAATTTTATTTTTGTAACTAATATAAAATCCAAAAAGGAGCTGCAAGAAGTTAATATTTTTGCGTTTGATAATTTTGGTAACTTTTGTTATATGGCTTATGCTGACACAGCTTTGCTGGTTAACAATCAATGGGAATTGATTAATTATAAAAAAACTCAGTTGCTTAATAATAAAACTTTAAAAGTTACAGCTGCCAAACATAAACAAAACTTTTTAATTGAGCCTAAAATTTTAAGCACCATAGGTATTAAGCATCTTGAGCGTAATTCAATTTATGACTTAATTAGCATAATTAATATGCGCAAGCTTAGTGATTTAAGTTTTGCCGAATATAAGGTCGCTTTAATCAATAAAGTAGTTCATCCTATTTCTATGCTAATTATGGCATTAGTTGCTTGCCCTTTTGTCTTTGGGGGCATGCGAAATACTTCGGCAGCTGCACGCATGCTCTTGGGGGTAAGCCTTGCCTTTATTTATCAAACTATTGCAGCAACGATAACCCCTATAGCCCTAAGTTATAATTTACCCATATATTTGGGGGTGTTTGTGCCGCCTTTATTATTTTCTAGCTATGCATTTATCAAATTACGTCAATTATAAAATTCACAAGTGGTTTTAGCTCTTTTGTTAGATGGCAATGTTTCAACAAGCCCCTTATCTGCAGGTGGTAGCTTCTCAATTACTTTGGCAAGTTGAGAAGACGTATACAGAGGTAGCAAAGGCTCTGGTGAGTTTTCATTTATCATCCAAGGTGTTTCTAAATATTTTTTTGTATCAGGGGCAGGTGCTTTGGTCTTTATTTCTGTTGCTACTGCTACTGCAGTTAGTTTAGGGGGCGAGTTATTGGTACTAGGCTCCATTGATAGATTTATCACAAAGCCATAAGGTATTGCCCGCTTGAGGCGAGCTATAAGATGTAGATTAAGGTGCGTCATAGGCATATAAGCTTTTTGCTTAAATTGCTCAGAGGCAGCATTACATAATTTTATAATTTGTATTGCTAAGTCTTCTATATGAAGATTTAGCATTGATTCTAATTGTGTTTCTTCCACACTAGCTAAACCTGTAATTAAGTATATGCTTTCAACTGGAGCTTTAATTAGGGGAGTCGGCATTTTAAGCTTTGCAATTAAATGGTATAAATAGGCTTCTAGAGTAGAAGCTGGAAATAGATTAGTTGCTAGTTCTGCTGCGGAAAGGTTTAAGGTTGCTGGTTGAGGTATATCAACTGTACAATCAACAAAAAACTTAAAGCGCAGTATGGCTTCTAACATAATTTCTAAGCTGTCATTTTGGTTTTGTTCTCTAAAACTTGTGAGTATTGGTAAAAATATTTCATTAAGGTAGTTTTTATTGCTACGATCTAATTGATAGTACTTTTTTGGTGCAGGTGTTTGAGGGTTTTCTTGTAACAATTTATGAAAGATTTGAGCATAACTGTCGCCGTTATTTTTCTGGGCAATATCTAGAATAAATTGGGCCGAATTTGGGTTGTTTGAGTATTGTTTGTAAGGGTATAGTTCTAGAATTTCTTGTATAAGTTGCTCTGGGCTCATGGCTTTCTCGCTTTGTTAATTTTAATTTTTTTTACCATCGAGCATATTATCAGCATATTATTAGTATTGGCAGTTAATTTAAAGGTTTAAAGATATTATCATTAAAAATAGCTAGATAAACCCAATAGTCTGAGGTTTAACATATATTTTATTGTTAATCAAAATAAAATATTAAAGTAAAAATTTTTATTTTATAACTAAAGTTGATATAATTTGCGTTAGGTTAGCTATTGTAGAGAAGTGCTATGAGTATTCAATTTCCTTTTTCACCAAACACACAAAAAGCTTTATTAGTTTTTGCAGGATTTTTAGGTGGCTTATTGTTTTCTAGTATGTGGTCTAGCTTTACGGCCAAGCCTGCAAGCTTTGGGCGCCATAGTATCGCTAATATTTTAAACGAGCATTATGATAAGGTGCTTGAGCAAAATCAAAAATTACGCGAGTCATTAGAGTCTATGCTTGAGGAATATAAAAAAGATTCTTAACTTTAAAAAAGCGATCTAGAGCGTGTGCTTTTGGATGCTAGCGCTCTAGCATCTATCGATTCCTCTTTTAAAGAGTATACACCAGCGCCTGTATCTTCGCTTATATGAGGTGCATTAGTTATAGCTGAAAAAGTTACTTGTCTGCTGGGGTTGTAATTTTGCGCCTGGAGAGCTGCGGATTGGGCTTTTTTATGGGGCTTAGCTGTTGCTTTATATGCTAGAGTCCATAGTTGCTTGGATAACATGTGGCATTTGGAATTTTTAATGGCAGCTAATTTTTTTATTGTCATTGTTAAAACCTGTGTATTTTCTGGGTTGACATAAAGTGTGCGCAAAGCTTGCAGAGTAGGCGTATTTATATTTTTTAAAAAAACCAATAATTTATTTATATTATTCGTGCCAAGACTTCGCGCCGTTACTATGTTCAAGCCAATTAAATTAATAACTAAACTAAAATCATTTTGGCTACATTTTTTTTGCTGAAGAAATTTTTGGATTAATTGTTGGCAATAGTAATCATATAATACCATGGTGTTGCTTCGCCAAAATTTGAATTTTTTATTTATAAAATTCTTTTTTGGCATAATAGCATAGGTTCTTTGTGGAATATTAATTAATAAATACCTAAAGCTATGCTGCGGACCTTGGTGTTGCGCGTTTTTCTCTAACATATGTGTCAGTAAAAACTGAAGTGCAAATTTTTCTTTCTCCTTTTCAATCAATAAATCCCAGCTAGTGCTAAATAGCGTATAACTTACATTTTTATTATCTGTTAGGGCAGATAAGGTGGTAAATATTTTAGGAGAAAAATTTGATAAAATATCTTTCGGGATTAAATTAAGTAATAAATTTAGATAAGTTGTCTTTTGACTATCAGGCAGCCTTTTATCTGTAAAAATTTTCTTTAAACAGTTGCTAATGCTATTCGCATAATGTCTAAAGCCTATTTCTAAGTTGATAGGCTCTATGCTATTAGATGCCTTGGTTAAAGCATCTAATAGCATCCCTAAAAAACAAATTCTAGAAGGGGAATCTGCAGTAATTGTAACTCCTAGCTCTTTAGTTTTTGCCAGCATAGTAATATCAAATGCCCAGTCTGCAAAATCATACAGGAGTATTTTAGGTCTATTGGTTAATAAATCTATTAGTTTTTGGGGAAAGCTTGTTTGTAATTTTATTATTTTGGCTTGATTTTTTTTAGGCCTACTAAAGAGTTTATCTAATTCATTGAGATTTAACCAAATCAAAGCCACAATATTTGTAGTGGCAAGCTCAAGCAATGATTCATAAGAGTAAGTAACTAGTACTCGTTTAAGATCTGTTTGTAGTTCAGCAAATGGTTTTTGTCCTGGCATAAAAGAGATCCTTCTCTTAAAATTAAAAGCTCATATATTCAATATTAGATTAGCTCTTTAATTAAATTAAGCTAAATCCCATTAAGTTAAGCTTATTAATAATTCTGTGCCAGTAGCACCATCTATGATTTTGTCAGTTAAATTTTTACGATTTAGCACAGCCAAGCCTACTCTCTGGCTAAACATGATTATTGTACCTATGGCTTGATTGTCTAGCATTATGGGGCTGCCAATTGCCAGTATAGATTCGGATATGGTAGTAAATTTAAATAAAGAGCGTTTAATGTTACCTCTATGTTGCATGCGTGCAATTATTTCTTGACCGCGATAACAGCCTTTACTAAAGCTTACAGCCTCACTCTTGTCTAAGCTTAAATCATGTACAAAAAACATTTCACTGCAAGCTTTGGTAATAATTGGGTAGCTATTTGCAATAAGCCACGGATAAATCTCATTAAAGGTATGTAAGTTAGCGCCAATTTGGTTTAAATCTGCGATAAATTCTGCTGAATTTATAGGAAGGTGGGTTAGTTTGACCCTAGACAATAATGCATATTTACTAATATCTTGCAAAAAATCATGAGCTAAATCTTGGCTTATGTAGCCTAAAAAACCTAAAGCAGTTTTTTTTATAAATAAAGTTGCTTTAACTTTGCCTTTAGGTGTGCAATAAGCGCTAAACTTAAGCGTGCTAGTTACAGTAATAATATCTATAGTCAGTTGCCCTTGCAAAAAATCTGCAGCAGCATCGCCTTTAAATTCTATAGCGCTAAATTCTGGTGTAGTATCTGTGTGCATAATGCTAGAATATTAATAAGCTTTAAAGGAAAATGCAATATGGAAGATGTGTTAACTGATGTCGATGAGCTAAAAGCTATTAAATGGCGTTGTAGACGGGGGATGTTGGAGTTAGATTTGTTACTAGAAAATTTTGTAGAGCAAATGTATACTCAAATTTCCCTTACCGGGCAAAATAATTTCAAGCTATTATTAGAGCAGCCTTGCCAGGAGTTATTTGATTGGATTATAGGAGATAAAGTACCAGAAGATCCTAGGTTTCAAGATTTGGTATTAATGATTAGATATATAGCGCCCACGCATGCGCTTAAATGAATCCAAAATTTTTAATTGGCTTACGTTTTTAACGCTGGCTTATTTTTTTGCCGTAAGTCAGTATAATTGTCTGTCGGCTAATTATAAGTTTATAGTTTTTTCTTTGTGTCTGCTATTAATATGGCGGCTTTATCAAAAACATTTAAAGCGTACCGCTTATAATTCTATTGTTGAGATTGTACGCCAAAAAGATTTATGGGTACTAGCGCGGTTAGATAAAAAACGTTTTGCTTGTAAATTAATCAAGCATGAATGTTTTGATTTTGGCTTTTTTCAAATAATACGTTTTCAAAGATTTAGGCAAAAACGCAAATTTACCTTAGTGTTGGCCCGAGACGGTACTGCTTTGATTAATTATAATTATTTATTATTATGCTGGAAGTTATCTTGATAGGTCAATATTGAATATAAATTTGTTATTTGCATATTAATCCAAGTTTTATTTTAAATTATTCATCTATATTAGGTAGCTTATCCTGAATTTTTATCCAGGGGATGTAAGTTTTTTGGCCTTTAAGGGGCAAATTGTGGATTTATATTGAACCATTGCCCTTATTATCAGTTCATACTCTTATGCCAAATTAATTTAGGCCGATAGCCTTTTGAAGTAGTTTAGCTTGGGTCTAGTTAATTGTATGTCACAGCACACTGATAAATATCTTGTAAATGAAGTAAAAAAGGGTAATTCTGCAGCTTTTGATCAGTTAGTGCTTAAATATCAATATCGAGTTTTTAAATTGGTCTCCCGTTATATTAATGATTCTAGTGAGGCTATGGATCTCACTCAAGAAGCATTTATTAAAGCATATAAGGCAATTCCAGCCTTTAGAGGGGAGAGTAGTTTTTATACTTGGATGTATCGTATTGCGGTTAATACTGCCAAAAACCATATTATAACAGCGGCGCGCAAGGGCCAGGATATATTAACTGATATATCAGAATACGAGCATTTTATAACCAGAGAAGATTCAGCTTATTATGCAGCCCCGGAGCGCCAACTTATTGGTCAAGAATTTGAAGGTCTGCTATTTAATTTAATTGACAAGTTGCCATATGAGCTGCGCACTGCAATTTTGCTGCGAGAAATTGAAGGTAGGAGTTATGAAGAAATTTCAAGCATTATGAGCTGCCCAGTTGGGACCGTACGCTCTAGAATATTTCGGGCTCGCGAAATAATAGAAAAGCGTTTACGGCCCCAAGTAGATTAAATTTAATCTACATTTTGGCTTGATATGAAGATTCAACAAAAAATAAAGCATCATTTAAATAAATATGAGTTGCTATACCTGCTGCATATCCTATTAAAATTATAGGCGTCCACTTTAGATGTGAGAAAAAGGTATAAAACCCTCTAGCTTGTCCCATAAGAGCCACCCCTGCAGCTGAGCCTACAGATAAAGCACTGCCCCCAATACCTGCGGTTAATGTGATTAATAGCCATTGACCAAGGGACATATCAGGCTGCATTGTTAGTACTGCAAACATTACTGGTATGTTATCTATGACTGCAGAAATTAACCCCATAATTATATTGGCAGGAGTTTGTTGATGTATTTGTGGCAAGCCTAAGTCTATTTTTTCATACATGCCAACAGACAACCATTGTAAATAGCCTATAAAGGCTAAACCACCTACACATAAAATTACGCCATAAAAGAACATTAAAGTGTCCCATTCAGCTTGCTCTATCTTTTTAAATACATCAAAGGGCATTTTTTTATCAAATTCTGGATTTTTACCCATCAGGCTTTTATCCCGCATTTTCAGATAATAACCAAAGAATTTTAAATAACTAAGGCCTGTCATCATACCAACAACTGGAGGTAGACCTAATATACTTTTAAAAGAAACGGTAGTGGCAATGGTACATAAAAATAAAAACATAATAAATTTAGCGCCATGTAACATAACTATATTTTCTTTAACTTCAGCAGGGGAGTCTTTAGATACGAAAAAAGACATAAAAAAAGCTGGAATTACATATGACACTATTGATGGGATAAAAATATGGAAAAATTCTGTAAAAGTTACCATTTTCTTTTGCCATACCATTAAGGTGGTTATATCTCCAAAAGGGCTATAGGCTCCACCTGAATTAGCTGCCAATACAATGTTTACACAAGATATTGAAATAAACTTAGCATTATTTTTGCCCACGGCCATAACTACTGCGCACATTAATAAAGCTGTTGTTAGATTATCTACGATGGGGGATAAAAAGAAAGATATAATTCCTGTAACCCAAAAAATCTGGCGAAAAGATAATCGGATTTTAACTAATTTGCTGCGCATATAATCAAATGCGCCTCTTTCAGTCATAGCATTCACATAAGTCATAGCCACTAATAAAAACAAAAATAACTCGCCATATTCTAATATATTGTGTTTGACTGCATATTCTATTTCATGGCTAAGACCGCGCTGTTTAGCCATAATGGCCACAATCATCCAAATTAAACCAGAAGCTAAAATTACGGGTTTAGATTTGCGTAAATGAATAAATTCTTCAATTATTACTAAGGTATAAGAGAGGACAAAGATAAAGATACATAACATGCCAGGAGCAGTATTTATTGCCCCTAAAGTGAAAGGCTGCGCCGCCCAACACAAATTTGGCAACATAAATAATAAGCATGTGAGCAAGCAAAGTGGATTGTATCGCAAAATTTCTCCTTGCAAAATCTATAAAGTTACACCAATTTTATATGAAATTAGGCTTTTTTACTAATGCAAACCTTAATTAACAAGATTATGGCTAAAACTTGACATAACAGCAAAGGGACCAAAGCGTAAATCACATCATAAGCTGTAGTAGATTTTAATATCTTACTAGAAATAACTTGGGTGCTAGCCCCAATAAGCATAATAAAGGTATTAGTTATAGCAACGACTAAAGCTTGATTATTGGGATTGGCATATTGGTTATTAATTGAAAAACAAAGCAGCATAAAACTTGAGCAAAAACCAAATAATAAGTGAAGAAAAACTAACATCCCGCTAGTTTGTGGGATTTGAAAAATAATTGCGGCTAAGCTTAAAAAAGCCCCAATTATGCCTATAAGTAATAAATTAAAAATATTTTGCACATAATAAGATAACCAGCCTACAAGGGGTCCTCCAGCGGCTATTCCTAAAAAGGTTATGGTGCTAATTAAAGCTGCATGCTCACGCAAGAGACCGTATTTTAAATGCAAAAAAGTGGGGCCCCATAATTCTACATAACTTGCAATGGGCGCAACAATTAAGCCTGCAACAGTAGATATTAATAATAATTTTGGGTTTAATAAGCTAGCTGTTAAATTTTTAGGTTTAAATTTTGCAATTTTATTTGTTGTTTTGGGGTTTACATGGTTAACCCCTAGGACAATTGCTAGGCTAATTATAATGCCAGCAACACCTAAAGCTAATATTATTAAACGCCAACCAAATAATGCGACTCCAATAGCCAAAGGTTTGCCACCTAAAATGCCGCCTATTGCCCCTAAAAGATTAGATAACCCTACAATTAAGGCAAATTTTCTTGAACTAAATAAGCTAGCTCCTACTTTCATGCAGCCTACAAAGGAAAAAGCTGAGCCCAGGCCTATTAGCGCCCGACAAAATAATGCTACAAATGCTGAGCTGGTATGCGCAAAAGTGATACTGCTAGCGGCTATTAAGATGCTTGCCCAAAATAAAATATATTTAACACTGTATCTATCTAATAAAAAACCTACTGGAATTTGCATCAAAGCATAGGCATAGAAGTAGGCTGCTGAGAGCCAGCCAAATTGGGCGGGATTTAAGGCTAAATCATGGGTTAATTCAGGTACCATCACTGCCAAGCATACACGATGGATAAATTCGTACATGTAAAAAAAGGCAGCTATGGACCATGCAAGCCAGGGATTTACTTTAGTTATCAACTTACCTTCTTTGTAGTGTATGTGAAACTAGGTCAAAAGTATACGCAACGGCTTTTATAAAAACAAGCATAGCTAGGGCACAAGCTAAGATATAATTTAAGTTGAAGTTTTCAAGAGCTCTGTATGCTGCTATTTGACCAAGCCCGCCATACCCCATAGCACCTGCAATAGTTGAAAATGTGGCTAAATGTATAATGGTTTTGCTTAAATGATGAATTAAGTCGTAAGCTTTATGTGGCAATAAAATAAATTTAATAATTTGTCCAGGAGTTGCCCCAAAGTTATTTGCCGTAGTGATTAACTCTTTTGTGCCACTTAGCATTTCACGCATTATATAATTTACTAATAATATAGCCCCAGCTATGCTCAATGGTATAAAAGCCATTACATAATTAGGTAAGGCTAAAGTGTCATTATTTGGGACAAACAATAATGCTATAAATAAAAAAGGTATGTATTTAAACAAATCTAAAGCTTGACCTGGTAGCTTAGTTAAATTTAACCGGTTAGATTTATTATTTATAACTAGACAAAGAAGTGCATAGCTTATAGGTAGAGCTAGCATTATGCTTATAATTATTGAGCCGAGCACCATACATATACTTTGCCAATAGCTGTTAAGAAAAGTCGCTAACATAGCCAATAACCTCATTAAAAATTGCTGCTTCATTTAGGCTTTTTGCAAATTCAGCCTGGGTATCTTTTGCAAACTTAATTGCTGCCACAATTATATTTATATCTTTTGCGCCTACAGCTTCTTGGTAGGCTAAATTTATATTAATATTTGCCTCATACCTTTGGGAAGCATGGGCTAGCGCCTGCTCGGCATTAGTAACTTTGCTAAAGACTATTCGCATTAAAACTCTAGTGTCACCATTGTTAGCTGGTTTTAGTTGTTTACGTAAGCTGACAGGCAATTCACTTTTACAAATATAACTTAAAAATTCGCGTGCTATAGTGGATTGGGGGCTAACATATAATTCAAAGGGCGTTAGCTCTTCTATGATTGCGCCATTTTTTAATACAATGGCTCGAGTGGCTAAGCTTTTGATTATTTCAATTTCATTGCTACTTATAACAATTGCTAATTTATAATCTTGGCGAATGCGCTGTAATAGTTCTATATATTCAACAATTGACTTAATATCTAATTGATTAGTCACATCTTCTATTAGCAAGGCTTTGGGCTTGGTATATAAATTTCTGGCCAAGTCTAATTTTAAGCGTTGTAGTGGATTTAAATTTGCAGCTAAGTAATGGCGCTTACCTGATAAGCCTACATAAGTCAAGATATCCTCAATGTAGGGCGTATATGTTGCTCGAGAGTGGCCGCAAATTTTAGCTATAGCCTCTATATTTTGAAATAAATCTAAGTTGTCAATAAATTTTGGGTTTTGGTTTAAATAAGCAAGCTGGCGTTGGGTTAATTGATATTCATTTTTAGGAAGTGAGTCAAGGCTTTTATCATCAAAATTAATGCTACCATGCTCTAGAGTAATATTACATTTTAATGCTTGAAGTAAGTGCTCTTTGCCAGAGGTGTTTTTGCCAATCAATACAACCACATCATTTTGCGCAAGCTGTAAATCAATTTTATTTAAATTGTGCTGAGAGCTTGCTATGCCTTGGGCTTGCAAAATAACTGCTTGTCTCATTAACCCTAATCCATCAGGAGAATATAGTTTTAGTCTATACTAAAAATCATACAAATCAACACAATCCTGGGCAGTCAGTAAATAAACCAAATACCCCACAATCTAACCAATATTTGGCGTGCTGGGCTGTATTACAAGTATATAACAGCACTGGAATATGATGCTCTTTGCAGGTGGCGATATCTTGAGCTTGAATATGCTCAATATTACAAATTAAGTAATTAAATTTTTGAGCTATTACAGTCGCTAGTGCTTTTTGGTTGAAATTCTCTACTAACATCCCAATTACAATATCAGGGTCAAGCTGGCGCAAGCTACAAATAAAGCTTAGATGAAAGCTAGACACCACAACTTTGGCATAATCAGCTGCATGGAGCGCATCAAGTAGTTTGGGCGCATCTTGGGTATGTTTTACTTCAATGTTTACAGTTACCTCATAAGCTTTGGCTAGCTCTAAAAGCTCAGGTAGGGTAGTAAGCTGGGGCGCTTTAATTTGTTGTAGTTTATTTTGGAGGGCGCTTAAAGGGTAATTTGCTACCTCATAAGATATGCCATGGGTGCGCTGGAGGTTACTGTCATGTGTACATACCCAGTGTCCATCTTGAGTTAAAAATAAATCGCATTCAATCCAGGTTAATCCTTGCTGAATTGCGGCTGTAAAGCTTGCCAAGCTATTTTCTAAAAATTCTTTGGGCGCGCCTCTGTGACCTATAAGCCCGCGGGCGGGTTTAGTTATTTTCATAGCCTTCACTTTTAAGGGATTAAATGGTAAATTAATTATAGTGGATTAATCGCATTGGGGGGCTATGGGTTGGAATTAAGTTCGCACGAAGTTGTAGGGATTTTGATTTCCATAACTGCCATCTCCAGCATAATAAATTATAAATTTATTAAATTACCCAAGTCAATTGGAGTGACCCTTGTAACTTTAGTTATGACTTTGCTACTTACTTTAACTGGCAATGCTGGCTGGGATTTGAATGATTTCGCCTTATCATTAATTGATGGCATAGGTTTTAATGAAACTTTTTTGCATGGCATGCTTAGTTTTTTGTTATTTGCCGGCTCCTTGCATATAAACGTAGTAGAGTTATCCAAGCATAAAGTTTTAGTTGCAATTTTAGCCACAGTAAGCGTGGTTATGTCGACCACCTTAATTGGTTATGCCACCTATGGTTTAGTCAATTTATTAGATATAAATTTGCCTTTTTATTATTGCTTTGTCTTTGGCGCTTTAATATCACCTACCGACCCGATTGCAGTGCTTGGAATTTTAAAGCAGGTTAATGCGCCTAAATCTTTAGAATTAAAAATTGCAGGCGAAGCTTTGTTTAATGATGGTATGGGTATTGTTTTATTTTTTGTGGCAAGTGCAATAGCTTCTGGCAAGCAAGCCCAACTACAACCTTTAGAAATTACTTGGTTTTTTACACAACAAGTGGTGGGAGGGGTTTGCTTAGGATTTTTAATGGGACACTACGCTTCTAAGTTAATGCGCTCCATTAATGATGCTGAGGTAGCTATAATCTTGACTTTAGCTATAGTCACCGGTGGTTATACTTTCTCCCATGGTATTGGAGTCTCAGGTCCAATTTGCATGGCAGTTGCAGGCTTGGTGCTTGGAAACTGTATTCGCGAAGGCTTTATGTCAGAAGAAAATATTAAGCACTTAGATTACTTTTGGGAATTAATGGATGATATTTTAAATTCAGTGTTGTTTGTATTAATTGGTTTAGAGTTTATCTCGCTTAAATTTGATTTGCCCACAATTTTGGCTTCTTTGGGAGTTATCATTATTTCCATTGCAGCGCGCTGGTTTAGTATTTCAGTGCCAGTTGCTAGTTTGTCATTATTTCGCCGCTTCGATAGCAACACCGTCCTAGCTATGACTTGGGGCGGTTTGCGTGGTGGAATTTCGATTGCGTTAGCATTGAGCTTAACTGGACCCTACCGGCAATTTATTGTATCAATCACTTATTCTGTGGTTTTGTTTTCTATGCTAGTCCAAGGTTTAACAATAGGACCACTAGTTTCTAGGCTTACGGAAAAACAAAAATTTAAGCGTGCTAAGAGAGCTGCTAAAAATGAGCTAGCTGCATCTTTGGAAAATCAGGTTAATGTAATTCCGTTGAATGAAAAAGTTAATTTGTGATTGTTTTAACGCCAAATAAGCGTTTGGCAGAACATTTAATCAAAAACATACTGCAAAGCGCTCCCACCAAGGTCATAGCTAGGCCGCAAATTTATCCATTAACCGAATGGTTAGAAGCGATATATGAGCAATATAATTTTACTAGCGGCTCTAGTTGGGTGATTTTATCCCTTAATCAATCTTTATTAATATTAGAAAAAATAATAAAAACCAGCTTAGATAGCCCTAATTTAAATGCCAGAGCTTGCGCAAAAGAAATTTATCAAGCTATTCGCATTATAAATTTATGGCAATTAGATATAACATATTTTGCCAAATCTATGGACTTTAATGTAGATGTGGAATTTTTTATAAAGTGTTATACAAGCTATAAGCACAAGCTTTGTGAGCTTAAAGCTATAGATAAAAGTGCTATTTATTCAGAATTATTATTAAATTTATCTAAATTACAAGCTCATTTACCTCAAAAAATTAGCTTATGCGCCATTGATGAGCGACCCCCTATTATTCAATTAATTTTTAATAAATTATCCGAGCTTGGGCTTGAAATTAGTGAAGAGCACAATGTTTGGGCCCCCCAAACAGCGCTGCGGACGAATTATACGACTATTACTGAGGAATATGGCGCTGCTGCCAATTGGGCGCAAATTAAGCTGCAAACTTGTCCAACTGCTACTATAGGTATTTTGGTACCTAATTTATCTCAAGATAGAAAATTAGTAGTAGATAGCTTTGCTTGTTTGCCCAAAGATAAATTAAATATTTCTGCGCCACTTAGCCTTAATAATTTTTCTATGATTGAAGTTGTTCAGATTTTATTAAAGATACTTAGCGGACAATTTAATTATGAAGAATTTAGCAGATTTTTATGTAGTAAATATATAAGTTGGACATCTGCAGTATCTTTAGCACAAATATATCAGCTTGATTTAGATTTACGTCTTAAGCTTAATGCCGAGCCAAGCTTGGCTCATATAATCAAGCTTTTGCCGGAGGGGGCAGCTAAAAGCCAGTTAATTGCTTTGCAACAACAAATATATCAAATGCCAACTAAGGCAAAGCCTACTATTTGGGTCGAGTGGTTTAATAGTTGTTTAGCAATCTTTAGTTGGCCTGCCCCAGAGCTTACACTAGATGAGCAACATTTATATAGTTGTTGGCAAGCCTTATTATTAAAGTATTTAGAATTAGGTATTATAGCTAGTGCGCATGATTTTGTGGCTTTTAATGATTATATTAAAAAATTTATTCAAGAAGAAGTTTTTTTACCTAAAAGCCCAGGGGGGGTGCAAGTTCATGTGCTAGGAATTTTAGAAGGCACCGGCATACCTTTTGATTATTTGTGGTTATGTGGCGCAACTAGAGATACTTGGCCGCCTCGACAAGACCCTAATGCTTTTATCCCTTTATCATTGCAAACACTTTATCAAACACCCCATGCTAACAATAAACGTGAGCTTGAAGTTGCAACCCGGTTAACTCATAGAATTTTAAATTCAGCTAAAGTCGAATTAATTGTAAGCTATGCTAACTTTATCGAAAATCAAATAACAGATTGCTCTTTATTAATAAAACATTTACCCAAAGATAGTTTAAATGTAACATCTGGAGCTAATATAGAAAAAATTACCCTAGAGCATTATACTCATGACTTTTTAACTGTGGCATTAGAGTCAAATGCTGCCGGAGGCAGTTATTTAGTTAAAACCATTTGTGAGTGTTATTTTAAAGCTTTTGCGCGGCATAGGTTAAGCTTAACTAAGATACCTACTACCTTAGAATTTGCCTCGTACATGGACCGAGGTGCCATTGTACATATAATTTTGCACGATATTTGGCGCCAACTTAAAACTCGGCACAATTTAGAGCAA
>Ga0136604_1000091_pt1:2500-52667 | contig 52667 bp, 40 predicted proteins | sample AntRauFillE10628_FD_104928 | JGI IMG/M metagenome (GOLD analysis project Ga0136604, IMG submission 104928) | Saline lake microbial communities from Rauer Islands, Antarctica - Metagenome Filla E10 #628 | ecosystem: Environmental > Aquatic > Non-marine Saline and Alkaline > Saline...
AGCGATCCGGCGGTCAGTGCGGCCATGCTCGGTCAGGGCATCGCTAAGCCATTTATTCGTGGCCTGGGCTTTAGTCGGGTCGTGACGATTTTTCAGGGTAACAAATTAGAAAACCACCAATGGGGAGCCGACCACGGCCTTGGCCTCAACGAACTCGGTATTGCGAGAGCTGATATCGTCAAAGGGCCGGCCTCAGTGCTCTATGGATCGGGCGCTCTTGGAGGAGTCATTATCCTCCAGGACGATGAGGAGCTTTGGCGGCAAAATCAATGGAGCGGAGAAATGGGTCTGACCCTGCATAGCAATAGTCTTGGTCTAAGGCCAACGCTAAGGTTGGGGCGCGCTTTTGAGTCTGGCGTCTTTGTAGGCGCAGATGCGGCGCTGAGTTCACATGCAGATTATAAAGATGGCAATACCCGCAGTATAGGAAACTCCCGATTTGACAATCAGACAGTCCGCTTGCATACCGGATACAAAGGACAACAATTTGAAAACCGTCTGTCTTACACCTATCTGCGGCAAAACCTAGGTATCATAGAAGACAGTGAAATGTTGCCGGGCCAAAGCTTGGCTACTACTCGCAACGACCGGGATCTTCTATTGCCGTTTCAAGAGGTCGAAGATCACGTTGTATCTTATTCTCAAAAAATTGTCCGCCAAAATTGGGTGAGCCACTTTCACATGAGTCATCACATGAATTACCGAAAAGAAATTGAAGAGCGAAGGGACCAGGTCGACTTGGGTCTGATCCAACACCATAGCTTTTACAATGGCCGTATCTCATGGCAAAGCGACTATCCGCTGGAACACACTCTCGGTTTGCAAGGATCCTGGATTCAAAATCGAAATATGGAATCAGCTGAAGAAATTCTCATTCCCGATGCCTCGATTTTTGAACAGGGTCTCTATTATATGTCTAGCCTCGACTTAGGTAATTATTATATTCAAGGTGGATTGAGATACGATTATCGTCAGGTAGTAGCTGACGCAAGCGCACAGCATCTTATTGACTATGGGTTTGTATTACCTGGGGATCCCTTGAACAGAAAACTCGATACCGACTTTACGGGCTGGACAGGTAGTTTGGGTGTGAGCCGGTTTTGGCAAAAGGGGCAAGCGCTCCGGCTCAATCTCTCCTCTGGCTATCGAGCACCGGATTTAGCAGAGCTGTTTTCCAATGGGCCTCACCCGGGCACCAATCGCTTTGAAAAAGGGAATGCAGAATTTGACCGGGAACAAAGTCTTCAGATAGACCTCAATTACTCACAAGAATACGGCCGCTGGACAACCCAGGCTTCGACATATATCAATCACATTAATAATTTCACCTTCTTTGCCGCCACGGGTGAAATTCGACCTGAAGATGGCCTTGCAATTTGGGCCTTCGAACAAGCTCCCGCCAGGCTATACGGAGGAGAACTTTCCTTTTCTTACGACTTTTTCGCTCAGCGTTCCCTTCAAGTGCAGGGCCAGGCGGCCTGGTTCCGCGGTGAGCGGCGTGATAAAGATGAAAATTTGACTTTCGTACCTCAGGATCACTACTCACTGAGACTTCGGTATCGACCGACCGCGCTACCTAAATTGTCATTATCCACGCGCTGGCAGTGGTTCGCGGCCCAAAATCGGCCGGGATTCAACGAGGAAGTTACGGATGCTTATCAATTATTCGACATTGGGGTACAGTATGAATGGCAAATGAACGATCAATCCTTCGAGGCCGGAGTTCGGGCGCTCAATCTCTTCAACGAAACTTACATAAGTCACATGTCTATATTGCGAGCATTCGAGGTGACGAATCCGGGGCGAAACCTCATGCTCAATCTGCGCTATAGTTTTTAGCGTTCCTATCGCTTCTGAATAATTGACACCGCATACAAGCCTAGCTCCCTACAAGCTTACAGCTTGCGGATATAGGAACTTCCAAAGCCTCCAATACCCAAAGATATTCGGTGATAATGGCCCTCAAAGCCCGTCAGTTTGCGTTCAAAACGAGGTTCACTATACACGTACTTAAGCTGAAGGTACCAAGTACTTTCTTCCCGATAACTATGGGGAAGAAAAATACTATAGTTGTAATTGCTTGAAGTGCCAAATTTCCATCGAAGCATAGCCCCGAGACTATATGTTTCAAAGTAACCAGTTTTAAATACTTCCAGCTCGGGAATATCCTCCATATCTGACTCTGTAGGTTCAATAGCAGAAAGACCAATACCGCCAATGGGAGCAAAAATCAACTTTGAACCCAAATGAATATGCGTAAATCCTTTCAAACCGAAGCTGTAGAGTCTCGCTCCGCTGCCCGCGGGCCATTCAACCTCAAAACCATCGTCAAAAGTGTAACTCTCCTTTACCTTATTCGAGGTGAAGCCAAAGTGAAGGTCTGCCATCAAACCCCAACGTTGATAGCCGGCAAAAAGCTCAAGATCCAAACTTCCCGTATTGCCATATCGAGTCTTCAGGTCGTTGGTAAGGCCATTAAAACCTCCACCCAAGGTCACTCCTCCAAACCAGGGCGAAAGCACCCACTGATAGCGAATTTCCTCCCGGACAAGATTGAGGTAAGATGAATTAGGATACTTTTCTAAAAATTCGCTTGCCTCATCATTCAACACCTCCTGTTCCGTCCCATAAACGCCCCCTTTGAGCACTAAATGATTCAGAAAAAGGTGCAATATATCGTGGGCCTCTCCCGGTGGAAAGGCAGAGTCAATCCTAAGGTCTAAACTATCTCTGTGCTTTCGGGTCCAGCGAGCCAGGCGATCCAAAATCATATCTTCCAGTGGCAGGATCCAAAGTCCGTCAAATTCCGGAATCTCCTCTTGAGCCCAAATCTCCATTTGGTCCAAAAGCAGGTCGTATTCCTCCGTCCAATACAGAATTAAAAAGTACTCCCGGGGTGAAAAGGCCAATAGATCTTGATCCAGATCCATCATCAAATAATCCCTCACTTCTTTCACTTTTTCTATCTTGCCTGCTTTGAGACTGTCGAGCAACATATAGCGCCCCTGAATCAATAATTCTTTTTGGCTTTTGTACGACCGAATTTCATCAGAAATGGTGGGGACCTGAGCCCACAAAACGCCCTGACTCCCAATGCTAAGAAGCAGGGTTAAGAAAAAGAGTTGTAGCTTAAACATATGCATAACCTCAAGTTTGATTGTTAATCATCAAAACAGTACTTCATTAATTTCCACCTGTGCAATATTGCGTAGGGCGAAAATACCTCTAAATATAATTCTATAACGCTTGAAATTTCAACTTATGATTCAATAATATTCCGCAATTGCGAAAACTCAATCCTATAAGACAAAACCGGAATTTACTTTTTTCTGTGATACTGTGCAGGCTCACCAGCCCGCGGAATCGCATTCGATATAAAGTCTCTCAGATGTTGATTCGATGATTCTAAATCTTCTTTTCGCAAGTACATCATATGCCCGGATTCATAGCCCTCAAATCGCAACCGATCCTTTAGGCGTCCCGAGGGATCCATATGCCACAGGGTATATTTTGCATTGAAATAAGTCGTGGCTCCATCAAAAAAGCCCGATTGCACCATTACCTTCAAGAACGGGTTTTGCGCCATCGCTTGCCGCAAATTCTCACCGGTTCGGTCTCGACTTCTATCCCAGGGACGCACATTGCCCAGCATTTGATACTTCACATCCGTACCAAAACCCAATATGTTCCTAAAATAGTGATTTAAGGGGGGCGTAAACGCATGCAGCCAGGAGGTCAACTCAGCATTATAATCCGGCCGATCACCTCCGTCCATGCGATCCATCCCTAAATAACGGGAATCTAACCGCCCAACCGTAAAGCCTTCATCTTGTAATAAATGTTTCCAAAAAGTTGAATAGGAAACATCCAAATTATGCTGCAAGATCAACTTTGCAGACAATCCAGAATAGCGCGCCATCTGTTCCGCGGCTCGGGCTCTCACCTCTGGCTCCACGAAGCCCCCTTTCGTCATAATCGGCAATAACTTATCCACCGTATACGCCTCGACCTCAGCAAGCACCGTTTCCAAGTCTTGACTTTGGAGTTCCGGCTCCAATTGCTCGTGATACCATGCCGTCGCAGCAAAATACGGCAAGCGATTCGCCGCTGCCACGGGTCCATCGCGACCTATGCCCAAGCCCGTCGGCGACACCAAAACCACCCCGTTGAGATACATCCATTCCGCATTTTGCAATTGCAACGCCAAACCCGACACACGCGTCGTCCCGTAACTTTCACCAATCAAAAATTTTGGCGACAACCAGCGATTATGCCGACTCACAAAAGTCTCAATCCACGAAGCCAGATAATTAATATCTGCATTCACGCCAAAGTATTTGTCTCGATCGTACTCTTCAGCAATCACTCGCGAATAGCCCGTACCCACCGGATTGACATAAAGCAAGTCTGCCTTGTCAAGCACACTCTCCTCATTCGGACGCACACCATAAGGCTGAATGGGGTAGCCCTCATCATCTACACGTAGCACATAAGGCCCCGTATATCCCAAATGCATCCAAACCGAACCAGCCCCGGGCCCTCCATTAAAAGAAATGAGCAAAGGCCGTTGCTCCGTAGCTTCTACATCTGTCCTTCGATAATAAGTATAGTGAACGGCCGCCTCCGCTTCCCCCGCTTTATTCCAGACAGGCTGAGTCCCCGTTTCTGCCTCATAGGGTACCTTTTCCCCACGAATCTCAATCTCGTGCTGACTCACAACTTGTGTGTCTAGTGGAATCGATTTGTTTTGCGCCTCCAAACTCGCAATAAAACCTAATCCGCCCATCGCCCAAATCCAAATCAGGCCCATCAAAATAAATCTTTTCATCTTTTTGCCTTTAAAATAAAAGAAGTCCGTAAATTTTCCGAACTTATTACCCATTGAATGGAACATTCATTAAAAACCGCGCTATGAACCCTTTAGCATTTCTCCTCCTTCCCTTACTGTTACTGTTTTTTAGCTGCAGCGACTCCGAGCGATACGACACCATTACCGGCGACTGGACTTGTGTATCATGGACCAGCCCCGCTCAGGCCGGCAACCAGTGCGACAACAATGTGTTCTTCACCTTTCACCGAGACAAAACCTACCATTCTAATATTGGCGGCGAACGCGATACCGGCACCTATTGGATTGACCAGCGCTTCATCGCCTTCGACCCTGATGGTAAGCTCAAAATCAAAGTAGAAGTGATCGACCTAAGCGCTGACACTCTTAGCTTTCACATGAACAATGCCGGAATTCAGGAAAAAATGATCTTGACTCCTGCAGAGGATAGGAATAATTAGTTTTTGGGCGTGCCGTCCCCAAGGAATTAGGGACGTCGCTACGTTTCGCCACTCGTTCAGATCACCCCCTCCATCACCCACCAACAAGTTGGAGGTGATTGCGGGGCTTCACTCGGCCCAGCGTCCCCAAAAAACGTTTTTGGGGACTCGGTCTCCGCCATCCGCCGTCCGGCGGATGGCGGATGGCGGATGGCTCCACATCGCTCACGCAATCCATGGTAAATATACCCACCTCTATTTTTTACTTTAAAGACGTAGTTGTGCTTTGCTCCGACAAGTCCTCTCATTATTAAGCTACAACCAAACCGCACACTGCAGGCGAATATCGATATCTCGCGGACTCAGTTTTGCAAGCATTCCCGAAGCTAATCCAGCTGCTACATTCTCTGGTTTGTCATCGTAAAAAACGGATTCTGAAGCCCGTAATCCCGCAGCATTCAACATTTTCTCATATATCGTTCGCTCTGGTTTTCTATCCTTAAGCAAATGACTGTAAAATGCCCCATCACAGACCGCATCAAGAGACTCTATTTTATAATTCTTCTGAAGAAAATCGTTGACCCACTCTAGATGCAGCGCATTGGTATTACTGAGGATATATACTGCATAACGATCTCGCAGGCGATCCATGAGGCGTAGCCGTTCAAAGGGAATATCTAACAACATGGCATTCCATGCGTTGATGACCTCTTTGGAACTTACCTCAGAGCGCATAACATCCCCCAATGCACTGACAAATTCCGAGCTGCTCATCCCCCCAACTTCAAAGTTTCGCGTCCATTGCAGAATTTTTTGCTCTGCTTCTCCTTCCTTATCCGGTGCCACCAGCGCCCGAAGCTCTTGGTATGAGCGAGGCTCATCGATATCGACGATGACATTCCCCAAGTCAAATATGATATTTTTTGGTTTCCCTTGCATGGTATTGGTTTATTGACATAAATTTACATAAATTTGCGTCGCTTTGGGCCCATAGCTCAGTTGGTTAGAGCACCTGACTCATAATCAGGTGGTCCCAGGTTCGAGCCCTGGTGGGCCCACAACATGATAAAAGCCCCGTTGAGTCTTTTCTCCGGGGCTTTTTTCGTAATCTTTTTCTTTCTCATCTCGTCTTTTCCATTGTAAGGTCAATATATCTCACAATCTGCTTCTTCCTTTTACTTTCAACAAATTAGCTACCTGCGCTTAATATCCAAACCTATTATTGAAAGCAAGAAGAAAGTGAAAAAGGTAATTTTTCGTATGTTAGACACTTGAAAACGAACTTTCCCTTTCCATGAAGCATATCCACATCGTAGGCTCCAGCCCTCGATCGGGAACGACCTTGCTTTTCGAGTTGATGAGAAGTTCGTTTTCGATAGACTGCTATCCGAAACACGAGGCGCGCATTGGCAAAAGGCCGCCGGGGAATTGCGAAATTCTCCTAACAAAATCACCCAAGGATACAGTTGTCATGGATACTATACTAAAGTATGTACCTAATATTTATGTAATTTTTGTCCTGCGAGACCCCAGAGATTCCGCCGTAAGTAAGCACAAAAACAAACCCGGCTGTTATTATGGCTCTCTTCGATATTGGTTCAATTACATCCCTTATTATCTGCGGTTTCAAGGGCATCCAAGAGTTCTCACGGTGAAGTACGAAAATCTCGTCGCCCAACCGGATAAGACTCAGGAACGGATTGGGAGGACCTTTCCCTTTCTCAAGAAAACAAACCGTTTTTCTCATTACACCCGAAATGCCCGCCCGTCGGCAGATGCTAAAAAAGCTTTAGGAGGTGTTCGAAAGATCAATACTTCTTCCATAGGGAATTGGCGCAAGCACAAATCCAAGTTAAAGAGAGACCTTGCGAAGTTTGGGCCCATCGCCGATGACCTTATTCGGTTTGGGTATGAGGATTCGAAAGAATGGCGGAAAGAACTGGCCGATGCAAAGAACCAGTCTATTCAGCAGCACGTTTCTCCCTTTTCAACGAAAGCCTTTGTTAAAAAGAAAAGAAGAACTCAAATATTACGCGTTCCTAAGGTCTGGTTTTATCACAGCCGTTTTTTCCAAAGGTGATCCTTCCTCTTATACTTTGACTAGTGTCGATCCAAGCTTTACCACTACTAAATTGCAGTAGAATGAGATCTCACCAATGACAGTATTTTCTACTACCCCTAATCTCACACACAAAACTCTCTGCAACTTACTACCAGAGTATTATCAAGATTTGCGACTTCCGCTCAAGCGGCATTGAAATTTGCGGTTAAACCATTTTATTCACCGCAGAGACGCGGAGAACGCTAAGCTATTCTTTCTTGCACACTTCTTCAGCATATAGCCCTCTCTGCACCCTTTTGCATTCACGGATATTACATTTTATTCACCGCAGACCTTAGAGGAAAATGCAAAACGTACCGCAGAGACGCAAAGAACGCTAAGGCTTTCTCTCTAACTTACTGCTCCAGTATTTAGCTCTTTGCGAACTAACGCCAAGGCGTCATCTAGATTTGCCACTTTGCGGTCATTACATTTTATTCACCGCAGAGACGCAAAGAACGCTAAGCTTTTCTTTCTTGCACACTTCTTCAACATCCAGCTCTCTGCGAACTAACGCCAAGGCGTCATCTAGATTTGCGACTTTGCATTATTACATTTTATTCACCGCAGAGACGCGGAGAACGCTAAGCTATTCTTTCTTGTACACTTCTTCAGCATACAACTCTCTGCGAACTAACGCCAAGGCGTCATCTAGATTTGCGACTTTGCGGTGCATATTAATTTGCAGCCCTATACTGCTATAAATTATTAACCACCCTTCTGATCCCACTCTTTAAAAGAACAGTATTGAAGTTGATCAGTAAGCCTAGTTTTATTTCCTTTAATTTGAGATAGGTCAATACTTGAGCCATATGAATATCCGCTAAAGCATCCACGCTTTTCACTTCTACAATCACTTTGTTTTCTACTAGCAGATCAATTCGATAGCCTGCATCCAACTTTACATCTTTGTAAACTAAAGGCAAGGCCTGTTGGTGAGTAACATGAAGTCCCTTTTGCTTTAGCTCATAAAATAGGCAGGCCTCATATGAACTTTCCAGCAAACCTGGTCCAAGTGCTTTATGCACTTCAATCCCACACCCAATAATGAGTTTCGATAATTCATTTTCACGCTTGAGCTAAAAATAGTGAAATTTCTTTCTTTGCTACAAAACAGCAATTACACTTACCGCAAAGAGACGGAGAGCGCAAAGATTTTCTTTCAACACAGCCACATATCCGAACGCCTTTTGTCAGCTGTTTCGAAAAGGGTGCAAAAACCATCAATCTTTCGCGGTAGCGATGCGCAGCAGGCCCGATCCCCAATAAATTGGGGAAAGGGAGATCCGGCCCTATGCGCTAGCTAGTGTTATGACCACTAGGGCCGGAGCCGAGTGAATAACGAGCTGCGAAGCGTAGCGCCGCCCCTCAATTTTTTGAGGGGTGGACCGCCCAAAAAACAAAAATAATCTTACTCCTTATTGGCTAACTGGCCACAGGCGGCGTCGATATCCTTGCCTCTGGACCGACGGACGGTGACCATAATGCCCTTTTTGCGCAAAAAGCCGGCGAAGCGATCGAGTTGATCTTCGGAACTGGCGGAAAAGTCGGCGCCATCAATGGGGTTATATTCAATGATATTGATACGAACGGGAAAGCGCTGACACCAGCGAAGTAGAGCCCTAGCATCATCTATACTATCGTTAAAGCCCTGAAAAGCAATGTATTCATAGGAAATCCGATTGCCGGTCTGAGCGTAGTAATAGGACAAGGCATCCATGAGCTCGTCGAGATTATTGCTTTCATTAATAGGCATAATCGTGTCTCGCTTATCGTCCGTAGCGGCATGAAGGGAAAGAGCCAGATTCACTTTTGACTCATCGTCGGCGAGGCGGCGAATGGCCTTGGAAATGCCGGCTGTACTTATAGTGATACGCTTAGCAGACATACCGAGACCGTCGGGCGAACTAATGCGGTCGATGCTCTCGATGACCTCTTTGTATGCAAGCAGCGGCTCTCCCATGCCCATGTATACGATATTCGTGAGGGGGTGGTCATAGGTGGCTTCGCAAAGGGTATTGACCTTGCGTACCTGATCTACGATCTCTGCCGCTGTAATGTTTCGTTCTCGCTTCATAGTTCCAGTGGCACAGAAAGAACAGGATAAACTGCAACCGACCTGTGAGCTTACGCAAACAGTAAATCGATTGTCTTTAGGAACAGGGATGAGGACAGCCTCAATGAGATGGCCATCGTGGAGTCGATAACGCACTTTAATTGTGCCGTCGTTACTGTGTTGGATGACATCCTGTTCGATGGGAAGAATGTCGTAGTGTTGATCGAGTTGCTCCCGCAAACTCTTCGACAGATTGCTCATCTCATCAAAACGGGCTGCGCCTTTTTGCCACAGCCATTGATCGATTTGTTGTGCGCGAAATTTAGCTTCGCCCCATGCATCCATCTGTTCTTCCCAGTCGGAGAGCGTTCGTGTTCTTGCATCTTGTTTCATAAGTGCAAAATTACTGTTTTTGCGACAAGTGGACCCAAGAGTCTGGATAAATCTCACAATTCGGGGGCTCGTCGTCAATTAATCTTCGTAAATGCGGTACATTACTATATATTTGTAAAAAATTGGCCGATTGAAAGTTTACCGAGATTATAAAAAGTGGCGCTGGTATGTAGCTGCAGCGGCCGCCGTGATTGTGGGTATCAGCATTTGGTATACTTCGTTCCTGGTGGAGCGACTGGAGGAGAGCGAGCGCAACAAGGTGGAAATATTCAAATACTCCGTACAATCTCTGGCCGAAGCCGGGACTGATGACCTGGATAAAGATATTACTCTACAGTTTGAAGCAAGCATCCGGGCGACCGAGGGCATCCCTATGATATTAGTCGATGAGGCCGGCGAGATCAGTGGCTCATACAATTTTCGCGACAGTCTGAGTCAAAAGGAGACCGAGCGATGGTTGAAAAAAATCAAAGCACAGGGTCCGGAGCCGATCGTCAATAATGACCCCTACGCCGGCTATGCTAAGTATATTTATTATACGCAGTCCCGAACTTTACAATGGCTTTCCTATTTCCCAATCATTCAAGTATTATTGCTCACCGTGTTTATTGTAATCAGCTACATCGGATTGCAGGCTTCACGCAAGGAGCAGCAAAACAGGATATGGGTGGGCATGGCCAAAGAGACAGCCCATCAGCTGGGCACTCCGATCAGTGCGATCATGGCCTGGTTGGAATTATTGAAAAATATGGAGGTCAAAGATGAGGAGGTCGTCAGCATTCTAAGTGAATTAGAAAATGATGTCGGCCGCCTGGAATTGATCGCGGATCGATTCTCAAAGGTGGGCTCCCGACCGGAATTGCAACGAACAGACCTCCGTCATTCACTGGAAAAAATCATGGGATACATGCAAAAGCGAGCACCCAAAAAGGTGAGTTTTTCTTATCAGCGGCCCGAGCAGGAAATTCCGGTAATGATGAATGCTCCCATTTTGGAGTGGGTGATTGAAAATTTAATTCGCAATGCGCTGGATGCACTGGAGGGTGCCGGGGAGATAACTATTGATGTCATTGATCTGGAACGAGAAGTACAAATCGATTTGGCCGATACAGGCAAAGGAATTCCCTCTCACCAGCACAAAGATGTGTTCAAACCCGGCTTCTCGACGAAAAAGCGCGGCTGGGGCCTGGGATTATCTTTGGCTAAACGCATCATCGAGGATTACCATCAGGGACAAATTTTCGTTAAAAAGTCAGCGCAAGGGGAAGGAACTACGTTCTGTATTGTATTACCTAAAGCGGATGCTGCACGCCTCGGCTCGTAAACAGTTTTTCCTGGACTGGAAAGCCGCTGAGGGTATAAGCCAAAAGAATGAATTAGAGATAATGCATAATAAGTTTCGAACTTTTTACCTTTGTCACTCTTAACTAGAAGAAAGAAATACAAAACAACACGCAAAACAACTAATTTTCAGTATATGAAAACCACACTAGAGTCTTATAACATCCAAAACGCAAAAGAATACTGGAATCTCAGTCCTGAAGAACTGGTTGAGCATTCCATCAAAAAGGATTTAGGGATTTTGACCGATACGGGAGCTATTGCCATAGAAACGGGTAAGTTTACCGGCCGATCGCCCAAAGACCGTTTTATCGTCAAGGACGATTACACTGCAGATACCGTTGATTGGAACAAAATCAACATGCCTTTTTCATCAGAAAAATTCGACCAATTAGAAGAAAAGATGGTCGATTATATGAGTGGCCGGGAATTATATGTGAGAGATGCTTATGCATGCGCAGATAAAGCACATGCTTTGACATTGCGACTCGTTTCGGAATACCCCTGGAGTAATCAATTCGCATACAATATGTTTTTGCGACCCACGGAGGAAGAATTGAAGACGATGGATCCGGAGTGGACCATATTGAATGCACCGGAATTCATGGCCAACCCGGAGGTGGACGGCACGCGACAAGAGAATTTCGCCATCATTAATTTCACGAAAAAAATGATCCTCATTGGAGGCACCGGTTACACGGGAGAAATCAAGAAGGGGATTTTTTCTGTATTGAATTGCATTTTGCCCCACGAGAAGAATATCTTAAGCATGCATTGTTCTTCCAATACGAATGAAGCTGGCGATACAGCCATCTTTTTTGGCCTATCAGGCACGGGGAAGACCACCCTGTCAGCCAATGCAGACCGTTTGCTCATCGGAGATGATGAGCATGGTTGGTCCGATGATGGTGTTTTCAATTTTGAGGGCGGTTGTTATGCCAAGGCCATCGACCTGAGCGAGGAGAAAGAGCCGGAAATATACGGAGCCATTAAGCACCGTGCTATATTGGAGAACATCGGTTTTTTTGAGGGCACCCGCAGGCCGAACTTTGCCGATGACAGCATCACGCAGAATACACGCGTCTCCTACCCCATTGATCACATTGAGAATGCCAAATCGGTATCGAAAGGTGGACACCCCAACAATATTTTCTTTTTGACTTGTGACGCTTTTGGAGTACTACCTCCCATCAGCAAGTTGACGAAAGGACAAGCCATGTACCATTTTATTTCCGGATACACTGCGAAAGTTGCGGGTACTGAAGAGGGCGTAGATGAACCTCAATTGACGTTTAGCGCTTGCTTTGGCGCTCCGTTTCTTCCTTTACATCCCACGAAATATGCACAAATGTTGGGGGAGAAAATGGATGCTCATGATGTCAACATTTGGTTGGTCAATACCGGCTGGACGGGAGGACCGTACGGTACGGGTAAGAGAATTAGCTTAAAATTCACACGAGCGATGATAAACGCGGCGCTCAATGGTGTACTAGAGAAAGAGCAATTTCAGGCGGATCCCATTTTTGGGTTGCGAATTCCCGCACACTGTCCTGAAGTACCTACTGAGTTGCTCAACCCCAAAAACACATGGGCCGATCCCACCAATTACGATAAAAAAGCAAAGTCTTTGGCGCAATCCTTCATTCAAAATTTCCAAAAGTATGCGGAGGAATCTGATCGAGAAATATTAGATGCGGCTCCGCAAGGATAGTTGCTGCTATTTTGTTTTGCATAAGCAAGGAGGTAAACGGAGGTCGTAGCCGGTGGGTAGACTCATTTATCTGTATATATTGTTGACTGATTGACATTTAGTTAGCAGTACAGAGCGGAAATATTCAATTCGACTCTCTCGTTACTATCACGGAGAAAGGAAGAATTTATTTGTTTTGGCCTATTTTTTGCTTCTACTTTTGACAAAAGATTGATATCTTTGGCATTAATATTCAATAGGCATAAGTTTCTATGAATCAAATGGCTCTACTTTATATCTGTGTTGGAATGGCATTCCTTATGTTAGGTTGCCAAAACAACTCTTCCAATGAGCACATCATGGAGTGGGCCGAGGCATCGAGAAAGATTGATTGCCAAATGGATAATTTAGAAGAGACGTCGAGTGAAATGTGGGATAAGACAAATAGGGAGTTGGAAAAAGCACTACCTATAGATATTCCTGAATTTGAGAAATCAAATATGCTAAAAGTTCGGAATGCAGACTTACTTCGCATGTTCGAGACTTATCAAGAGATGGAGGGTCCGATCAAAGCAAAGGTAGACCTCACGGAAAAAATGGATTTTGCTTTGGCAGATTCCATGCGAGTGTTGCAACAAAAACAACAAAACTTGTCAGATAGTATTCGATTGGCTCTTATGGAAATAGCCGCTGAGAATACCAGAACAAAATTACAAGAGAAGATCAAAGCGATCGATAACAAAGCGTGTAGTAAAATATTACAATATGAATAACTCAAAACTCCTTATTGGTTTATTTGCCTTATTATTATTTCTGCAAGCCTGTAGAGAGGATGCCCCACTATTTGAAGAAGAAGAGGACGACATCAAGGAAGTTCTGGATCCACAGGATTTGGATTTTGATATTGCCCGGGATTGGATGGATTTGCAATTGGAAGTGGAAAGGTTTACTCCTGGATACCGCCCTCCAACAGCTGCACGCTCACTTGCATACACTGCTCTGGCTGCCTATGAAGCTGTAGCTCCGGCAACAGACAATTTCCGCTCCATTCAAACTGAATTTGGCGTATTGGAAATCCCCAGTATTGATTCCGAACTGAGATACAATTGGGAGATTGTTTTAAATACTTGTTATTCAGAGTGTCTGGGTTACTTCTACCCCACCGCCCCTACCGCTCAGCAGTCCTCTATGTTGCAAATGGAACGCGCGTGGCGCATTCAGTTAGAAGAAGAGGAAGATGATCTTGAAGTTATCGAAAGATCAATTAATCGCGGGCGTGCGATAGCAGAGATTATTTACAATTGGTCAACAACTGACGAAACAGGACACGAATCCTATCTCAAAAATACAGATCCCAATTACAGCCCTCCCCAAGGCCCAGGTTTGTGGCAACCGACCTATCCCGACTACGCCGCGGCGCTCTTCCCCAATTTTGGCGATGTGAGAACCTTTGCCGCCGGAAAGGACGTGAAAGTAAAAGATCCCTTACCTTATAGTGAGGACCCCGGCTCTCAACTCTATGCACAAGCATTAGAAACCATGAATTGGGTTAATGAAATAAAAGCAGGAGACAAATATGAAGACAAATGGATCGCTGAGTTTTGGAGCGATGACTGTCCTATTTTAACCTTTACACCTGCGGGCAGATGGATTGCTATTACCTCACAAGTGATGGAGCGCAACGGTATTGACCTGGCAAAAGCTCTTTATTCTTACGCTAAAGTAGGTATTGCTCTTTCCGACGCAGGTGTTCGCTGCTGGGATGAAAAGTACCGAATCAATTATCTACGCCCCATTGATTATATTCACGAGGTCATGGGTGAAACGGATTGGAACACGATTATGTGTCCCGATGGTTCCGGGCAGTATTTTACGCCAAACTTTCCGACTTACCCTTCCGGCCATGCTACATTCTCCGCGGCAGCGGCTGAAGTGTTAAGTGATATCTATGGCAACCACTTCCCTTTCACTGACCGTTGTCACGAAGGGCGGTCTGAGTTTTTGGGTACGCCCCGCTCTTATCAGAGTTTCCTTGAGATGGCCGAAGAGAATGCTATCTCCCGCGTACCTCTCGGCGTACACTTTAGAATGGATTCGGAATCCGGAACAGATCTCGGCCGTAAGGTGGGACGTGAAGTCAATAAATTGAAGTGGCATAAGTAGGTTCGAAAGGCCATTTTAGATCCTCCTCCTCTTTCACGGAAGCTATTGACCAATGGTGTCTTCGGAGTAGTTCGGGGTTTGGTCAAAGGTCAAAGGTCAAAGGTCAAAGGTCAAAGGTCAAAAATTAATAATTTCCCACTAGACTGCTCATCCTCGCCACTACTATTTTTATAATGCTATTCCACTTACAGCCAGCCAAACAAACTCAAAATAGCAAGAGCCACTGCCAAAATGAGGAGAACATAAGCCACTGTATTGATCGCGGGATAACGAACGGCGTACCTAGTTGTCACCGCACCGCCAACTAATTGACCTATGCCGATCGTCAAACCGATTTCCCAGTGCACCAGCCCCTGCCAGGCAAAAATACCAATCGCAACCACCGTGTACAGTGCAACAACCAAAACTTTTATGGCATTCGCCTCTAATAAAGTGTAGCGAGCACCTAAGACCGCAATGGCCAGAAAAAACAAACCCATCCCCATCTGAATAAAACCGCCGTAAAAGCCCAGCAATAATAATCCCGCATTTAAAATGGGACGCGGCCAGGGTTTCCCACCGCTCTGTGGCTGAATCCACCGCTTGGGATGGATGAGTAACAATAAAAACATCAATACAATCAAATACTTAAAAACAAACATAAATTGCTCGTTGCTCACATAGAGCGCGGTGATAATCCCCACCATTGCACCCGCTGAAACCCAGGTGATCGGTCGACCGTGGGCCTTCCAGTCCAACACTCCGGCCTTTTGGAAAGTATAAGTAGAAATCAAGGTTTGAAAAGCAATTCCGATGCGATTGGTCCCATTGGCAATATTCCCCGGTAACCCCATGACTTCAGTCAAAATCGATAAAGTGATCGCCGAACCATTGCCGGCCAGGGTATTGATGACGCCAGCCATAAACCCACCCACAATTGCAATGATGATTTGATAGATCTCCAAAATTTACTCTTCTTTCCTTTCCTGACACAATTCTACTAAAACACCACCGGCGCTTTTTGGATGAATGAAGCAAATCCACTTATTGTCCGCCCCAGCTTTGGGCTCATCATTCAGCAATACAAAACCTTCCGCTGTCAAGCGTCTCATTTCTGCTCTAATATCATCTACCTCAAAGGCAATGTGATGCATGCCTCCTCCTTTTCGTTCCACAAATTTTGCAATAGGACTGTCTGAGTGAGCGGCAGCCAATAACTCGATTTTTGTATGATCTTCAATGAAAAAGGAAGTGGTCACCCCCTCACTTTCTACCTCTTCAGACTTGTAAGGCTTGTGTCCCAACAAAGAAGAAAAAAGACTATTCGCCGCTGCTAAGTCGTCCACAGCAATACCGACATGTTCTACGCGTCGCACCATAATTCATTTTTTCCCAAAGATAACTGATACTCAGCGAATATCAACCGTACAATTGCTCAACAAATAGATCCGGAAAGCGATCCGGCGTACAAGCAAAAGCCGGAATGTCCATTTGCGCCACAGCCTGCGCCATCTCAGAAGAAAAATAGGGCTGCCCCTCATCCGAAAGATTAAGAAAGACCTGAATATGCACCCCTGAGGATTTCAGCCGTGCAAACTGCTTTAATAAGGCTTCTCTGGATCCTCCCTCATCCAAATCACTAATCACAAAAAGATAAGTATCCCGAGGCTGATCCACCAAGCTTTCTGCATAGCGCAATGCCTGAGCAATGTGGGTACCCCCACCCAATTGACTAGCAAAGAGCAAGCCAATCGGATCATCTAAATCTTCACTCACATCCACGACCGAGGTATCAAAAAGAACCATCCGCAGAGACAGTGATCGAATTCGGGCCAAAACACATGCATAAATACTGGCATACACCACCGACTCCGACATGGAAGCCGATTGGTCCACCAATAAAATAATATCTTTTAGCCCGCGCTGTTTGTGGCCAAAGGAGAACCATTGCTCGGGAACGATCGCCTGGAGATCCCTTTGATAGTGCTTCAGATTCGCCCGAATGATGCGGTGCCAGTCCAGGGCATTTGGATTCTTGTACGCCCTATGCTCACTGCGATGTATACGACCTTGCAAAGCCTGAAGCATCATAGGCTCCAGCCGTTCTTCCAGATCTTTCACTACTTTGCGCACCAACTGCTCTACTGTAGATCGAACCTCATCGGGCAGTGCTTCTTTCAGCGATAAAAGTGTTGCGATCAGATGCACATCCGGCGTGATCGCCTCCAAAACCTCGGGCGCTGATAAAAAGGCCTCGATCCCATGCCGATCCATCGCATCTTTTTGCATCATCTTTACCACAGGCGAAGGAAAATATTTCTGAATATCCCCCAACCAGCGATGCAAATGAGGAGCAGAGGCCGAAAAACCCGCCTTGCCCGGCGATCGATGATACAGCTCTTGCATCACCTCCGCCATACCCTGCTCGTCAGCATTCAGATCCTCCTTGCCGGCATCTTTGTCTGACATTTGCAACATCAGCCGCCATCTCGTCCGAAGTTTTTTCTCCTTCTCCATGCCGCAAAGATATCACTTTCAAAAAACCGAGTTCTCAGATCGCTTTTTACTTTTTTTATTTGGGTGTATCCCTCGAGGGTCCTTCGCTTTGCCTGGTTCGACTTCGCTCACCACAGCGCAGGACAACGCCCTACGGGCGCCTCGGGGTCGGGCTATCCAGGGCTCCACTCTTCGTTCGGTCCTTCACCACTGACAGTGGCTCGGACGCCCTCGCCTGCGGCGGGGCCCCTTCCTATCCCTTACACGGGCGACACAGCATCTAGTGCGAAGAACGAAAAACAGTCTTTTTTCTATTCTACTGAAGAAAAAAACAAAAGAGAATTGTACATTGTACTATTCATTCAATTCCATGCTATGCGATCATACCTCCCAATTTTCACTCTTATTCTCATCTTTGCCGGCGCCTGCATTCACTGGAGTTGTGAGTCCAATAGCTCCAGCCCCTCCGAAACTTCCAAGATTGATAAGGCTTCTCAGAAAAATACGTCCATCGCTGATATAGAACGCGAGATCCGCCGTCATATAGCTGAAGTGACTGAGGAAGATGGATATTTCACTCTGGACACCGATACTCAAAATCTTCAATTGCAATTAGTGCGCGTACATACCGAGTATTTATCCGTACTAGATACGAATGAGTTTTTTGCCTGTGTAGATCTTGCCACTACAAGTGGTGATGTGTACGATGTCGATTTCTTTTTGCGAGGTACTTCCGATAATATGTCTGTCACCCAAACCGATTTGCACAAACTCAATGGCAAGCCTTTTTACAGTTGGAAGCAAAAAGAAGATGGTCGTTGGACACAAGTTCCAACAGCGGGCGCTTCCTCAGAGCTCTTGGGTGTCATCGAAGGAGAAGATCACTTTCAGTTTACCTATACCGTAGTCTTACCCGAATGGGATGGAAAGGCTTCGATGTGGCTTCCCTTAGCATCCTCCGACTCCTTTCAAACCATCGATTTACAATCAATAAAAGGTCCGAAGTTGAATTGGGAGCAGCGAAGAGACTCCGCCTGGAACAATAAGTACATGTATGCGAGTTTTGACGACCAATATGTCGGCGACACCATTCGCATAGAATACGAGGTATTGAGGCGAGAAAAGAGCGCATATCCGGCTAAGGAAGATATTCTCGCGCCTTATTTAGGAGCCACTCCTTTCCTGCCTATCGGAGGTAGGTTTGAATCGTTGGCTCGAAAAATCACAGACTCCCGATCTGCCCAAACTCCCTTATCTCAAGCAAGAGCTCTGTACGATTATATCAGTGACAGCCTCCGTTATGCGAAAGAAGGAACTTATGGAACTGCTGATGCTCAATATGCCTGCGATGCGATGTCTGGCAATTGCACAGAGTTCCATTCCCTGTTTATCTCACTTGCACGTTCTCTGGGAATACCCGCCCGTTTTGCCGTGGGGGCAGCCATACCTTCCGAGCGCGATGAGGGAGGAGTGGATGGATATCACTGTTGGGCCGAATTTTACGCGGACGGTAAGTGGTGGCCGGTGGACATTAGCGAAGCAAATAAATATTCAGCCCTAGCCACCTATTACTTTGGCCATCACCCGGCCAATCGCATCGAATTGTCACTGGGCCGGCAGATCCCTCTCAGCCCGAGCCCTAATGAAGGGCCTGTGACATTTTTTGCCTATCCGATATTCGAAGTGGAGGGCAAAAAAATGTATCCTGTGACTCTATTCTCATTTGAGAGAAAAATATAAAAAAAGCCCGGGAACTTAGCCCAGGCTTTAGATAAGACATTTGATTTCCTTACTATTCAGGATGCTCTCCACCTTCTGGATGCTCTTCCATTTTAGTTGAGTCCATTTTGGTTGAGTCCATTTTCATTTCGTCCATTTCAGCAGCATCTGACATGTCGTCTTCGGCTGCTTCCATTTCTTCTTCTTGAGTCTCTTCTTCTGAAGTAGATTCTTCTTTTTCGCCGCCACAAGCAACGAGGCCGAAAGAAATAAAGCTAGCAAATACTAACATTCCTAAAAATTGTCCTAGAGATTTTTTTGCAAATTTCATTTGTTGATGGTTTTATTCAGCTACAAATATAGTGTTTTTACTGCACATTGGTGAAATTTGAAAGAAAAGTAATACAATAACATAAGGAGACCTTTGAAAAAAGAATGAATAATCGAAATAGGATTCAACTATGGGGTGTTTTAAAAGGGGACTCACCTAGAGTTAAAGGGCTGAATAAAACGATATGTTTGGATTTGGTCCCAGAAATATAATGATGATCTTTACGGTCAATACCTGAACGGAATTTTTGAGGGCCCCTCGAAACCAATACCCACCTGGATAGTATGTATGCGTGTTCTTCCTTACCGATTGCAGGCCCTACATTAAGCATTTGTTGGGATCCATTCCCGCTCTAGAATTGCGTAAATAACATCATCCACCCATTGTCCACGAAAGAATAAGCTTTCAATACTATGGGCTTCCTTTCGAAAGCCCAGGCGCTCTACCAATTGAATTGAATCTGTATTGTCAGGATCAATGGAGGCCCATACCCTATGCTTTTTCAATGCATTGAAAAGATAATCGAGAATAGCGCTCAATGCCTCCGTCGCATAGCCTCTTGATCTATACTCTTTACTCAGTGTATACCCCAGCTCTACTTGTTTGTTTTCCGTCGCCGATGCTACAAAGTGAATGCCTACATCACCGACCAATTGATTGGAATGCTTTTCAATAATAGCCAGTTGAAACCAGGTCCCGGGAATATCAAGGACCCGTGCAGAATTCTCGATAAAATATTCGATGTCATGCACCGACTTGGGATTCAGGTTGAGGTATTGATTCGTCTCTGAGTCAGACCGATAAGAAAACATAGCTTCCTTATCTTCTATTTCAATGGGGCGAATGCTCAACCTTTCAGTACTCAATTTCATGTCAGCTTATATTTTACCATCAATTACGTATTCAAAAGTACGGAAAGCAGAGCATATGAAAAATGGTCCGTCGCCCGGAGGGCGAAAGCGTGAGGTGCCTGGAGGGTGCGCCACCGCAGGTGGTGCAGTACGAAGGTGCGAGATCTCGCACCGAGTACGAAACCCCGGAAGGGACCGACCCCGAAGAAATTCCAAGGCGTCAGTCTTGGAATCTTCTGAGGGGGCACGCCCAAAATACAAAGCAAGCTCAACTGAAAGATTATTGATATGCAATAAAATCATATGTGACATTTGCAAAATCAGCTACAAATCAGCTGTGATCGTGCTTTACATTTGTAGTACATCAAATCGATAAGATTATGCGATACTTGATTTTTCTTTTTACTTTATTCGTAACATCAGGGCTGTGGGCTCAAGAAAAGTCTTTTGCTATCTCAAGCTATATCCATGGTTCTCAAGCTAGTATCAGTGAAGAAGAACCCAATTCCTCTCGAAGGAGTGATCATCCCGGGCATCTGCAGGATATGGTCTATGGGCTATCGTTTCGATATAACCCAAATCAAAAATGGATCTTTTTTGGAGGGCTGGCTACCGGTCGGCGGGATGCTGAAATGGATATTATTATACGAGAAAGGGAGCCTGGCAATCTGTTAGGCGGTGTTTCCGGATTCCTCATCGGTGTCACCACGAATAATCCAGCGCTTGCCCTTACTTCTCTCTTAACTCCTGGGGGCGGCGGATACAATTCCGATAGATACACTTTGCTTTACTCTGGGCGACTTTGGGAAGGGGCTGTTGGTGCGGAGCGCTTCCTCTTCGGTTCGTGGAGTGATCGGGTGAGCGGAAGTGTATCTGCGACGCTACGAAGGACGAAGCTCAGTCGGATCGAAATTACATCGAATGGGGTTTGGAACGAATACAAATTACAGGAGGAGCTCTCAGCGGCTAGGACTCGTCTGGATCTCGGCGGGCATTTTTATATCCGTCCGATTTCCAAGGGCCCAGTACTCTTCACCTGCTCGATATATGCAGCAGCTGCAGAGAAAAGCCCGGAAAGCATTTATAAAAGTTCTACGCGCGTGGGATACCGTTTGGGATTAAGTGTTGAATTGTAAGTGATCAAGCAATCCCCTCTGCGAATTACGGCGGTTATTCCCCGCCGAATCTATTAAGCATGAGTGCCAGGAATAAAGAACCCCTTGTATCTCTTCGATGCAAGGGGTTCTTTATGATTTACTGTAAGTTCGCCTAGTCCTGCTCTTGTTTGCTATTAAAAGAGTTCGTTTCTACGCGAATTTCGCACTTATCTGTCGTGCAGAATTTCTCTGCTTCTGCATCTGTACTCATGTTCACGTACTGAATCGGCTTGACTTTTGCGGACTTTTCGTCAAACTGTTCCTTTGTAATCGCCTCATAAGGCATTTGAGCATAAGCGCCCATTTCCAATTTGGGCAAGAAGCTGATAGATTTTAAGTCATACTTGAAGTATTCTAAAATCGGTTGAATTTGACTTGCTTCTTCAGGCTTAAAAGTGACTGTGCAAGACACTTGATTATCAGACCAAAATTTCTGTAAGAAAACGGCCAGAGAGGTTTGCTCCCAAATACTTACATTTTTCAAGCTTCTGCCCTCATTGCGTATGGGGAATTCGACCACTGCAGATGAAGGGTCGACCACGTCATCTTCTATATGTAAGCCGGAATCGAGAATAGCTGGTAGCAACTCCGACTCTTTGGAAATCCGCATTCTTCGGATGTAGTATTTGAATTCCGGAAAGTGACATCCGGGATTAACGCCAGCGAGCAAACTCACTGTTCCACTCGGCTTGACACTCGTAGTTTTGATACTTCTAGGTACACACAACCAAGAGGAGTAGATTTGATCCCACCGCTGTATCTCATCATAACCATCCGTCAACCAGTTTTTAAGGTCATCCAAACAGTTTTGCTCGATAAAGTTCGTCACTCCGGATACTGATGTTCCAATGCGTCGATTGCGCTTCTGTACTCGATTCGTTTCGTGCCAGGTAGTATTCGCCAAAGTGGCTGTCTTACCCAGCAAGTAAGCGAATTTTAAGGTTCTTAAATAATCCTCCTTGGATTCTGCTCTGGAGGGGAAGGTCTCGATCAAACAGCACAATTCGTAGGACTCGAGAGATTGCTCTCCGCAAGGATTGGTTCCTTTGGCCTTAATATCTTTATAATCCGCAGGTTGAGACATTCTTGAGTATGCTTTGATGTTGTCTAAAAAGACATATCCCGGCTCTCCATTGACCGCTGTTTGTTCAGCAACCTCAGCGAAATTCGTGGAGTTATTGACCAAAACACTATTGTTAGAGGCCCATCCCCATGCGGCGCGGTGGGCTTTCTCACCTTCGTATTGATTCGTTTCTGAATTCCATTGGTAATCCTTCAGCTTTCTAAACTCGTTGTCATTTACATCTCCCAACGCAATTTGTGCTGTTCTTCTTACATTCCCTGCGACCACGCACTGCCCGATCATGTTCATGATATCAGTAATCGCAGTGATCGTGATAGGCTGTCCATCCAGTCCATCGAGCAGACCGCGAATCTGGTCGTGCATGCGAACTAATGGTCCAGGACCGGAAGATGTGCCTCCAAATCCTTTGATCGGCTCGCCTGCTGCTCGAATTTCATCGTAATCGAACTTCACGGTGTGTGCTGGAATCTTGTCAAAATGCCGTGAGAAATAACTCTTGAGCAACAATTCTAAACTCTCCACCCAGCCTTCGCGGGAGTCCGGAATGACAAAGGTATCTATATTGTCTTTCGTAGGTCGGTGAACGGTCAATTTATCTGCACCGTCAACATCGAAGCCAACTCCAACGCCAACCATGCTCATATCCATCATGAAGGAGTAAGGCTTTACCGCTTCTCGAACATTCAAGTTGATGTTTTCAGTAGATACAAAAGCGCAGTTAAACAGTGCTTGTCCCACCTTCTTTTCATGAACGATCGTTGATCCTAGTGCCCAAAGCATTCGGCCTGGAGGAAGAAACTTCATCTTAAAAATCCGATCGTACATTTCCTGAGCAGATCGTTGTGCTTTGTTATCATTCCACCCTAGCTCATTGGATAAAATATGATTTTTCTGTAAAGAATATGCTCCCTCAACGACGCGACGAACGGTCTCAAACCAATGTTCATTTTTACCATTTTCTTTTAATCGGGAATACGTTCTGTAATAGGTTAACATCCCCAAACCGTTAAAGCCAAAATCCGGGTTTTGATCTTTGTAGGATGCAATAAATTTGTCGTCGAGTCGAAAGCTGAGCATAGATTTCAGTTTTTCTATAGTTAATAATAGGATCTTCAAAGGGGAACAAGCAGACTTCGCAAACCCAACCAAATCCGAGCGGAAATTTGCCTTGTTCTATAATTCTGTGGTGAAGATATAAAAACCTTTTTCTATATGATAAAATTTCGCCACGTTAAATTCAAAAAAATAAATGTGTTGACAATAATGTGATTTTCAGTCATTAACACTTAAGAACTGTTTTTATCTATAGGCGACTACTCCTCAACATTATACCTTTAGGCGGCTTTGAGGGGCCTAATCAATTCGTCGTTCGTCGAAAATCATCCACAACGAAGTGTGCCCTATTTGGCGGCTATATTGTAATATTAAATTGCAATCTGCACCCTTATTTTACTCCAGATTCTCTCGTCTGGCTCGACCGCGATCTCTTTTACTCGCAAAAATGCGGTAGGCCAGTTGCATGAGAAGAACGATCATGACAAACAGGGAAAGACGACCAATCAAATCGCCCCATCGACTGTAAAAAGTAATTTTTTCGCCGGGAATGAGTTGACCTTCCAATATGGCTTCTTCACCATATTCACTCTGCTCCAAAATCTTCCCCCTGGGGTTGATAAATGCAGAAATTCCCGTATTGGCCGCCCGGGCAATCGGGCGACGATGCTCAATGGCTCGCACTTGCGCATATCGAAGATGCTGTCTATGCCCCGGAGTGTCGTCCCACCACCCATCGTTGGTTATAATAGTGAAAATCTCCGCTCCTTGCGCCACGTAATTCCGGCAATAATCCCCAAAAATCGATTCATAGCAAATAATGGGTGCCAATACCGCGGATCCTTCAAAGACCTCGGCTTTCTCCTGAGTCCGAAACCCTTCCATAGACCCTCCCAGCGAACGAGCGATATCCTCGAAAACAAATAGTAATTCATAGTAGGGGAAAAACTCTGCACCCGGCACGAGTTGAGACTTGTAATATATTTCATCTTCGCCCTCACTAATAAACATGGCGACGTTCCCCGCTTCCCAACGAAGAACCCGATCTTCGCGGATAGTAGAGGTGCGCGTAAACCTGTCATTTTCCTCCTCATCATCCAAAACTCTTCGGGTGGCGAGTCCGGTCATGATCTGTAAATCGGGAAATTTTTCTTTCCACCGGCGCAGCAATTGAATAAAGGGTTCTTGCTCCAGACGATCTAAACGCACCGTAAATACAGTTTCCGGCAGCACCAACAGATCGATTTCAGAATGGAGGGCCTTTTCTACCATGCGCTCTACTCTCTCCAACTGCTCCCGCTCACTGTAATCAAATTTTTCATAATGGGGCTCAAAATTGGGCTGGACAAGCAAAAAGTTTACTGGATCCACTTTAGGATTCTGGGGCGCTGATATGAATTGGGATAATACAATCGGAACGATCAGAAATACTGCCGCTGCTATAATATTTGGTCGGCGCGGGTAATCAGAATGCAGAGTCAAAAAAGCAAACCAGTTAACCAACAATATCCAAAGCGACCCACCTAAAACTCCTGTAAATTCATACCACTGAATGGCCCAGGTCCAATCAGACAAAGCATATCCTAATGTCATCCACGGCCAATGCAAATCCCAATTAAAGTGAAAAAACTCAAACAATAGCCAGGCAGCTAAAAAAGTAATCCAGTGGTATCGAGGTTCCAAAAATCGCCGGCCAAAAGCATAAGCCATCAAAGGTAATGTCATCAGTGCAGCATTGACAACATTCGCAAAAATTCCCGCCGCCAGGGCAGTATTCATGACCCAAAAAGTGGCCAATACATTAGCTATAAAAAAGCTCCAGAGAGATAAACCCCAAAGGCCAGCGAAAGATTTTTTTTTCTGTATATAATGGTCCACCAAAAACAAAAGAGGCACCAGACAAATAAAACTGAAAACAGTTGATAGTCCAACGTAAAAACTTCCGCCCATGTATAATCCCGTTGCAGTGCCAACGCCGATCTGCCACCAGCCTTTTGCACGATATTGAATCCAGGGCACCCAAAGTAAAGCAAATCCCAAACCAAGAACCAGCGGCCAATAACTCCATAGTGGGAGCGAAAGCATACGCTCTGCTGCGACTGCCATAGATAGCAGGCCGATCACACCGACAACAATTGCTCTTCTTTTCATGATATCTTGCTTGGATAGGAACGTCTAATCCCAGAGAATGATTTGTAAGCGGATACGCTGATCATCATGCGGTTTATTTTACTCGACTTCCCGGAACAGCCGCTTCCTCTGCACTCACAAATTGCAAGGTCCCCGATGGACTCTCAGCCATTAAAATCATCCCTTGAGACTGCACCCCTCGGATTTTACGCGGAGCTAGATTAGCAACCAGAACGACTTGCCGGCCGATAATATCTTCGGGCTGAAAATATTCGGCAATGCCCGAGACCACTGTGCGCTCCTCCAGCCCCATATCAACGCGAATCTCCAAGAGCTTTTTAGTTTTTGGCACCTTTTGAGCCGATAATATTTTTGCGGTGCGAAGGTCGGGTTTTTGGAAATCTTCAAATGAGATTTCAGAAGCCAGTTCAGGAAGCTCTGCACCCTTCGTTTGCTCAGATTCCGCCAAACGGAGACGTTCCACTTGCTGGTCAATAACTTCATCGGGGATTCGCGAAAACAAATGTTCTGCTTCTTCGATGGAATGACCTGCAGACAGCAGTAAATCTCCTTCAGCTAAACAGTTCATGGCGTCGAGCAATTCCCCTTCCCCCTTAAGCGGCTCTTGTCCCAAAAGCTGTCGCAATTTCCCGGAGGTGAATGGCAGGAAAGGAGCCATCGCAATCGAAAGTGCAGCGACCATCTGTAAACTGGCATTCATGACAACTTTCACTGTTTCCGGCTCTTCTTTGACCGCTTTCCAGGGCTCATTGAATTGCAAAAGCTGATTGCCTCTTGCCGCAAGCTCCATAACATTTTGCAGGGCAGCCCGAAATTCAAATTGACGCATGTGATTGCCATAATCGTGGAGCAGATCAAATAGGTCGATCATTTCCGCATCGTGATAAGAAGTATCGTCCGCATCTAAAGCACTGATAATTTCTTCATTTGGGTCGAAATCAGGTACTTTCCCATCGTAGTATTTATTCGTCAGTACCAGCACTCGTTGTATAAAATTACCCAGAGCATTGACCAGTTCATTATTGTTAAACTCCTGATACCGCTTCCAGGTAAACTCACTATCTCTGCTCTCTGGCATAATGCGCGTCAAAGTATAGCGAAGTACATCTTGCTGTCCTGGAAATTGCTCCAAATAATCATCCACCCAAACCGCCCATTGTCTGGAAGTAGAAATTTTCCGCCCTTCCAGGTTCATAAACTGATTGGCTGGTACATTGGTAGGTAAATTATAATCTCCATGTGCGTGCAACAGTGCCGGAAAAATTATACAGTGAAAAACGATGTTATCTTTCCCAATAAAATGGATCAAGGCAGAATCTTCTGACTGCCAATACGCTTTCCAATCCTTCCCTTCTTCCCGGGCCCATTTTTTTGTCGCGCTAATATATCCGATGGGTGCATCGAGCCATACGTAGAGCTTTTTGCCCTCACTTCCTTCAATATTTTGTGGCACATCAACTCCCCATTCCAAGTCTCGCGTCATTGCACGGGCATTCAAGCCGCCGTCAATCCAACTCTTACACTGCCCCAGCACATGTGCTTTCCAGCTTTCGGGGTCGTGGTGTTCCCGTCCATCCAGCGTACCATCATCTAACCATTCTTTTAACATTTTTTCGTAATCTCCCAACGGCAAAAACCAATGTCTCGTCGAGCGCAATTCGGGGCGTCCACCTGAGAGTGTTGAACGCGGATCCACCAGTTCGGTAGGACTCAAAGTAGCTCCACAACTTTCGCATTGATCTCCATAGGCTTCTTCAAAGCCACACTTCGGGCAGGTGCCCACGATATAGCGATCTGCCAAAAACTGCTCGGCTTCTATATCGTAATATTGCTCGGTTACTTTTTCTTCAAATACTCCATTATCGTACAATTGCTGAAAAAATGCTTGTGCCGTCGCGTGATGCCCCTCCGAAGACGTTCGGTCATAATAATCGAATGCAATTCCCATACCCTCAAAGGTCGATTGAAATAATGCGTGATATTTATCAATGATCGCCTGCGGACTCGTTCCCTCTTTCTTTGCGCGCATGGTAATTGCAGCGCCATGCTCATCAGAGCCACAGATAAAAGCCACATCTTTTCCCATGAGTTTCAGATACCTGCTATAAATATCAGATGATAAATAGGCACCGGCCAGGTGTCCGATATGCAACGGCCCATTCGCATATGGGAGTGCTGCCGTGATCATATATCTTTTCGGGTATTGCATGGGTCTGTTGATTTGGTGCTGCAAATATACAATCACTAATGAAAAGGCCGCACTTTGTAGCCTGACATCTTCGACATACCCCTATTCCTTCGCCACGCAACCTGGCTCCGGTATAAAATTGTTCTTTCCGCTTCACATGAACTTAGCTGCTCATCCAATCGGAATCCTCTGAAAAAGTTTATTACTTTGCGGTTCAGATTGAAGCCCATGAGAAAAATTGCTATCAACTGCCGCCTCTGGTTACCAGGAGAACTGGAAGGTATCGGCTTTTTTCTTCAAGAAATCACTACACGTTGGATTCAAAATCATCCCCATTGCGAATTTCACTTGTTTTTTGACAGACCCACCCCACTCACCTTCCACCAATATCAAAATGTACATGTCTATGTCATGTATCCACCGGCCCGCCATCCTCTCCTGTATCGCATTTGGTTCAATTGGCGCGTAGCACAACGCCTAAAAAGAATCAAAGCTGACCTTTTCTTTTCCCCGGAAGCGCTCTGTCCTCTCCGCGGTCATACCCCAATGGTTATTACGGTGCACGATTTAGCGTATTTGCATTTCCCCTCCACCTTTGATGACGCCAATCTCAATTATCTCAAAAAGTTTATGCCCCGCTTTATTGAAAAAGCTCAGACCATCGCTACCGTCTCCGATTTTTCCAAGCGCGATATTGAACGGCAATTTCCCGGCTCTGCTCATAAAATCACCGTGGCTCATAACGGTTGCCGTCCTACTTTTCGCCCCCTCAGTAAAGAAGAGCAACAGCAATTTCGCAAAGAACAAACCGACGGACACCCTTATTTTTTCTATTATGGCTCCCTCAATGCCCGAAAAAACATCACCACTCTCCTCCTTGGTTTTCAACAGTACAAACAATCCCATCAAACCTCCTGTCAACTCGTACTGGGCGGTCGCAAAGGATGGAAAACAAAGGCAATGGAGCGAACGTATGAGCAACATCCTTTTAAGGAAGACATCCATTTTACTGGATACCTTGAAGAGTCCGAACTGACCTTCTGGTTAGGTGCTGCTACTGCTTTGACTTATATTTCTCACTTTGAAGGCTTTGGGTTGCCCGTCTTAGAAGCTATGCAGGCCGGAGTTTCCGTCATCACCAGTCGCGACAGCAGCATGGAAGAAATTGCCGGACCCTCTGCCTATTATGTATCCCCCAAATCTGCAGAAGAAGTCGCGAAGGCCATGTCCAGAGTACAGTCCCCATCTGAAGAAAAAGCGGAAAAAATTGCCCTGGGATTAGATCGCGCTCGCGATTTTAATTGGAATACCTCTGCAGAAAAAATATGGAATGCACTCCCCTAAGGCAGTTCTTGAAGATACGCTTCCAGAACCGAGCGGATTTCATCGTATAAATAGCCGCGCTGCAATAAATAACGCACCGTTTTTTGCTTTTTTTCACTCGTGGAAAGGGAGGCTGGCCAATATCGATATTTCCGATCCATTAAGTCCCGCATATTCTCCTTATAGGATTCAGAGTCAATTTGGTCTAGTGCGCTCTCAATATTATACTCCGACACTCGATGCTGCTGCAGCCCTTGCCGAATTTTCATGCGCCCCCACTGATTGATTCGCGTTTTACCTCTACAATAAGCCTCTGCAAAACGCTCTTCATTCAAAAAGTTGTCCTGAATCAAAGACAGTAAAATTTCATCATGGCAATCCCGGGGCATCCCGTATTGATATAACTTCTTCTCAATCTGGTGGTGACTTCGTTCCTGATCCGCACAAAACTTCTCCAGTCGATCAACCGCCTCATCAATCGTATATTTTTGTTTCTTCATATTTAATCCCTATTGAGACTCTTCCACTTTATCAAAACTATTGATAATCAATTTGTTTATTATATTTAAGAACTATCTTTTACCAAAACAAAACAATTTTCAATGGAAGACATGATTAACCTAGAAGAACTTACTAAAAAAGCCATAGATTTTGGCGGAACTGTATTAATTGCCTTAATCACGCTAATCATTGGTTTTTGGTTGGCTGGCAAAATCGGCAATATTTTGAGAAAATCTCTGGATCGACGAGGTGTAGATTCCACAGTTAGCCCCTTTTTAGTAACAATCGTAAAGGTAGCTCTTAAAATCATGGTTCTCATCAGTGTAGCCGGTGTTTTTGGCGTAGAGACGACCTCATTTATTGCCGTTCTTGGTGCAGCTACTTTAGCTATTGGCCTTGCATTACAAGGCACCCTGGGGCATTTCGCCAGCGGAGTGTTGCTCTTGGTGTTTAAGCCGTTTCGAGTAGGAGATGCCGTGGATATCCAGGGTTCAGCAGGTGTCGTCAAAGAAATCAGTATATTCCATACTATAATTCACATCAGAAAATCGTCATCCCCAACGGCGTCGTTACTTCCAATAAAATTACAAATATTTCAGAGTTAGGCACCTTGCGTGCTGAGTGGTCGATTGGCATTGACTATTCCGATGATATCGACAAGGCGCGATCCATCATTCGCCGCTTGATAGAGAATCACGAGCTCGTACTTAAAGACAAGCCTGTAGATTGTTTCCTTGCGGAACTAGCAGATAGCAGTGTGAATTTTAAAGTGCGCTGCTGGACCAAAACAGATGACAAATGGGTCGTTTATTTCGATATTATGGAGAAAATTAAGAAAGCTTTCGATGCCGAGGGCGTCAGCTTCCCCTTCCCACAGATGGATGTCCATATGGACAAAGTCGAATAGTCCCGATAATTCAAATTTTTCAGGGGGATTGTCATTCGGCAATTCCCCTTTTTTTATTTTTTGGGCGTGCCCCCTCGCTAATGCCATTACCTCAAAAAATAGGTGAAAAGTTCGCAGTATATTTTTGTTAGAACCAAGGCACGGGGAAAAGCACAGCCTTGGTTTGCGACTGAAAAGCAAGAAAGAGTTGAGCAAAAGATCAAGATTTGGTCAGTAAGAATTTAGCGGTAATGGCACGAACGCTCGGGGTCGGGCTATCCGCTCCTACAGTGCTTGCCGGATCCGTGCCGGCACTGTTTAGTCCCGATCAATGGCCTCTATCGCTGTTCCAAAATCCCTTCAGACGGACAGCGGACCGCCGGCGCACTATACCGCTTCTATCCCTCACGCAATTGATTTTGCCGCTCTTTTCCAATGAAAGAAGAAGAGATAAAACATTCAGCCACTCCTACGCGCAAAGCCTCAAATACAAACAAATGAGGGAATGAAACTCAAGGTTATAAAAGAACCTCTCCGACTTAGGGAATGTAAAGAGCTTCATTTTATTGGAAAAATGGGATCTCTATCTGAATCTTCCTGTAATCATTAAACCTTTTAGTTAAAAATGCGTCTCAATACATAAGATGGGGTGTCGTTCGCAGAGAATTTGCTAAACTTCATCTAACTAAAGACGAAAAGTCTCTCTTTCTGAGTTTACTTTGTAGCAAATGATACAATTCTTATGATCAGATTAATTCCGGTTGCTTGTCTCTTTATTTTATTAGGATGTCTTGGTTCTCCTTTGGAAGCACAAACCGTTAAGGTACAATACAAGAAATTTATTGTACCCGGAAATACTGATTACGGCCGTTGGGTTTCGAGTCCTGCCCAGAAAAGAGAAATGCGCGAACGAGAGGAAAAAATAGCCAATACAGTAAGTGAATATTATACTCTTATTACTAATGGGAAACAGTCATTTTTTGCTTTCGACACCCTCATACAAACTTCTCAGATAGAAGAGCGAGACTCCTGGTGGAGAAGGGCGAATAACGTAAAAATGACACAAGCAAAAGATCTGCGAAAAGGGACAATAACCCATCGTAGCCCCTTGCTTTCGGACTCGGTCTGTCAGTCTGAAAATTTCAGAACTAAATATCAATGGACACCGGCCGAGGGCTTGCGTATTTTTGCTGGATTGCCCTGCCAAAAATTGATACACCTGACTGAAGAAAAAGATTCGATTATTGTTTGGTATACGCCGGAAATTCCCATGAATGATGGCCCCGAAGTCTTTGGTGGCGCCCCCGGCCTAATTCTCGCAGTAGAAGCTCCCAACTTCAATTACATTGCTGAGGAAGTAGAGGTAGGCGAGTTCGAATTTCCCAAAGCCCCCTTGCCCGCAGAAAACTGCCTGAAAGAAAAGGATTTTCAGCAGAAAATGCGAACAGCTGCGATTCAGGAATTTATGAAAAATGATTAGCTCTAGAAACACTCCGATGATGAAACACCTATGGATTTGTGGCCTTTTGGCCAGCATACTACTTTTTGGCCTTAATTCACTTAACGCTCAACAATTAGAAGGGCAAGTCCTTTTTGACTCTGGAGAGGCTGCTGAGGGTGCCTTCGTAAGACTTATGGAGTCGGATACGGGGCGTATGATCAATTATGTGGAAACAGATGCCTCAGGACAATGGACTATCGATGCGCCCATGAACCGCCCCATCGTCTTACAAGTTACTTTTTTTGGCTACCAAACAGCTTTCGTTGCCGTTGAAAACCCCGCTGAAGTAACAACACCATTTTCCATTACTTTACAAGAACAAAGTTTTGACCTCGATGCCGTCACCGTAAAGGACAAAGCTTTTGGAGTCCAACGCGAAGGGGACACACTTACCTTTCGTTTGGAAACTTTTACAACGGGGGCAGAGCGTACTTTGGGGGATGTCCTCAAGCGATTACCCGGCATGGAAATTCGGGATGGTGCCGTCTATTATGGCGGAGAAAAAATCACTAAAATGCTCGTTCAGGGTAGAGACATTATTAATGCCAATCAGCAATTAGCTACGGAGGGCATCCGGGCAGACCAGCTCAAGGAAATCAAAGTCATAGAAAATTATAAAGCACCCAGTGAGCAATTTCAAACAGAGCGGAGTGATGATGTCGCCATGGATGTGCGCATGAAAGAAAGCGAACTCAACAAATGGTCCGGCGAAGCCGAAGTCCTGGGTGGCTATCCGGGATCTGTAAAAGCTGATATCAGCGCTTTTAACTTAGGGGACAAGGTTGGATTGAGCGGTTTTGTACGGGCCAATAATGTAGGGGAACGCGTGCTGACTTTTCGAGACATGATGAATATGCTATCAGACCAAAGCGGACGTCGTTTTCGTAGAGGTGGCGATGAACTCTTTAGTCTAATTCCAAGTGAGTTAAATATCAACGATCAGGTGCAAGCCAATCGTGATGGCATTCTCAATATGAATGCAGATATTGACCTGACTAAAACCATGAAGCTCAAGGGATTTGTTATGGGCGCATATGCAGAAAGAGAATCAGAAGTTTTTTCTATCATCGATTATATCGCCGAAGAAGAGACCCGAACAGAGACCATGGTGAGAACCACACAAACACCCATTGCGACTACCATGTGGAAAATAGAGTGGAATGTAGACACCACTAGTTTCCTCGAAGCGGGAATTCCCTTCTCCATCAACACCACTCGTGCAGACGAAACGCGAGAAGGGAACTTTTCCGGAGTGAATTTTAACACTCAAAACGATCAGGACCAATGGAGTTATAATTTTGCACCCTTTGCTAAATTCAGAAAAAAAGTAGGAAAAAATAATTTGTGGCGCGCTGATGCCCGACTGGAACGCAGCAAGCAAAATGGAGATTTACTGTATCAGGATATCTTCCCTTTTCTAGGTTTACCTGTTTCAGCTCAAGATTCTACTTATCGCATATTGCAAAACCAGGTATTAGAAACCACCAATTTTAGGACCTCTAGTGGATACAAAATGAAGATGGGCGATTGGTTTTTGGAGCCCACATTTGAATATGGCTTTCAAGATCAACTCGTAAATCACTCAGCAAATGCAGAAGGAGTGAAAGATTTTGGCGTCAAGGACCAAATGAAACAAAACGATGGAAGCATTTCTTTGATGGGAGGATACGAAACTTCAGATTGGGAAATCTCCCCTTCAGTCACTTTCAACTACCTTAAAAGAAGTTTTCTTCAGGCGGGCGATATGGAGGAAACCTTTCCTGGATATGGTTTGCGCGTGGTGCGCAAATTCAATCGGGCACATACGCTTACATTCAATAGTAGTTACGGATTGCAATTCCCAGATTTTCAGAATGTGTGGGGTGTCAATGCCATTAACTCCGCCACACAAGTGTCTACCGGTAATTACCCCATTGATCTTGCGACAAAAGGGTACTCAGCCTCTCTGCGCTATCATAATTTTATCGTTACAAAGCGAACGTTCATTTTTGCTAATGCCTCATACAACTACAACGAGGATGTAATAAGCAATTTTACTGAAAACCAAAGTGGATATATTCTCAGTGGATATTTACCGACCCCAAGCTCTCAAAGTGCCAGTTTTCGAATGTTCATGGGATATACTCTGGATGCACTGCCTATCCGACTAGAACCAAATTTCAACGTGAACTGGTCAGAAGGCTTTTCCACGAACGGAAAAGAAGAATTTCCCACCGAAAACTTCAATCAGTCGTATGGTTTTGAAATAGAATCCCAATGGGATTTTCCACTCAACCTTGAGGTGGGTATCGATTATTCGAAAAACACAATATCGCGCAATCTGCAAGAAGACATTTCTTTCGAGTCCTGGCGGCCTTCCTTTGAGCTAGACTACAAATTTGGAAACTATAGATTCCAGGGAGATTTTGCCTTTGATCGCGCCGGATCAAGAGATGTGGCCAGTGATCTATACCTGCTGGATCTTGAATTGTTTTACGACTTTGATGAATGGCCACTAACTCTAAAGTTACAGGCCAATAACGTCCTGAATCTAGATCCACGGGAACGCGTCCGATCGAGCTTTAACATCAATGTTTCTCAAGTCCAGCGATATCGAGTGTTCCCCGGCTTTATTATTGCAGGTGCCACCTGGCAGTTCTAATCCCGAATGACTTGCACTTTTTTTTTGATGAACCGTTGAGAAAAAATAGATTTCTTAGATTGCTCTCATCTTTAGATTTGCTCACCTCTGGTGGGATTTTAAAGAAATTAGTACATATTACAAATAATCCTGTTGGCATTCTTTTTGTAAACTATACCATGAATAAATTACAAACTGAATACAATGAAAAAAGATCAATCTGCTGTATATAAAGATTTTCGATTTTGGATGGCGCTCACCTTTATGCTTCTCTTTTTACTCTTTTTGGTAGTTCGCTATCCATAAGTTGCTTTGTAACGAATGAATCGCCCGGGGCTTTAGGATAACTTCAAATAAATATTGGAATAAGGATAATTAGTAAGCAGGAACAATGTCAATTATTCCGTGAAAACGAGCTTATGAGCTTTTCACTGAATAAAGTGCCTTGCTGATCCTGGAAAAGCAAAAAAATCGACACTCGTTGACTCGGTGTAGCTCAACAAAGGCATTCGCACCTCAAAAGGTAAATGCTCAGGGGATGAACTGATCTCAACTACTCAATAAAGTCCAGGCTCATATCCAATGTGCCGGCGGAATGAGTGATCGCGCCAACGGAGATAAAGTCCACCCCCGTCTGAGCTACTTCGCGCACATTGTGCAACACTATACCGCCGGAAGCTTCCGTCTCAAATGCTCCGCCTACTGTAGCAACCGCTTCCCTCAAAATGGGGAGTTCAAAATTATCGAGCATGATGCGTTGCACTCCCCCTTGAGCCATCACATGGTGCAATTCCACTAAATTTCTGACTTCTATTGTAATTCCCAGATCCAGTTTTTTCTCTTTGAGATACTGATTGACCCGCTCTATCGCCAAAGGAATACTGCCACAAGCTTCGATGTGATTATCTTTAATCATAATCCAATCATATAAACCATCTCTATAATTGGAAGCACCTCCCTGTCGCACGGCGCATTTATCTAAAAACCTCAAGAGTGGCGTCGTTTTACGAGTATCTAATATCGTCACCGGTAAATCTTCTACCTCTACTGCAAAACGACTCGACAAGGTCGCAATCCCACTCATCCGCTGGATTGTATTTAGCAACAAGCGTTCCGCTAATAACAAGGTTCTGGTATTTGCTCGAACACGAAAGGCCACTTGTCCCGGCTCCACGTCTTCCCCATCCTTTATCAGGGATTCAAAATATGCTTCCGGATCTAACTTTTTCAAGGCGTATTCAGCGATAAAGGTGCCCGAGAGCACTCCTACATCCTTTACGATTAACTCTGCAATGGAGCGACTATCTGCCGGTATGCATGCCAGTGAGGTGTGATCGCCTGAGCCTTGATCTTCTTCCAGCCCGCGGTCTATAAACTTATCGAGCAATTCGGTATTGATATCCATATTCATAGCTGACCTTTTCTATTTTAAAAAAGAACTCCGACGCGTAAACGAATCATGCCCAAACTTCCTTTAGAATCTTCGCGCTCTCCATTTCGACGAGTTCCTCTATCCTTGGTGATATCAATAATGCTCTGATGGTAGTACAAACCAAACACCAAAGCCGTTTCCGGACTGACGCTGTATTCGGCTCCACCACCGAAACCCCAGCTGATGTTAAAGAAGCGCGTATCCGGGGAAATATTCTCATTTGTGGATGACGCGTTGCTCGCCATAATGTCCCCACGAGAACGCGTGAGTATGCCCAAAGTGAAAATCGGCAAATGTGCATAATAACTGACATATCCGAACTGCCGAGTCTTCATTTTTAAGCCAATAGGCAACTCTACAAACTGCATTTTATATTGAACTTCAGCGCCATCTGCCAGATCATTCAACGTTTCTTCTGAGAAGTCTGAACGCGACAATAGGTTTCCGCCAATATCATGCTTCAGCGTCCCCCCCGGGTTAAAGGATAGTCCAAGTCCTCCGGTGATTGCATAATTCTCAGTAAAATAATATTCGCCCATAAGTCCGAGTTTAAGCCCGAGATTATTGCCCTCAGAGTTGATCTGATTGTCGTTCGTAAACATCCAGGATACCTGAGGAGATATTTCGGGACCAAAGCGAATATTGCTAAATTGCGCATGAATACCTATATCGCAGCAAATGACAAATAGGGCGATCCAGACAATATGTAAGTTGTATTTCATAGTTTTATTCTTTTTTTATCAGCGACAGTCTCGTTGATATTTGACTTGCAGTTTTTGTTTTCTTTCTCATACATAATATAATAAAAATTCCAGAGTTCAAAAATACGGCAATTTTAACCAACTTAAGCACAATGCACGAACGAAATAGTTTGACTTTCTTTCATTTATCTGCCTTTAAAGCTGGATGGCTTTTTGCTGCTCTGGCATTACTATTCAGCTGCCAGTCCGACCCACAACCCCCGGACGTTTCTCACATTAAGATAGAGACCGAACTCGTTCGCTATGACCAATTCCTCATCGAATGGGACAGCAGCTCAAGGGTCGATGACTTCACGTCTTACAAAGAACAATACCCGGGCTTTACCAACTTGTACCTGCACCGCATCCTCAACCTGCCCAGAGCTAACGATACGACAATACATGAGGAATTGGTACGTATTGCTACAGCGCCACCCATTCAGGCATTGATGGATTCCGTTGCCATAAGATACGAAGATATGAGCGATATCCAGTCTGAATTTTCATCTGCTTTTCGGTATTACAAATATTATTTTCCGAATTTTTCAACACCAGACGTATATACCTGCCTCACTGAATTTGCCGTAGCTACCTTTCTCTTTGAAGATGAAAATGGAGAGGATGCCCTGGGCCTGAGCCTCGATATGTATTTGGGGGCTCAATTCCCCTATCACCTATTGGCACAAAGAGAAACGACCTTTTCCAAATACTTAATCCGCACCTTCAACAAAGACCATATGGTTAAAAAAGCTCTGGAAGTCCTCATCAATGATAAAACTCAAAACATGCAAGATGAGCGATTACTGGACTACATGGTGGATCACGGAAGAACGCTATACATTGTAAAACAACTCATACCCACGGTCCCGGACAGTGTGCTTTTTGAATTTACGGCCGATCAGGTCAGCTGGTGCAACAACAATGAACTGAATATGTGGGCTCATATCCTGGATGAAGAGTTGTTGTATAGTCGCGAACTAAAAAAAATCAATACCCTTATCCGCCCCGCTCCCACTTCTATGGGAATGCCCTCAGAGTCACCGGGGCGTTCGGGCAACTTCATAGGGTATCAAATTGTAGAACAATTTATGCGGAATACCGGAACTACCTTACCGGAGCTAATAGCATTCGAAGATCCCCAGGAAATTCTGAACGCTTCAAAATACAAGGGGCAAAATATCAATTAACACCCCGAGTATTTCACCAAAGTGTTTATTGAGATTGGAAAGAACGAAGTATTTCGGGCGAAAGGTCGCTTACTGAGGTGCAGCCCGACAAAAACATATTTTGCTCCAATTCAGCTCGGTAGTATCGCAGCATTTGACGTACGCCTTTTTCTCCTTTCAAAGCAAGTGCATAGACATAAGGGCGACCAATGCCCACAGCTGTCGCTCCCAGACATAAGGCTTTCATGGCATCCGCTCCCGATCTCACCCCGCTATCGAACAACAAGGGGTAATCCTCACCCACGGCTTGTCGAATCAGGTAGAGCTGATCTAAGGAAGCACAAGCTCCATCCACCTGCCGCCCACCGTGATTAGAAATATACAAAGCATTGATTCCCTTATCCATTGCTGTTTGCGCATCTGAAACGGTTTGGATTCCCTTGAGCACAATGGGTAAGTCTGTATAAGAGCGCAATAGCTCAATTTCTTTCCACGAGAGGTCCGAACGAGAAAACACGGAAATAAACTCCTGAACGGCCCGACTGGGTCGAGAGGAAAACCACTTCTTAAAATCTCCCGGATAGTTGCGTTTTTGACTCCACAGCGTTCTCAATGTCGCTGCGTTTATTCGGGGTCGAATGGCGTCTTTCATTTCCGGCTTGCTTTCTTCGTCCAACAGCCGTTGAAATTCGGGATCACTCGTATACTGTGCGATTCCCTTCCCTTGCAAAAAAGGCAGGAACCCTAAATCCAAATCTCGCCTTCGCCAACCGAGCTGAGTGGTATCCAGGGTCACAACAATACAAGAACAGCCCGCAGCGTCCGCCCGTTCCACGAGGCTTTGTACCAAATTCTGAGACTTACTGTAATACAATTGAAACCAACGTTCGGCATCCCCCATTCTCTCAGCAATCGCCTCCATTGGAGCACTCGCCTGATTAGATATCACAAGAGGAATTTGTTCTGCTGCTGCAGCGCCTGCCACCTTCATATCTCCCTTCGCTCGCGCCATATCCAATACACCGATCGGGGCCAGAAAATAAGGAGACACCTGCTTTTTCCCCAACAACTTAATGCTCGTATCCACATACTCTTTCCCCCTTAACATAGAGGGTAAAATTTCCCACTGCTGAAAAGCGCGACGATTCGCCGATTGGGTTTCTTCCCGGCCTGCTCCTCCACTGATGTATGCAAAGCCCTCAGGACTCAACTTTTCCCTGGCCTGCCGCTTCATCGCCTCGTACGAGAGTGGTAAAAGTGGACGCTCTCCTCCAATCCCCTTAACATAAATTTTTTTCTGTTCTATTCTGGCTTGTAGTGACATGTCGTTGTAATTAATAAGTAAAATTATGATCATCCCCGATGACCGAGATTCAAAATTGAGCCTCTTTGACTCAAAAGCCGACCCATGCGACCCTCCGTCAACAAAAATATCAAATAAATCTCGTAACTATGTAGTTCAAGTAAAAAATGATGAAGACCTCTTTGCCGAAAGGAATAAATTACACCTTGATGGTCATTGCCCTGGGAATAGCCCTCTTTGTGTACCTTCTCGCAGATCAGTGGGCTCTTTCCTTTATAGAGCAAGCCCTCTACATTTCATTTTTTATCTCCTCCGCCCTTGCTTTTTACCTATTCAGCCAGGTGTTTCCCCTGGCTCCGGGTCAAAGGCAAAAAAGGCGATGGTTTGTGGCAGCTAATATTATCACAGCGCTCATATTTCTAAGCTTCTCACTCTTCTATCAGCAACAAATCACAAGCGAAGACAGAATTTTACTGGACCCGATCGTCACTACTGCTCGTATTTATAGGATTGATCCCGAAGGATATAGAAAAAACCGCAAAATTTATTTCACTTTCGACTACTTGGATGAAAAATTCCAGGGCGTGCAGAGCGACATTGATCAAACGCATCGGATCGGAGATTCTGTTCAGGTCATTTTTTCAGAACGAAACCCGGAGGCCAATCAGCTGATTGATTGAGTTGCCTTTGCTGGCACCTACCCCGCTAGTCTACTTCATTGTGTCCTGTCCTTGAATAATATTTTTTTGGGCGTGCCCCTTTCGGGTCGGTCCCCTTCGGAGTTCCGTACCCAACGAATTGGGTACCGCACCCCCTGCGGCGGTGCGCCCTCCGGGCACCTCACGCTTGCGGCATCGCCCTTCGCTTCGCTCCGGGGCGATACCGCTAAGAATGAACCCGAGTCCATCTCCATCCTATTGCTACCCAATCCCAATAGAGAAAAAGGTCCTTTTTATTATTGCTTGCACCATCCCACATGACTTCCACCTGGTTGCGGCGAAAGGTCCCTTGACGTCATTCTGCAAATGAAAGACCAGCCAAATTTTACTCAGACCATTTAGACCATCTCTTAAGTGATTCAATGAATATTCCATAAAACTTTCTATCTTGGTAGCATCAGTTATTGGATATGGAAGAAATATTAGACCTTACTATTGTCGAATGGGGATCATTTAGCATCGCCTTGCGGGGAGTTATCGCTTTGATCACACTTTTGATCTCCCTCTTCTTATTGCGACACATTATTTTCCATTATTTATTGCCCACCTTATTTTTCTACCATGAAATTCAACAGAAAATGCGGCGCAAAATCCGCTATTCTGTTATGACCTTGTTAGTTCTTTTGACCATCTTCGGTACTTTTTGGAGCTTAATTATAGATTTTGATTTAATACCGGGGGTTCAGAATGAGTTCAAGTTGTCAACCCTTCTAAAATTATCGATATTTATTGTCTTTGCTCGCGTACTTGACCATATTCTATCTGAAGTATTTGACCTCGCCTTTAAAAAAGGAGATCAGGAAACCTCTGTGGATGATGTAGCCTATGAGTCCGAAAGCAAACCCAGCCGGTCCATACAGACAGCGGTGTATATTCTGGTGCTGATTTTCATCCTACGCAATTTCAACTGGGACATTCAGTTAGTTAGCTTTCAGGGTGGTGCCGTCAGCTTTTTTGTGTCCGACATCCTCTTTCTCGTTCTCATTTTTATTTTTGCTCGTCTCTTTGCCTGGGTGTTAACGCGAATATTTATGTCTCCGTATTACAAAAATAAAGGGGTTGATGTTGGTACGCAGTACGCCATCAACCAACTCATCACTTATGTCATCTTTGTCATCGCTTTCTTCTTTGCCATTGAAAGCCTCGGGGTTCGTTTCGCCGTCCTTTGGGGTAGTGCCGCAGCCCTCTTAGTAGGTGTAGGGTTGGGTCTTCAGCAGACCTTCAATGACCTGACTTCCGGTATTATTTTATTGTTTGAGCGCAGCATTGAGGTAGGGAATGTAGTCGATCTTCACGGGACCATTGGCATTGTCAGAAAAATAGGATTGCGAACTTCTCAGGTTGAGACGAGAGATAATATTGTCATTCTGGTACCCAATTCTAAATTTATTGTCGACGAGGTGACCAACTGGAGCCATTTCGATAACAAAGCCCGCTTTCAAGTGAATGTCGGGGTTGCCTATGGATCAGATACAGAAAAAGTACGCGATATCCTCATTAAAGTAGCGAATGAAAATGCTTTCATTCTGGATCAACCCTCTCCAAGTGTCGCCTTTAATGATTTTGGAGACTCGTCTTTGGATTTCATTCTTCACTTTTGGTCGCGCAACTTCATGTTCATTGAGCGCGTAAAAAGCGATATTCGCTTTGAAGTGGATCAGCGATTCAGAGCTGAAGAAGTGGTTATTCCATTCCCACAAAGAGACTTATGGGTGCAATCCCTTCCGGAGAGCAAATCCTAAATCGTCAATCTATTCCAATAGACTGAATGATGGAAATAAAAATATAACTTATTCTTTTAAAGAGAATAGCTTACCATTCCTTTCGCTTTCCGCCTTTTCTATGCTTTGACTTTTTGGGCTTCCCCTCTTGGTTTGAGCTGCTATGAGATCGGTTCCTGCGTCCGTATTTAGACCTTTTTCCACCGCCGCCGCCGCGTCGATTGCGACCACCTCCGCCGTAGGATTTTTTTCCTCGTTTTCCACCGCCGCCGCCACCAGCTGTAAAGTCGGTGTTGAGATTCGCCTGAGTCCCTCTATCCTGAACCTCTTCTAATTCCAGCGCCAAGAGTTTTGCAGTGAGCTCCTCCTTGGTCAAATTCGCAAAAAGCAAATTGACATGATCCAGGAGTTCCTCGGGCACTTCCTTCTTCGGACGTGCCTCCAATACAGATTTCGCCCACTCTGTCAATCGTGTTTCGAGAATATCTGTTCCGTGGGGAATGTCTATCGGCTTGAAATTGATTTCCAGCGATTTTTCTAGTCGCTTCACGCGGTTTTTATCGCGCTGTCCGACAAAAGCTATAGATAAGCCTTCTTTTCCGGCTCTTGCTGTGCGCCCACTTCTGTGTGTGTAATAAGCCGTTTCATCAGATAAGGTGTGATGAAACACATGGGTGATGTCGTCAACATCTATCCCTCTGGCAGCCACATCAGTCGCAACCAGTGTTTTTACCTTGTGATTTCTAAAGTTACTCATCACTCGATCGCGTTGTCCCTGAGATAAATCTCCATGAAGCGAATCGGCAGAGTGTCCAGACTTCACTAAAAGATCTGCTAATTCCTGAGTATCCCGACGCGTACGGCAGAACACCAAACTGCGCATATCCGGATAAGCGTCAAAAAAGCGCATCAGAGCTTCTGCTTTGTTTTTTGGGTTGACGACGACGTATCGGTGTTCTATATTTGCATTGACCTCATTATCAGTATTGACCTTCACTTCTAGAGGATCTTTCATATACTTTTTGACAATGCGTCGAATTTCGGCCGGCATAGTAGCTGAAAACAACCAGGTATTTTTGTTCTCCGGCGTAAAACTGAGAATCTTATCTATATCCTCCTTGAAGCCCATATTGAGCATTTCATCGGCCTCATCAAGAACGACAAAATCAATTTTATCCAATTGAATGGACTTGCGTCGAATCAAATCCAACAGTCGCCCCGGGGTAGCAATAATGATATGCTGCGGCTTGCGCAATTCTTTCATTTGCTTGGAAATAGGGGCCCCGCCATATACCGCGATCATATTGAGTCGCTCTGCGTACTTGCTAAATTGCTTTAATTGTTCTGCGATTTGCTTACCCAATTCGCGGGTAGGGGCCAAAATCAAGGCCTGGGTATGTCCGGCGGAGCTATCCAGCTGTTCGATCAGCGGCAAGCCAAAAGCGGCGGTTTTACCCGTACCGGTTTGTGCCAGGCCGATAAAATCTCGGCGATCTGTGATCAGGGCGGGAATACTTTGTTCTTGAATTTCGGTGGCTTTTTCAAAGCCTAATTCTGCGATAGCTTTCAAAATAGGAGCAGAAATTCCTAATTGCTTAAATGTTGTCAAGGAGTCTTTTTTAAATGAGGGCACAAAAGTAACGAAATAAAACGGGATAATTTACTTAAGTTGTTTGAGGCTAGCGGATTTGAGGCTTTTTTACTCGTGCCGAAGGGCATCTATGGGATCTAATCTGGCCGCTTTGAGTGCCGGATACATGCCGGAAGCAATGCCCACCCCAATGCATATCACTAGAGCCATAGACATCCACAACCAAGGTACAATAAAGGGCGTACCCAAAAACAGGGTGACTATATTTCCGGCTAAAACTCCAAAAACAATACCGAGTAGCCCGCCAAAAATGCAAATGATGACCGCCTCGGACAAAAACTGAATTAATATTTCTCTACGATTGGCCCCAATGGCCTTAATTATACCGATTTCCTTGGTTCGCTCAGTCACAGACACTAACATAATGTTCATCAATCCGATAGCTGCGCCCAAAATTGTCATTATGCCAATCGCTATTGTACCGAGCCGAATCTTCACTGTATTATCTTTAATGGCATTGATGAGATCATCACTTTGTCGAATTTCAAAATCGTTTTCTTCAAAACTCCGCAATCCGCGAGATATGCGCATCAAGCCAATCGATTGAGAAATTAGGCCGTCGAGCAATTGAGCGCTCTCAGATGCAACGGCTACTCTGTAATTTGTACGGCTCGTTCCATACAATTGTCTGGCGCGAAGGACGGGCAGGTAAATACTGGCATCTGCATTCGATCCCGGGTTGAGTCCACCCCCCTGTTTTTCAATTGTACCTACCACTAAAAACTTATTGCCATCCGCCCGGATGTACGATCCGACAGCTTTTTCAGCCTCTCCATCGAAAAGTACGCGGACCAGACTGTATCCAAGAACAACTACCGGCCGGCCATCATCCAACTCCGTCTGACTGAAATATCGACCGACTTCCACCTCCATACCGTACAAACCGAGCTGATGTTCATCGGCGCCTACAATGCGCATCGTGGGATTTGTTTCCTTCTCCGCATACCGAGCTTGCACGCCGGTGCGCGCAGTAAAGGAAAGGGAAACTTTGCCCCGGGCATCAAAGGACTCTTTGAAGCGCAAAGCTTCCTCGAAAGAGATGGGCTCGGCGCGTTTGGTGACTCTGCCGCGATCCCGGGTAGAAATCTCTGTGTTTTTGGGACTGATACTGAACGAGTTGGCTCCCAGGCTGGAAAAGCTGTCGCCCATGGAATAGATAATCGCATCGATAGCTGTCAGAATACCCACCAGGGCCAGTATACCAAATCCAATGATGAGCATCGTTAAGCCTGCGCGCAAAAGATTTCCGCGCAGGGCTCGTATCGCCATTCTGATGTTTTCCAGAGGATTCATTGCTCTGATTATTTTCTACACTTGCAAGTAACGACTTTTATCTGAGCTATAAAACGATGGATGCGTCGGTTAGTCTATGATTCGGGCGGATTGATCTAAATTTGGTGAAATGGAGTGACCTGGACAGGCCCCAAAGACCTCCTTTGTCAGTCTGATGATGCTTGACATTATATCTTAGGGGCTACGATTTGCTTATCCTGTTCAAATTCGAATCTAATTTTGACTTTGACGCCCAAGGCAACCATTGCTTTTAAGATCGTCCCTATTCTAAAGTGCACGGAGTTGCGGTGCAAGGTCTCTAATTGTGTGAGCCCCGGTTTTGAAGAAAGGAATCTGTTGTACACCTTGACGGTCAGTAAAATTTATGAATGAGAGACAGGAAGTTTCAATTGACTGAAATGCAGCAGGACTGACGCAAGAGGTGTAATATACCCTGCACCCCGCGCAAGGGGGCGAAAGGGCCGGAGCGCAGCGAACGGGTCCGAGGGTCAGCCGGTATAAAATGGCGGCTGACTGAGGACGGAACCCCGATAGCACGCGGTCTCGCCCCGGCCCCCTTGGGTTAGAGAAATAGTCTGTGAGACTATCGGCCGGGGCGAGATGCGCCCAAACCCAAAAAAGAAGAGAACAAAATCAATGCAATCAATGAAAGGATTGTGGGCTTATGTGCTTACCTTTGTAACAAAGCGAACTTATGAAATATCTAATATTGGTCGCGATATTGTATCTGGTGTATCGATTTTATGTGCGATCGAGGAGTCCATTGAATCAAGGGCCAGCGGATGATACGCAATATATTGATTACGAAGAAATTGAAGAGGATGACAAAGAATGAACAGGGCGAGCGGGCGATTACGGATTATATTCTGTTGAGCAACCAGCAATTGCTGGCGATGAATAAACCCGGCGGAATGGCGGTGCAATCGGACAAAACTGAGGATATGTCGCTGCACCAGCTCGCGGAAATCTACTGCAAGCATCCGGTGAAGGTGGTGCATCGCATCGATCGGCCAAGTAGTGGTGTGGTGGTTTTTGCCAAGAATAAAAAGGCGGCGATGGAGCTGAGTAAGCAGTGGAAAGAGGGGGTGGTCTCCAAATATTATTTAGCGGTGGTGAAGAAAGGGCAGCTGAGAGAGGGGCTGTGGGAAGATTTGCTTTGGCACAACACAAAGAATAATAAGTCGTACGTGGTAGATCATATGGATGATGGGGCGAAAGTTGCGAAAATGAAGGTGGAGAAGTTGGGCGAGATTGATCGCTATCAATTGCTGGGCATTGAGTTGATTACTGGACGACACCATCAGGTCCGTGCGCAACTGGCTCATGCGGGTTTCCCGATCAAGGGGGATGTGAAGTACGGTGCGCGGCGCGGGCATAAGGATCGCAGCATTCGCTTGCACGCGTACAGTCTGTCTTTCAACCATCCGGTAAGTGGGGAGCGAGTGGAATTGAAGTCGACGGTGCCGGCCGATGGGGTGTGGCAGGCTTTCGATGAGTTGCTGCCGGAGATGGGATTGCTGCGAGCTGTGGAGTAGTGAACTAGTGTCATTATTTTGAGCAGGAAGGTTCCTCGAGGGTCTACTCTATAGGTATTTCACTATTGGGTACTTCCGAAAACTATCCTTTTGCGTGAACAACCATTTCTAATGAAATAGTCTAAATGTAAAATATGTACGTAAGCATCGTTATTCTTCGGTCTCTTAGCTCTTGCTAGGCTCCCTCATCATGCCTTGCTTACGCACATATTTTATTATTTTCACATCAAAAAACAGTTCCCGGAGGTACCCTATTGTTAATTCTAATGGACAATCCAAGGGCATGAGGGACGAAAGCAAAATTAGATATTTTCGATTTTTCTCCTTTTGCAATTTTAGATATTTTAAGGTCTTTTTTTCCTGACTTTCCAGAGTTGTTTTTTAGGGTTTTCTACATTGCTACTATAAGGGTACCAGAGGTTTAGGTGAAGGCTTCTTCCCTAAATTTTTCGTCTTGGCTATCCGCATTTTTCATTATTCCGCGTTTTTGACTTCTCTCAGTGTCCGTATCGGATGGGCTTTCATTTCTTCCCTCAGGGTGTAGAGGGGAATACCGTGCTGCGGGTTTGGGGATTTGTTAGGATGTGGAGGGGGTGATGGCAAAGTGTTGGACTTTTAGTGCACGGTCTTGTTTGTTTTAGGTAGAGGCGTTACCCGCTACATTTGACAGGATTTGGTGGTGTAATGAACCGCTCAAGCACTGCTTTCAGCAGGACTCCAAAGCGCTGAGCTCTTCTCCGATTGCATTGCGTCTCTAGAAAAGGTCAATGTTCCCCTACAAGTCCTAACGCGAAGTTTCACCTATGGTAAGATGAGGAATATTTTCGTTAGAATGTAGAGATATAACAGCCGGAATACCTGCCCAGAAATGTCCATTTTAATCAGCAGTTTTTCTATGAAATTTTCGCCCCACGAACTGTCCGATAAAATAAAAAGCAAGAAAAGGTACGATCATATATTTAGCAGATGGCTCCAGGAGATCAAATTGATTCAAAGTGATTAATAATGTTGCCATTAGAATAATTACCGTCGCGTCAAGTGCTATTTTTCTCATATTGGCCTGTTGATTTTCAAATACTTCGGACGAGAGCGCTCGCCGCAGAGGTAAAGATAGGAAATGGCTCGGAATTGAAAGTGGGGTTGTGCCAGCGCGCAGAGCAATTGTCTGAACACGATGTATAGGATGAAAGGATGGACAGGATTAGGGACGGGGTGGTCTTGAGAGGGGCGGTTTTTTAATTAGGGGTAGATACGGACGGCTCCCGCCAAGCTAGACAATCTGTAAGTATCTACAAATATCGATTTCACGCCTCCCACAAACGACAGTGGCGCCTCGACGGTATTAAACAGGTGCTAGTGGCCCGGCGAGAGTTGAGGATGTTTTCAGTACTAAATATATTTATTTCCATCATCCTTCGATTGTGGGGTTTACTGTTTCTTCGCTCTGCAGCTTTGGGAGGAGTAAAAGGATAAAGTTTTCAAGGATAAAGGGATGTGTTGAGGTTCAAAAGGCGCGCCGCTATCGCTGGTGATGGGGTCTTCGGTTCTTTTCTGTACCGAGAAAGCTGAGAAGAAACTGAATGAAAATGAGCGTAAGAACCGAGCTTATGCTTAAGCAAGCACTGCGTCTATATGTATGCTAGATCCTTAGACACCTGACAAGTTTCAAACGTCTGGAATATCAGTTAAAAAAATACAAACAAGATTTTCGCGTGCCGTTAGGCTGCATCCGGTCACCGACGAATAAGTAATATGAATCAAAGCAATTAGCGTATTCTTTCTCTAATTTTAGATTTGTCTAAATACTATCGTTTATCAAAGAAAGCGCGATCTACCTATCCCTTAGTTATCCAAAGTGTTTATATCTAAAAGGATATTTGTGTTCCAAAAACAACTCCCATACTATTCGCATCACTATCACTATGGGTTGTGCCCGGAGGGAAGGGTTCAAAATCGTTACTTCCACTAATCCAGTTTAATGGAGCATAGCCCTCTGTTCTAAATACTTCTATAAACAACTTGGCTGAATGATTCAATAAGGCTTGGTACCCTAAAATATATTGGTTCTGTCTTTCCCAGGGAGCTCCATCGGGTCCAGCAACAAAATTTGAAAACTCTCCCGAAAGCGTGTGTCTGATCTTATCCCCTTTGTTCAGATCATATTTTGCTCCAATACTTAAAGAACTGACCTTAGAAGCTTCAAAAACGTCCAATGGTGGTGTGGGATTAAATGTTCCCTCCCATTCTTCAACAGTTTTTGCAAATGAAGCCATAAGACTGAGTCTGCTGTATACATCTAAGGTACCGTAAACTGTATACGCTGGATTATTTTCTTCATAGGGTGTAAAGTGAAAAACGGGGAAGCCTTGACAATAAGCGGTTCCCTTTAAATAGGAGGCACCTGCTATAAAATTCACTTTCTCAGATATATTCAATGTGTAATTCAAATCTGCAACAAAATTGTTAAGCTTCGAAGGGACATTCGTTGCATTTCCTACAGGCACGTGCATCGCCCGAAATTGTGCTCCCCCCTGAGCTGCCATAAATTTGGCATGAATTCCTGCTTTCTTAAATCCAATTTGTGCGCCATAACCTAAGCCGCCAAATGCGTGCCACATAGTAGAATTGGTAAAGGGATTAACACTTCCTATTTGTCCAAACGGTGCATCCATTTTTCCAATAGCACCATAAATGGGAAATTTTTTTAAGTTTCCAAAGACTACAAATGCTTTTCTTAATTGGATCTGATTTCTATTTAAATCTGTGATTGTACCCCCGCCAAAACTTTGCTGAGGATTATATAATAACTCGGCATGAGTCGTTAACCAACTATTAATAACTGCAGTCAATTACAATTGAAAAGAGTGCACTACCGCTTCACTAACTTCTTTTCCTATTTGATTACTCGCTGTTGGATGTCTCATTAAATACCCAAATTTTGAATCAGTATTGGATTTCTGATAATCTATGAGAGTGATTAAGGAAGTGCCAATGACCAGGCTATTGTTCCTAATCGCCCCTTTCTCCCTTTCATTCAGAAGGATATTTACTTTTCTTAAATCTTGATTTTGATCATGCATTTTATACGTAAACTCAGAATTGAAATCAATCGTCTTAATTCCAAAAGTATCTTTCTGGGCAATTGCAAGACTTCCTGCAAGGATTAGGACCAGTAATGTGTTACTTACAGTAAAGAGGTTTTTCATTATCAAGGTTTTGTGGTTTTTTAATGTTTAAATCATGTATGGGGAACCCTTTGTAGACATGAAAATGTGTACAAAGACATTTCCTTCTGCAAGTAAAAAGTATACTTCTCTTTTAGGGTCATCCTATATCAAGTAAGGTAATTCTTTGCGCAAGTTAAGGAATTGTGTGATAAAATTGATATTGGACAGGTGAAATACAAGTTGCAACTCATAACAGGAAACCCACAGCAAGCGAGCCCCTGGATTTGTCTCGGCTCTAGAGTTATAGAATATGCCCGGGATGGAAATCAATTAGACAAAATGTCGTATTCAATTGCAGAGTACAGGAAACCTCTGGAGGTATTTCACAAGGAATACTGCGGAGGAGGGGTCCTCGGATTTTGCGATGTAGCGTAATCTATACAAAGCAAACGCTGATGCAAGCCGCAGCATTCCGCCTGAACTGCCTATTGAGCAAATAGCCCCTAAGGAGAGATAACTACTCTCTTTTGTCATTGAAATTTTGAGACTAAAAACTGAAGTGGAGAGCGATCTCATCGAGGGCGAATA
>Ga0136604_1000092_pt1 | contig 52340 bp, 33 predicted proteins | sample AntRauFillE10628_FD_104928 | JGI IMG/M metagenome (GOLD analysis project Ga0136604, IMG submission 104928) | Saline lake microbial communities from Rauer Islands, Antarctica - Metagenome Filla E10 #628 | ecosystem: Environmental > Aquatic > Non-marine Saline and Alkaline > Saline | place...
AAGCAGCGTCTAAGAAAACTGTAGCTAAAAAGACAGCGGCTAAGAAAACTGTAGCTAAAAAGACAGCGGCTAAGAAAACTGTAGCTAAAAAGACAGCGGCTAAGAAAACTGTAGCTAAAAAGACAGCAGCTAAGAAAACTGTAGCTAAAAAGGCAGCTCCTAAGAAAACTGTAGCTAAAACTTCTAAAAATCTTGTTAATGATCTTAGTAATGTTCTTGCTAAAATAGAAAAAGAAGCTGCTAAAGAATATCAACGTCTTACTAAATATGTGTATAGTCTAGATAAACAAAGAGCAAGTTTAGTTCAACGCCTGAACAAACAAGCAGATAAACTTCAAGCATCTAAAGTTAAGCTCAATCAAAAAACTACTGCGGCTAACAAAAAAATGGTAGATAAACTACAAAAAGAATATCAAACATTAAAAAATAAATCTGATAGTGTTGCTAGAGAGTTTGCAGATAATTCAAAGCTACAAGAATTAGTATCAGCTGACACTAATAAAATTAAAAATGCCGTATCTAGTGCCATGCAAGCTATTTCTGGAAAAGCAAGTAGTGTCGGCTCTAAAATGGCTAAGGTTAAAAATGCAGATTTGACCGCGGTACCAACCAGAGCGACCCTAGTTTCTACTCCTAAAGATACAAGCTCATCTAAAACAGTTAATTTAGCAGAAATTGAGGATGAAATTCATGGACCAGCTTCTACTAACGCAGATTATGAAAACGAATATGATAAAATGTTAGATGAAATTAGTGGTGAATTAAACTTTGATGAAGCTGAACAAGCAAATGATGATACCAACTATTAGAATTAGCTAAGCTTAGCTGATTGCAGTTGTTAATCTTAATATAAAATACCGATGACTATTGATTATGGTCTTCGGTATTTTTATTAATAATTGCAAGACCTATATTATTAATAGTTAACTTTCTTTAATCTAACTATGCATTTTTTTTTAGCCTAACTAAAATATCAATATATAATTTACAAGGCTAATTATGTTTGCAGGCTTAAAGGGTGTGTTTCGTAATGAATTATCTATAGATTTGGGTACAGCAAACACTTTAATTTATAGTAAAGGTGAGGGGGTAGTCCTCAATGAACCCTCGGTCGTAGCCATAGCTTTAAATCCAATTAGCAATACCTATAGCGATATCATTGCTATAGGTCATGAGGCTAAAGCCATGTTGGGGCGCACCCCAGCAAATATTAGTGCTGTTCGGCCATTAAAAGATGGCGTTATTGCTGATTTTAATGCTACCGAGCGTATGCTGCATTATTTTATCAATAAAGTAAATAAAATGAGTTTTACTAAGCCCAGCCCCCGAGTCTTAATTTGTGTGCCTTGTGGGGCAACTCAAGTAGAGCGGCGGGCTATTCGAGAATCAGCCTTGGGCGCTGGAGCTAAAGACGTATTTTTAATAGGCGAGCCAATGGCGGCGGCTCTGGGAGCTGGCATGCCTGTTCATCAAGCTACTGGCTGTATGGTAATTGATATAGGTGGTGGTACTACTGAAATAGCTATACTTTCTCTTAATGGGGTGGTCTATTCTTCATCTACTAAAATAGCTGGCAATCGTTTTGAAGATGCTATTGTGAGTTATGTGAGGCGTAAATTTGGTCTTTTAATTGGAGATTCAACTGCTGAGAGGATTAAGCATGAAATAGGCAATGCATATCCATGTGCAAAAATTGCTGAAATAATCATTAGAGGGCGTAATTTAATTGAAGGCATTCCATGCACTATTACTTTAACCAGCAAAGATATATGCGAGGCTTTGCAAGAGCCACTTATAGGTATTTTAGAAGCTATAAGAGCCGCGCTAGAAAGTGCGCCACCAGAGCTTGCTGCTGATATTGAAAAAAATGGTATTTATCTAACAGGTGGCGGAGGTTTGCTTAAAGACTTAGATAAACTTATTCAAAATAAAACAGGTATAAAGGTTAAAATTGCTGATGATCCATTAACTTGCGTAGTTCGTGGTGGTGGTCAGGCTTTAGAATTAGTCAATGAATATGATTTTGAATATTTTATTAATGATTAATTAGATTATATTTAAATTAATAACTTCAAGCACTTTTTTAGGTACTTAAAATAAAAAACTTAATATAATCTAAGAAAATTAGGGTAAATGTTCTTTATTATATTTTTTATAAGGTGCGCATATCAATAAATATTTTTGTGGGTTTTTTGCTAAAAATTAAAAAATACAATGCTTAGTTATGATTTTAAATAAAATTTAAGTTAAATTTTAGCAGTTGCCAATTTAAAAACTTTAGCCATTTTATGCATAATAGTTGTAACTGTTTTAGGTAGGGCGGTAAAATCTTTTTCGGTGGCAGCTTGGGCATGCATTTGCTCTTCGGTTAACATTTGCTCAAGAATAGCACGCGTTTTTAAGTCTTTATCTGGCAATGCATTTAAATGTTGGGTTATATGCTCACTTACTTGGGTCTCAGTTGCATATAAAAAACCATTAGAAATCTTGTCACCACATAAAGCGGCACTAGCACCTAAACAAAACGAGCCTAAAAACCACAAAGGATTTAATAGGCTAGGTCTAGAATCTAATTCAACTAAGCGCTGCTTACACCAAGATAAATGTTCAACTTCTTCATTAGCAGCACTTAGCATATGGTTAAATTGATGAGGATTATGAGCAAATAAAGCTTGTCCTTGATATAGAGCTTGGGCGCACACTTCGCCACTGTGATTGATGCGCATCATTTTGGATATTTTTTGTTTTTCTTCTAGCTCTAGTTCACACTCTGCTAGCGCTTTGCTAGGGTTAGCCTCACTTACATGATGCAATGACTTTAATAAAGTGTCAGTTTGTCTAATTAAGCGCTCAATTAAGCTAGAAGGCATATAGTTAATCCTATTAAACTTAAGATAATGCATTTAGTGTAGCAGCAAGTAACTTATGGATAAACATAATAAATTATTTATTAATAAATTTTGAAGTAGCTAGCCAATTATTATCTGGGTAATAAGCAAAAATAACCGAGCCCATGCTCATCATTGAAATCACATCTTCCCCAATGGGAGCATTTAGCGTAAAACAGCCCCAACTCCTTCCAAGTCTGCCTTTTTTTAAAATTACTTTAGGGTCTACATAGCTTGCTTGATGAACCACAATTCTGCGCGTGAGCGCATTAGAATTAATGCCTTCTTCAAGCCCATGTAAATTTAATGAGCGTCCCCATTTACCATGATACACATCTAAGGTTACATAAACTCCAATTGAGGATTGGAGGCTGCCGGGATTATTAGAAAAACGAGTAGCATAATTGGCACCGCTATTGATCCCATGCGCTACTAAGGTGTGATGCACAATTTCTCCAGTATGCATATCAATTAGCCACATGCGCTTTTTAGTTGAAGGTTGAGTGAAATCTATAATAGTTAAGTATTTATGAAAAACATTTAAACTATCTTTAACATTAGCATGGGCATTTAGGCCCATTTGCAAAACTTGATCATCTAAATCATAAGCTTGAAATATTTCGGCTAAATTATTTAAGTCAGCTTTTAATGGACTGCAAATTAAACATATTAAAATTAATTGCACCCAGGTACTAATTAACTTTTTCTTAAACCTTGGTTTTTTAGTTGTTACCATTGGTTGAACCTGGCTAATATAAAAAACATCTTACTAGCATAAACATAGATAAACCTCACAATTTAGTTGTTTAGTTAACATAAGCGATCCCTTTAAAGGGTTTGACTAAAATACATGCAAATATTATGCTAATTCGCACCTTCAACTTGTTATAACAAGAAATTTAAGTGAAATACAGGAAAATTTCTTATCTTAATATCAATTTTTGGGTTTGTAGTATTATTTACATTAAGGAATTTTAGTGATTAAACACATACTTGATAGTGGCCAATTAGGGCCAGCTACCGTGCATGGCTGGGTGAGAACTCGAAGAGACTCCAAGGCTGGACTTTCTTTTATCCAATTAAATGATGGCAGCTGTATGCGTAGCTTGCAAGTTGTGGCAAATAATAATTTAAATAACTATGCGCAAATCTTAACTCTAAGCTCAGGGGCTGCTATTAAAGTTAGTGGTGAAATTGTAGCTTCCGCTGGTAAAAATCAATCAGTAGAGCTCGTAGCTCATTCTTTGGAAATAATAGGGCCTGTGGAAGATGCGGTAAATTATCCAATCCAACCAAAACGCCATACGATGGAATTTTTGCGAGGCTACCCGCATTTACGGATTCGTACTAATACTTTTGCCGCAATAGCTAGAGTTCGCCATGGTGTTAGTAAGTTCATTCATGATTTTTTCCATGAAAATGATTTTTTATGGGTGCACACTCCAATAATTACTGCAAATGATTGTGAAGGTGCCGGAGAGCTGTTTAGGGTGAGCACTTTAGAAGCTGGGCAAAGTAACTTTGCTGAGGATTTTTTTGGTAAGCAAACCTATTTAACTGTTTCAGGGCAACTAAATGTTGAAAGTTACTGTTGTGCAATGAGCAAAGTTTATACCTTTGGCCCAACTTTTAGAGCTGAAAACTCAAATACCTCAAGACACCTTTCTGAATTTTGGATGGTAGAGCCAGAGATTGCTTTTGCCACGCTTGATGATGTGGCTCAACTTGCAATTGCTATGTTGCAATATATTATTAAACGCGCTCTAGCTGAGTGTCGGGAAGACTTAGAGTTTTTTGATAAATATGTAGCTTCAGGGTTGCTTGAGCGTTTAACTAAAGTGGCAAGCTGTGATGTTGTTAAAATAAGCTATACCAAAGCTATAGAGCTATTACAGCAAGCAAATAAAAAATTTGAATTTCCAGTAAAGTGGGGACTTGATTTACAATCAGAACATGAAAGATATTTAACTGAAGAGCTTTATGGACAGCCGGTCATTATTAGTGATTATCCTCGAGAAATTAAAAGTTTTTATATGCGTTTAAATGATGATCAAAAAACTGTGGCGGCTTTAGATGTGTTAGTGCCGGGCATTGGTGAAATAATAGGTGGCTCAACCCGCGAAGAGCGCTTTGATGTTTTACAACAACGCTTAATTGAGATGGATTTGGTGGAAGATTTTAGGTGGTACTTAGATTTAAGACGCTATGGAAGCGTGCCTCATGGCGGTTTTGGTTTAGGTTTAGAGAGGTTGCTTGGCTATATAACTGGCGTGGCAAATGTGCGTGATTTAATTCCTTTTCCGCGCACTCCAAATAATGCATTATACTAGTTAAGGATTATATTTAATAAAAAATCTGCAAGGAAGAGAATGACAAATAAGTCTAAATTTTTATTATGTTTATTAATAGGCATATGGCATGGATGCTATGCAAATATTCGAATTGGGTTGTGCTTAGACTTATCTGGACCTCAAAAAAATTATAATGCTGAATTTGGGCGAGGTCTTAGTAGTTATTTTAAATATATAAATTCTATGTTGGCAAATTCTGCTAATAAGTTAGAACTTGTTGTTATCGACAGTGAGTATAATACAACTAAATATATTAATGGCTTAAAAGCATTAGCAGATAGTCAAGTTGAATTAATTATAACTGAGCCTATAACAATATTAGATGCTAACGACAAACTGTTACAAATAGCTAAAACTCAACAATTACCGATGTTAGGAGCCAATTTAGACCAAAAACTTAATGGATTTTATTTTAGCTATAAAGCTGGATATAAAGCCCAAATGCAGCATTTAATTAATACTTTATTATCGCAAAACATAAGCCCATATGAAATTATGTTAGTTTATGAAGACTCAGCTTTTGGCCGAGAAGTAAATAATTATGCTAGAGATTTTTTGCAAAAGTTAGGAGTAGATTTTAGTAAAATTGTTAATATTAAATTTGTCGCAGGAGAAAATTCATATGAGGCCATTGTTGAAAAAATGCAAGCCAATCCACTACCTCCTAAAGCCATTTTGGCATGGGCCTCTCCAGCTGAATTAGTTGATTTAATTAAAAAAATGCGCACGACTTTTGAGACAACATCTATTGCCACTTTATCTAATGTAGCTAATAAACAATTTGTAAGAATGTTAGGAAACGATATAAAAAATGTTATGGTGGCACAAACTATGCCGCATTTTGAAGCTAAGTTGCCTTTAGTTAACCAATATAGATTATTATATAAGCAAGATTACCCACACCAAGATTACCCACACCAAGATTACTCGCATGCCTCTTTAGAGGGGTTTTTTGTAGGCAAAATTATAGCAGATACTATAGTTGGTGCAGGCGCTGAAATTAATAGCACTACTCTAATTTCTAGCTTGGAAAATACTAATTTTGATACTGGCTTAAATATTCAATTACGTTTTTCTGCTAACAATCATGTGGGCTCAGAGCGCGTATGGATTTCTCACATAGCTATGGGTAAATTTAATATAAATTACCAATAAGCCATCAATTAATTATCTACATAACTAACGAGCTTTGCTTGTCTGTTAGTTTGTTTTATGATTTAATGGAAAGGCACTAGTAGTATAAGGCAATTTAATTATGTCCGGCAATCGAATTTCTAAAGTGCTAGTAAGCCTTGAAGAAGCATATTCTTTGCATATCCTTAAAGATAATGATAACAATCTTATTAAAGATAGCGTACCAATTATGCAAGCAATACTTGCTGTGTTACCTCTTTTACAAGAAAAATCTTCAGCTTCTAGACAGACGGCTATTATTGCTGGACTAAAAGACAGGCTAGAGCTCAAAGTAGCTAGTGTTAAAAGATTATCCCAACAAATTTTGCATGGTGACTCTAAAGAAGTAATGTCTTTAGAGTCAATTAGTAAGCAAGAAGACTTTTCAGTATTGTTTGATTATATGTTTAAATCCACTCATGCGCAAAGCTCAACAATAGAGCCTGCAGCTGAGGATGCAGAGCTGGAAGAGTCAGCAAGCTCTACAGATGAGCCCATTGTTACAACAGTCAACTTACCTGTGGTTGATTCAGATGTCTTGGATTTATCCAATTACATTAAGCTACTAAAAGCTTATAAATATATATCTAAATTATTGCTAAATCACATAAACCCAATATCATATGGCCCGGGGCAAGTTAGTAAGTCGCAAAATATTTTTATGCTCCATACTATATACAGCAGTATCTTTGGCAGCACTTTAGTAAAGCAATTAAAAGATATTGATAAAGCACTCCAGACTATTCTTGCGCGTTATGAGCAAGAAATATTTATAAGAATTGGCTCTAAAAAGCACATGGTATCTTTATTTTTAGAAGAAGCTAAAAGTAACTTTTTAAGTGGAGCTAATTTAGATGATATTAAAAATTTACAAACGTTATTAGTTAATATAAATAGTCTAGATAAATCAAAATTTAAGCATGTAAGCGAGAGTTTTATAAATGAATTAGTGAAAAATGCTAAGTTACCAGCAACAGATGAGCAAGCAACCGATCAAGTAGAAATTATTTTTAGGTTGCGCTTAGTATTGGGAGCTTCTTTGCAAAACCATGATAATCTTGATTACAATGAGAAAATCAATTTAGAGAAAATTTTAGATGAGCTTAATGAGTTTTTACAATTAGAGCCCTCGCATACACTAAAAATTAGTGCGCAAGCATTAATTGACAAATTAAAACAAAATGCAAATCTTCATTATTTAAGTGCACTATTAGGTGATGATGTTCCGGAACTTAAAAATTTTTTGGAGGATAATAAAGACCTTCCAAGCCCAAAATCTTTTACTGATAAGAACCGCTTTAATTTTATCGATAAAATTAAAGGTTTAGCAAATGATTTTATTGTAAAACCTTTCACTAAAGGCGGTGTAAAATTACTGGCTATTAATGCTTTATTTATTGGATATACTGGTGCAATTAAAGCTAATATATTTTTTCTGCGCGGCATATTAAATATAATTAATTTTGTGGCCAAAATTGCCAATTTATTTATAATGACTAGGCTTTTGCGTTCTAAAATTGACTCCGGACTTAAGTTTTTGAAAAGAAAGCTTGATAGCTATGCGCATCATCTTGAAGAAAATGCCAAAAATTTATATGAAGTTTTAGGTACAGACAATTTTACATATCAGCATTTTTTTAAAATGGCAGGCACGCTAGTTTTAACCACAACTTCAGCTCTTTTTTGTATATTTGCTCCAGAAATAGCATTCACTAGTGAGCTGGGAATAATGTTTGCCGGTACGCTAGGTGTAAGCCTGGGAATGGCCGGAGCCCAAATTGTTGAGTTGGCAATTGATGATTTTAAGCAAGTTTTAACAAATACTTCCGCCTTTATATTGCATGCGTTAGATGCCTTGTTTTTAAGGCCTCTAGGGATAACACAAGCGCCAAGCTCTTTAGAAGATTTTAGCTTGCAAGTTGAAGCTGGCTCTGTAGTTGAGGCTGAAAAGCCGGAGTTAGCGCAAAACATGCAGGCTTTGCGCCAATTATTAGATGAGACCATTACTTACTTGCAAGCAGAAGCTGTAACTGCTCGTATTAATAAAAATGAGCATAAGTTCGATAGATTAAAAAATTCTATGCAAGTTTTAAAAGATTCTTGGGAAAAATTGCTTGGCAGCCTTAAGCAAGATGATTCTAATTGGCAGCAGCTAATAAATGACTTCTTAGAAGGGCAGCCATCTTCAACTCAAACTTCAGCCAGAGTGTTATCAGAATGTATTGCTTTTTGTCGAAGCGGCAGTTTCCTAACATATATGCATACGATGCGCCAACAAAATCATAAGGCTATAATTATGCAAAACTCTCAAGATAAAAAGAAACCTGATGAAAAACAACCTGGGGCTATTGAGCGCTCACTTGTCACTGCTTAAATTAAATTTAGGATCATACAGTTTATCCCACAAGCATTGTTGATTGTCTTTGGGCATTTTGTGTTTTATGGTTTGAATTGCTTGGCGCCCAACACAAATATCTAGTTTAACTTTAAGAGCTTGTGGGCTTTCAAGCTTATTATCAACATCAATTACTGCGGATTTATGTTGAGCTAAACATTGCTCAATATTGGGGTTAATAAGGTCTAAGCACTCTTGTTTACTAAAACTAAAGCAATCATCTAATTTTAATAAAAACTTTTTTGAGCAAAATTTATTGCGAGCCTCTTTTGGATATTGTTTAGTAAAATTAATAGTTTCAGGCTTTGGCTTATGGGAGCTATACCATATTCCCACAATCAATAAGCTCCCAAATATACAAAATTTTATTAATGAAGTGTGATTTTTTTTATTTATTAAGTTTGTATGGGTTAAATCAAAATAATTACTAAAGAAATTATTCCAACTATTATTTTGGCGCTTAAAATTTTTAAATCCAGTTTTAGGCTTGCTTGGATTTGCAGGTTCATCTTCTTTAGGCTCATCAGGCGGCTTATTCATTTTAGCTCATTTTGGTTAGCTAGATTCATTATAGCAAATAAAAGCGTAGCTACAGGCAAGCATAATAGTGAGTTTGACATTCAACTAAAATAGTGATACTTTAGTGGTCAATGAATTTAACTTATTAAATAAGTATAAATTTTAGGTAAAAGTTTAAGCTATAGAGGATAAATTAGATGCAATTTACAGCTTGTGTGTTAAAAATAACTATATGTGCAGCTTTAGGTTTAAGTTTGATTTTTCCTGCCCCAGCCAGCGCCTATGTGGCACCTTCCCCCCAATTTAAATTGCAGCATTATAAACGCCAAGCTGAAAATTTAGTGCAGCAAGAGGACTATCTTGCGGCTTTAAAGCCTGTGCAGGCAGCTATTACCCTAAACCCCAATGCGCTAGAGGGGCAGCTGTTATGGGGCTTAATTCAGATGCATTTGGGCAACTATGAGGCAGCGCTTAGTAAAGCGCAAGATATATTAAATTTAAATCCAGATGAAGCCCAAGCTTATAATTTATTAGGTTTAATTTATGCAGAAAAATCTGAGCTTCGCGCCGCTCTTAGAAATTATAATCATGCCATTGCTTTGGCGCCTGATTTTTATGAAGCATTTAACAATAGAGGTCTGGTTTATTATCAACTAGCAAAATTTCAAAAAGCTTTTAATGATTTTGCTAAATGCATGCAGCATGCCCCAAACTTAGTAAATTTGGAGCAAAATTATGAGCAAGCTAAAAAAGCTCTAACTGCTGACAATCACGCGCAATCTTTAAATGCAGCTATAAGCGCTAACCCTTTAAATGCTAATGGATATGTTGAGCGCGCTGAATATTACCTAAATCTTGGCAGGTATGATTTAGCCTTGCAAGATTTACATCAAGCTTTATCTATTAATCCTTTTTACTCAAAAGCCTATTACTTGCAAGGCATAATTTATTATGAAGCCGGGGACTTAGATAAAGCGCGCGATAATTTTTTTAATGCCTCTAAATTTTCCCCGGTAGAGCCTGCCATTGATGGCTAATTTTGTTGGCTCTTAGATTGCTTACAGTCAAAACTGTATTTAACTATTATAAAACCTAAAACCCCGGATGCTATAGAGCCTATTAGGGTGCCAAGTCTTGCTTGTAATATGTAGTTTACGTTTATATATTCATAGGCAAGAGAGCTTATAAATAAGCTCATAGTAAAGCCGATACCACCAAGGGTGCAAACTCCATACAGACTGATTAAATTCATTTTACTAGGTATTTTGAATTTAAATACATAAATACCTAATAAGCACATAGAAAAAATACCAAATTGTTTACCAAAAAATAAGCCACTGGCAACGCCCATGCTGATTTCACTGGCATGTCCACCTAAGCTTAATAAAGATAAATCTATACCAGTATTGCAAAATGCAAATAAGGGTAGAATTAAAAAGGCCACCCAAGGCTCTAAGCTTTTTTCAAGCTCTTCAAATTTCTCACCCATAGGAATAAATAACGCAATTATAAAGCCTGCAAGTGTTGCATGAATCCCAGATTGCAACACGCTCATCCATAGTAAGCTGCCAATAGTTAAATATATAGCTATGCGATTAATTTTCATTCTATTAGTAACTACCAGTCCTAATATGGCTATGCTGGCAAATAACAAGGCGCTCATGGATATGTTATTTGTATAAAAAAGCGCAATAATTATGACCGCAGCTAAATCATCAAAAATAGCTAAAGTCATTAAAAATACTTTAGCGCTACTTGGTACATTGCGTGAGCACATACCAAGCACAGCTAGGGCAAAGGCAATATCGGTGGCGGCAGGGATAGCCCAGCCTCGGACATACTCTGGATATTCTTTAGTAATCCAGTAAAACACTAATGCTGGGCCTAAAATACCGCCAATAGCTCCAAGGCCTGGCAATAAGACTTGCTCTTTTTTGGAAAGGTGGCCAATTAAAAATTCACGTTTTAGCTCCAAACCTACTAAAAAGAAAAACACAGCCATCAAGCCCTCATTTACCCATAATAAAATAGGCTTTTTAAGCGCAAACTCCCCAATTATAATTGCTAAATTTGTGGTTAAAAATTGATCATAAAATATTTTTAGCCCAGTGTTAGAGCAAACCAAAGCTGCAAGGGTTGCAAAAATTAAGCACACGCCAGAGGCTGACTCTAGGTGAAAAAATTCTTTGATAGCTTTCATTTTATTCCTTGAAAGTTGTAAACTTTGGTAAGTATAGTAAAGAGTTCTGAAAATATGGCATATAAGATTACTTATTGTTCAGATATAGAAGGCCATTGGGATTATTTTTGTGCATGGGCCGCGATTAATCCTATTGTTAGTATGTCAGATGATGAGTTATTTTTTATTAATAAATTAGATGAGCAGGGGCTAGATGCTAGCGGGCAGGCCAATTACTTTGTATTTGGGGGCGATGCTAGCGATCGAGGGCCTGGGGATTTACGCATTATCACAGCTTTAGTTAATTTTAAAAAGCGCCACCCAAGCCAGGTATTTATTTTATTAGGTAATCGAGACTTGAAATATTTACGCATACCGCTAGAGCTTAATCCTAAATTTATAGCTTGGCAGCTTAAAAAAACTATTTATCCTTGGTTTGGTGCAAAGCTAAGTCCGGCGCATTTTTTAAAAGATTATTTAGCTAAACATAATTTAACTGCAAAAGAGCTTAGTGTGCAGCAAATGCAGATAATATATTTGCAATGGATGTTATCTTGCACCATGGGCTCGGCTAAAACTTTTGAATATCGCCGCCAAGAGCTTGCACTTTTAGCCAATACTGAACTTACAAAAATTAGTGAAGAAGATGTTTTAACAAGTTTTATTGATGAGCTAAAACCTGCGGGCATTATATATAAATTTATAAGTTTAGGCCAATTGCATGTAATTATAGGTGATAAGTTATTTATTCATGGCGCAATTACGCCTAATAACTTTGGGGTAATTCCAGGTAAGGGCAAATGCTATACAGATTTACGTGTATGGTTGCAAGCTTTAGAAGAGTGGTTTGCCTTTGAGCTGCAAGCTTGGAAGCAAAGCTTATTAACTCAAGATAAATTACATTTAGTGCCAGAGATAGGCGCTAATGATATTCACCGTTATTGTATATTTAATTCAACTTCAATTGTGACGCAAAACTGGTACACCTATGGGGATTTAAAACCATTAAATGCGGCTATAGTTGCAAAAATGCTTGATGCTAATATTCATTATGCAATCACCGGGCATCAACCAGTTAGAGACATTCCACTGCTAATTCGCGCTAAAGATTTTGCCGTTGTCGTTATTGATAATAATTATGCGGATAGAACATCGGTTACCACTCGAGCTAACTCATTAAACACCTTAATTATTACTTTAGATAACATACATATAAATTATTTAAATAAGTTTGGTGCTAAGTTTTGTATAGACTTTAAACTAGACAAACGCATAGGTTGCTTTTTAAAAAACGACTGGATTTTAAGTGCCAAAATCGATGATTGCTTTATAATTAGAAAGAAAGAATCAGCAAATTTTGACTTTAAAGAAAGATGTATTGATGCCCAACAACTTGCTGACCTATCTATTTAACCAATAAACTCTATGTCGGTTGCGCTGCTTAAGTTTGCCAAAAAAAATATCCTGCGCTAATATGAACATTATTTTGTGTGCAAAAGGAAGATTGGAAAATGCAAGACAGACGTAAATTTTTATTACCTCTAATAACTGCAGCAACGGCACTAATGGTTTCTCCATTTGCTTCTGCTGCTGATACTTATCCAGGAAATTATACTCCAGGTGCTGTAACTGATGATTTGACAGTTACAGGAAATCTTATTGGCGATAGCACCATTGTACTAGATACAGCTAATAACTCTTCAACTTTCGTTTTAACTTCAGGGACTGTGCAAAACACTAACTCTAGTGCTGCGCCCACCGTGGATATAAATGGCGCTGGTACTGATGGTACAGTAACTTTAAATGGTGGTACTTTAAAAGGTGGCGGCAATAATGTGGCGGTTAATTTTGCTAGTTTAGCCGACAGTCAGACAGGTACAGTTACTGTAGGTTCTAGCGCTACAGTGCAGGGTGATATTATAGGTGGTGTGGATAATGATATTACTATTAGCGGCACCATGACTGGTGATATAGATTTTGCAGCAAATGGTACTGGAGATTCAAATAATACTATAACTTTATCTGGCGGTACTTTAATTGGTAGAAGTGCTGGGGTAACAAATGACGCTGCTGGTAATGCTGCGCCACTTTTAACCGTTAATGGTGCAGGTAAATTGGCAAGTGCAGTTACTGGTAGCACTAATGAATTATTTGGGGTGACTGTTGACTCTACTGGCTCTGCTGGAACTACAGCTACAGTAACTGGTGCATTAAAGGATGTTGCGTTAGGGGTAGATGATAGCACTAGTGGGCAAACAGTTGTTGCTAATATTTCGGGTAATTTAGTTAATGCTAATGGAACATCTACTATAGATGTTGGTACCACAAATGCTGCAACTTTGAATATGACAGGTAATGTTGGTGCTAGTGCGGCTAATATTGGCACCTTAGGTGTAAGTAATTCAGCTGTTGCAACTTTTAGCGCTCCAGTTTATGTTACTGCAACTACCGTAGCAGGTACTGCAACTTTTAATGATACTTATGAAGATGCAGGTACTACTACTTTAACTTCAGGCGCATTAAAAGCTAAAAGTACTTTTAAAGCCGATGCTCTTACAGTTAATGCAGGTTCTTTAGATGTTGATGGCGCAGTTACTGTTGACACTGGAGCAGTAGATGTTGATGGCGGCTCTGTTAGATTTCGCTCTAGTGCAGATGTAACAACTGGTGCTATTACTGTAGATGTTGGCTCGTTTAGAGTCGATGGTGCTTTTACAAGTGGCGGTAATATCTCTGTTGGTGCTACTACGCAAGCACAAGCGGTATTTGGTGGTGCAGTTACTTCTAATGCTGGTGGTGGTACGGTATTGGTTGATAATGGCTCAACAGCTACTTTTGCAAGTAACATTGATGGTATTTTAAGCGTTGATAATACTGCTTCTGTTATGGTTAATGGTAATGTGACTGGCGCAGTTACTAGTGATAACTCGTCTGCAATACATTTTGGCACCAATGCCACATCTATTGGCGGTGCGGTTACTTTAGCTGCTGCGGCTAATAGCTTAGATGTTTTTACTAATACTGGTAAAAATTTAGCTATTACTGGAGCTGTTGATGGTGATAGTGCCGGTGCTGGTGCTGCAATTATTACTTTAAATATGCATGATGGTCAAGATTTTGCCGGTCTTATTGGCGCGGCGGGTGTAGACCTTAATACAACTTCAGTTAATATTACTAATGCTAATGAAGGCTTCTTTGCTGCTGGTGATTATGCCGTTATAAGTTCTGTTACTGGGTATGCTAATACTGCTACAGCTGTAACTATTCCGGCTTCCACTTTGACTACTTCTTTCACTTTTGCTGAGACTACTGGTGCTGGTGGCGGTATAACCTTAACTGCTGCACGCAATAAAACTTTTGATGAGTTTAGCAGCGTTGCTAATCATAAAAAAGTGGGCACAGCTTTAGAGGCATCTGCTGTAACTCCTGCCGGTTTTCAAGGGTTAACTTTAGGTCAACGTCAATTGTTAAGTGGTATGGAGCAAACTGTTAACCAAACTAGTGGTGTGGCTACGGTTTCTGTAGATAATGCTATGGAGCAATTACTACCTAAATTAAGTCCAGCCGCGGTTAATGTGCAAACGCAAAAAGACTCTGTTTACACTTTGGCTTCTCGTTTGGCAGCTTTACGTGATGATGCTACTAGCTATAGCGCAGCTGCTGGTAACAGCGACTCTGCATGGTTAAGAGTTATAGGTGCAACTTCTACGCAAAAAGAAATGAGTCAATACTCTGGTTATGATTCTGATTCTTGGGGTATGTTAGTTGGTGCAGATACTGATTTAATGAGCGCACACAAAATTGGTTTTGCGTTTGGGTACATGGACACTAGCGTTAAAGAGCGTTTAAATGGCTCTTCTAGAAGTGATATCACTTCATTCCAGTTCATGCCATACGGTACTGTAGACCTTGGTGATAGAGTGAACAAAGGCTATATTGATTGGTTTGCAGCTTATGCATATCAAAATGTAGAGTCTGCGCGTAACCTAGCTTTCGCCTCATATGCTGATAAAGTGGTAGGGGAGTATGATGGGCATCAATTTACTGTAAAAGGTACTTGGGCCATGGATAAAAGCTTATCGCGCAACTTAATGTTGTCACCATTTGCTTCAGCTATGTATGTATTCTCAAGTTACGATAAGTACACTGAAACTGGTAGTGCAGCTCTTGAAGTTAATACTTCTTCTCACGGCATGTTAGAAGTAGAATTAGGCTTAAAATCTGTTTACAAACCAGATTCTGGAGCACGCTCTAAAACACGTTTTGGGGCACATGGTATGTTGCTATGGGCGCCTTGGAATGATGATTTAGAAACTGAATCTAGCTTTGCAGTTAATACCGCTACTAAGTTCATCACAACTGTTGAGCAAAGTAAATTTGGTGTAAGAGCTGGCGTAAGTTCTACATTTGAAATACTTAGCAATTTTGACTTAGAGTTCAGATATGATTTTGAAGCTCGTAAAGACTTTGCAAGCCATGCTGGGTTTGTTGAGTTTAAATACCACTTCTAATCTTTTAGTAGTATAAAACGCACACAGATAGGCAGCCCTCATGGCTGTCTATCGTTGTTATAGACCAAAATATTTTTTACATTTATGAGATTATTTTTAATAGATAACTTTAAATTATGTTCTTTATGTGCTTGATTTTGTCTTTTATTCTTAAAATTATTAAGCTTTAAAACTATTGCAAAACCTAATTTGGTCTTGAATTTTAGTATTGATTATGCGGTAAAATGCAGCATAATTTGGCTTATAGCATGTTTAAAAATAAGGTCTATTACCTTTGCTGCTAAAGACTTAGGTATCAATCAAATTAATGTGTAGTAATTATCTGTTAAGCTTGCCTAGCTTAAGTTTTTAATTTAGCTGTTATTAATTATATGGTTATGCTATATAATTAATAAATTTTACAATGTAAGAGCTTTTATTTGAGTTATGTTAATAATTTATATCTAATTTAGGCTAACTCTAGAGAGGTGACGCTTATTTGGCTGCTAACTGCTTGATGTGTTTGAGGCTCATCAAGCTTTGTCACCTTGTCATAGTTTTTACGCCAAGACCCATGCTCTCTAGCGTTGATAAACCTAACTGGCACAGCATTTTGGGTATATAAAGATAAAAGCACATTATTTGGGGTGGGCTCATCATACATTTTTTCATAAATTTTAATAAGCGCTTCTATTAATTGACGATTATCTATAAATTGTCTGCATACTGATAATAACATTAAAAATTTGTCATTAATGGCAGCTGTTGCCAGGGGAGCTGGAGGCCTTGGAATTGGCATGCTTTGGACGCCAGAGCCATCATCTACTGCCACCGCCACGTATTCATCTAATAAATATGGTTTAAATGTTGGCGATTCTACTAAAATTTCTAAGTATTGTTGCTGTAAGTTCTGCCATAAATGAGCTACTTTAGAGTCATCGGTTAGCATGTCATTAGCTGCTAATACTTGCAGACACTGACGTGTTAAATTGGCAATATCAAAGGGTAGCTCTTGAGTATTTGCAGTTAGCATGAGTTTTTCATGAATATGCAAAATAATCTTAACCGCTATAGGCTCAAGTAAAGCCGGATTAATATTTTTAAGCGAAAAATACCACATTAGGCGCCATTGGCAATAATTATCATTGCCATTAGCATAAGCTGTATGGGCTATTATACTGCCTTGCTCTCTAGTAGCTTCGGTGTTAGAAATATCCATAAAATGTCTAGTTAAAGCTTGGAGTAATTGTTCGCTAGTATGGCTTATATGCTCTTCGGGCAAATCTAATTTAGATAATTGTTGAAACACCTTCAAATAATTATCTCGAGTTTGCTCGCACAATCTTAAAGTTACAACCTCAGGATTTGCAATGCTATCAATAGCTTGCATGTGTTTAGTTATATCTAATAAGTTTATAGTAGTGTCACCGTCCACATATTGTGGCAATTCAAATTGTTTATTATGCTGGATATTACATATAGACAATATATGCATCAAGTCATGTAAGCAAACTGCGCGGTTTTTAGCTACCTCTGCTATTTGGGATGGATTATCTGTACGCCAATTATTGCGAGTATAAATAAACTTAAGTACTTTAAGGCAATTTATGATAAAGGCTTGTTGCTCGCTAAGGGTCAGTGAATTAAAAATAAACGCTATATTACCATATTGATTACACAGATTATCTTCTATGTTAGTGCGCTCTAACATTAAATGTATATTATCTTGAAAAAAAACACTTTTATCTTCTATAGATAAAGTGTCAAAAAATAATTTAAGGCGTAAATAATAATAATGATGGGTTATTTGTTTGCTGATACATAAATTCATTAAATGATTTAAAAGTTTATGGTATAAGCTTTGCGTTGAAAATGTGTTAGTAGAAGTTGCAGGCTCAGGTGCAAAAGCTGCAAAAATTTTCTTTAAAAAATTTTTATTAAACAAAGAAAAAAAGTCATCATTTAAATACTTAGCTAGCTCAAGTGAATACTGAGCCACAACTTTTGGGTTAAAAGATTCTAATAACCTAGCCAAATCACCTAAAGTGTTAAAAAACTTAATGTCAGTTACCAATAACTGAACATCCGGATAGAGCTCTTTGAAAAAATCAAGCAGGCCTTGCAAGACTAACCTTTGCATGCCTTCGTCAAGATGAAAGCATGCATATCGAGTGCTAAGAGCTATTAATATTTTAGCTTCGGCAGAAATTCTCAAATAATAAGTCGCATCATGTGCCACAGTGCCATCTATTAATATACGCTCCAACCAATAAGATTTATTTGGGTTTTGGCTAAGGTGCTCGGCTAATATAGTTTGCGCTTTCTTGCGGTGCAAAAGATTAAAGTAGCTTAAATAATTATGTAAAGCCTCTTCTGTTGGGTTAAATTCAGTGGCGTTGTCTGTGCCAATTACGCGCTCTGGAGTGCAATCTGCAAGTAGTGGTAATTTGCTAGAGCTATTCCAAGCTAACTTATATGCAGTTATGCGCCAAAACAAGTGGCCCCGCGTGTAAGTTATTTCTTTTAATGCGCGCAAGGGGCCATATAATCTGCGCTCATCTTCACTTGCTGATCTTAAATATCTAGGCGCCAGTTTAGTTGGATAAAGGCCAGACCAATATTTTAATAAAAATTCTTTATCTAAAAAGGTAAAGCTTTTATTTTTGGCAAATAAGCTAATTAAACTACGTGGTAGTAAATTCAAATAATAGCGATTGCGTAAATTGCCAGCGGCATATTTTAAAGGATTAAGTTTTAGATCTTTAGCTAAAGTTAATTTACCTGATTTAATTAATTTATCAGCTTTAATAAATCGTTGTTGCAGTTGCTTTAAGGCTTGCTTGGTATGTTGATAGCTTGCGTTAGGATTTATATTGAATATTAAAGTTATAGCTTGGGTGCAGGCATTATTAAATAATAACTCTAAAACACTATTTTTAGAATTTAAGTTTAGAATCAATTGTTCAATTAATATGCCTCTTTGAGTATTTGACCTTTGTGGCGAATTATTTTTGTGCGTATTTTCTAATAAATAATTAGCATAAAAATCAAGCACTAGCTCAATTAAGAAAGATTTTTCATAGTCACTTAGGCTAGAATTAGCTATAGAGTGCAAGTTATTTATAATATACCCAGCTTCTAAAAAGTCATGCTGTTTTTTAGCAATTAAAGCTGCAATTTGGGTGGTTATAATATATGAATTTTGGGCGTAACTTGGGATGCTTTGTTCTTGTTGCTTGGTTGTATGTTCGCAAAAAGGTGGGATTAAAAATAAGGCTTGCACAGGGGCTATATCTTCAAAAGCTTGAATAAGCTTAAGTTTAACTGCTAAATTAAACTCAGGCAAAGAATTATTATTAGGTTGTAATACTAAATGAATTATATAGCCCATTAAGATATCGCGTGCCCCCAGAGCTTCTGGGTTTTCTAAAGCTTCTTCGAATTCTTCTTTAGTAAAGCAAAAGCTAAATTTGAGCATTAACCCATCCTTGGTAATAAACATTAACAATGTGCTGTAAGTATATAGGGATTTTATACTAGAGCATATTGTAATTTACAGTTTTTTACTATAATTTTTTAATATAGAGCAAAATTATAGCATGTAATGCACAACTACAAAGGCTTCACTACATTTTAATTTGCCCGATATAGGCTCAGATACGGTCTCAGGAGTAGAACTTAAATCATATTCAAGGCTTGGGCCTTTAAAGCTGCCAAGATTTATATAGCGATAGCCAAGTCCTAAACGTATAGTTCTTAAAATATTTACCGAAAGCTTTACTCCAGTTTGCAATGCTTTGCTTTTTTCTTTGGAGTTAGAAAAAGTAGAGCTAAGATTGCCATTGAGGTTTTCATTTAGAGCCTCAACTTTAGTTGAAGAAAAACCATTGCCTACAAAAACTAAAGCTTCTAAATTAGCTATAGATATTAAAGAATAATTTATTACTGCCATATAAGTTTTATTAGATACATCCCCTGTGTATAGCAGCGGTGCACTACTTGTGCTGCCATTTATACTAACTGCGAATCTGTCAAACTCATAGCCGCTACGTTGGTTGTAGGTAAGTTCTACAGCTATGCTTTTTGAGATTTGGGCGCCGGCTATGGAGCCCCATTCAAATGCTTTGCCATAATCAGCATCATTTAAGTCTATGCGGGTACCGCCATTTTTTACAAAATGTAGGGTTTCGCGGACAGATTCTGCACCACCAGCTTCTATCCCTAAATAAAAAGCTGCAAATACTTGTGGTCCATATAATAGTCCAAGCAATACTAGTGTTCTAAGCATTGAAAATCCTCTAAAATAATCTATGAGCTACATAATCTAATATGTTAATTAAATATGCAAATTAAAGTATGCATAATTTATACCTTTTAAATATTTATTATACTTTTATGTATATACTTTATATTGGGATTAACAAATGATAGCTAAATAATTGTTCTATCTAGCTATTTTTTTGGATAAAAATATATAGGATTAAAATTTTGCGCAAGAGTTTAATTAAATTGCAAGGCACCTCTATTATAGAAATCATAGCCGTAATTTCTATAATAGGAGTGTTGGCAGCTATGTTTATGCCAATGGTTTCTAATTATTTTATTCGCGCTAAAATTTCTAAAGTGCTAAAAATTACTGGATTATATAAGCAGTCTGTAGAGCTGTATTACCATACTTATGCCACTTACCCAACCACTTTGGGGCAGTTAAATTTAAGTGGCGGGGCAGGTACTAATTTTATTGATGAGACCAATGGCGATTTGCCCCTACCTGAAACTTTAGATAGAATTGAGTTCTCTAATAATTTAAGTAACCCTACCATCACCTTTATTATGCCAACTACTAAACTATCTATTTCAGCTAGAAATAATGTCAATAACTTAACTTTAATTTATGAACTTGATGTAAGCAATACTGGAATATATTCTTGGAGCTGCTATTTTGATGCAGATTCTGTTGCAAATTATGCTAAGTATATCCCTGCAAGTTGTAGTTAGAATAAAATTTTATCTGTACTATACTATACTCAAAGATAATATACCTGGACTATTAGTATGGCCGCAAAAAATAAGATATTAGCTTTTTCTATAATAGAGCTTATGGTAGTAATTTCTATAGTTGGTATACTTTCCACAGTAGCTTTGCCTAGTTATCGCGACTATGTTTCTAGAAGTAGGATTGCTACAGGCATTCCAATTTTAGATTTTATTAAAACGCGCTCTACAGATTATTATAATACTAATGGCACTTGGCCTACATCAGTTACGGATTTAGATTTAACTGCAGATGCTTTTGATGAGGCAGAGCAAATTGAAGCTGGACAATTTAGTGTTAGTACTTCAGGTTGCCCAGGAGGTGCTAATTATTGTATAACTTTGCAATTTGAAGGTGATGTAATTCCAGATTCTTCAGTTACTGCTCCAAGACTTATTTTTGCAGTAGAGCCTTCTGCCTCAAATGAATTGTTGATATGGCGCTGCACTACCACAAGCGCAGGTAGCTCCTCTATCCCGCAAAAATACTTACCTGGCGGTTGTTCAGTGCCAGCATCTTAGTAAAATTGACTGCCATTCTAACAAAGTGTTACATTGAGTTAACTTAGTTTGAATCTATATTATTGGGGAATTATGATGATTAATAAATATAAAACTAGCGCTATAGTATGGGTCCCAGGCATTGTGCTAAGTTTTATTTTAGGCTTATGGGTAGGCAAATCAAATCTGCTAATGGGAGCGCCTCATAATGCAAACCAAATCACCGAAGTGCAAAAAATTGTCAATCAAACAATTGACTCGGCTAACTCTGGAGATATAGATGCAGCCTACAAAGTGGGCATGATGTATTTTCGTGGTGAGCTAGGGAAAGAGCTTGAGCAACCCAATTATGCCCAAGCTAAAAAATATTTACAAAAAGCTGCAAATAAAGGCCATGTAGAGGCGCAAAATACTTTAGGTGCTATGTATTTTGGGGGATTAATAGGTAAAAAAGATGACAAACCAGATTTAGATGCGGCATTGGAATATTTTGAAGCAGCAGCGGCTAAGGACAATTTAGAAGCTTTAAATAATTTAGCTCAAATTTATCTTCGTGGCGTAGGCTATAGCGACGAAAAAGCTAAGCCTGAGTATGATAAAGTTCTTGAAATTTATAAAAAACAAATAGCTTTGGGCGATCCTCGGGGACATGTAGGCTTGGCACGTCTATATCTAGCTGAAGCTATTCCTAATCCTAATAAGCTAAATGATGCGCAAGATTTATTAGAGCAAGCTGCAAATTTAAATGATCCTAATGCGCTGCGCATGTTAGGTGAGATGTATGCTAGCGGTACTTTAACTAAGATAGAAAACCCAGAAAACTTAGAGGCAGCTACTCCAGATTATGCCACTGCAGCCCAATACTATAACCAGGCTATAGAGTTAGGCGATACTAATTCTATGCTAAATTTAGGTTTTTTATATCTTTCGGGTAATTTAGATAATAAAGCAAATGAAAACGTAAATGTGGAGCGGGCATTAGATCTGTATAAGCGGGCTGCAGAGGCAAATAATCCTGGCGGTCTTACTAATATAGCTACTATGTATTACACTGGCATGATTAGTAGTTCTGGGCAAAACAGTGAAGAAATAGCTGAAAAGTTATGGATAGAAGCTGCTAATGCTGGAGATGTAAACGCTGAGCGTAATTTAACAATGTTAAATAAACGCCGTGCAGAGCAGCAAAACCCTAATTCTATAGATGAATTAGATGAATTAGATGAATTAGTAGCGCCTGAGACTTCCTTAAATGAAACCAGTGATATAGATGAAAAATAACTAAATATTTATCGCCTAAGCTTGTCAAGTGCCCCATGATTGATTTTTAATTAAAGTTAAATCGTAAGATACTTGCCATTAGCTAATTAAATAAGTTATATTATAAGCTACTGTATTGCTAGGTAACACTTAGTGTTAAAAATAATAAAGAATGAAACTTTTCTTGCAAGCTTAGGTGCTAGCCTTGAGTATTATGATTTTATTATTTTTGGACATCTAGCTAGCATTTTGTCAACGGTGTTTTTTGCTGGTGATAATTTATTAATAAATACTGTATATGCATACAGTATTTTTTCAGTAGCATATTTATTTAGGCCATTAGGTGGGGCAATAGCTGGCCTATGTGCTGATAAATTTGGCTTGCGTTCAACGTTTGTGTTTATTATGTTGCTGATGGCTTTTAGTACATTAGCTATTGGCTGTTTGCCCAGCTATCAATCTATTGGCATAATAGCTCCTATAATCTTAATTTTTTTACGAATTTTACAAGGTATGTCCTTTGGAGCAGAAATGCCTACGGCCATAAATTTTGTAAATATTTCTTCTAATTGCTCCAGCTTTAGTTCTAGCATCTTGTGCCAAGGCGCCGCCATTGGTGCGCTAGGGGCAAGCTTTGTTATGTATTTATTAACTTTAACATTTAATCATGAACAAATTTTAGCAAAAATGTGGCGCTTGCCTTTTATGTTAGGAGGGTTACTAGCTATTTTTGCTTTTCAGTTAAGAAATTTAACTATGCAGCGCCCACAAAAGGCAGCTTCTAGGGATGGTTTTTTTGTGCCTTTAGTTAAAATAATAACCCAAGAGAGAGCAACCTTTATATCAGCTTTGTTACTAGCAATGCTACCTTCCGTGCTAATAATTAGTTATATATATTTATCTACTTATTTATCAGCTAATTTTAACTACAGCATGAACACCGTCTATGCCATAAATACCTTAGGTTTAGTGTGGTGCATTGTAATTTTGCCTGTCTTTGGTAAATTTTGTGAGCATGTTAATAAAGTGCTATATCTAGCCATAGTTTCGCTAATAACTGCCTTTGGGTTTTATTTGCTAATAGCCTTTAAATTATTTAATTACTCTAATTTTGGTTTGTTGTTGCTGTGTTTTGGGATGCAAGCCAGTATTGCCGCTTATAATAGTGCTTACTATGTAGTTATAGGCTCTATGTTTAGCGCAAGCACGCGTGGCACTGGGGTGGCTTTAACTTATAATTGTGCCTTTTTAATAGCCAGCTTTTTTCCTGCTTTAATAACTAAAATGCGCGCTTGGGCCCAAGAGCCGATGATTTTGTTTTGGTGCTTAACTATAGTTGCTATCTTAAATTTCTTTAATTGTATGTTAATTGCCAATAAAAAAACCTTTCAAGTTATGATTTGAAAATTATTACTTGGTTAGTTGCTTAGCCATGTGCATTATACCTAAGATTAATCAGGTCTTATCAGGTTTAATGCATGCCAAATCTAAATTCTAAAAAATTACTGCCCTTAATTAGTGCTGCTATGGCGGTACTATGTGCAAGCCCAAATGTGCAGGCAACTAACTATTTTTATACTGAAGATAATGGTGGAACCTTGTTTGATAACACTGGTCCCGTCACACCCATAACTGATGGCGACATTCTTACTTTTAATGGCGGCACTTATGGGAGTACTGTTAATGAGGACGCTATAACCCTCGAGCGCGGTGGCACTATAATTATAAATAGTGGCATACCTGTTACCACTAATACCGGAGGCGGGGAAAATGTTATTGAGGGCAGCAATAATGGCGCGGGCACTAGCGCAACGACTATCACAGTAAATGGCAATCCTAGTAGAAATGCCTCTGGAGATTTTTTAGATTTGTCGACCATTACTGCTGGGGGCAATTTTGTGGTAACCATTGGCAATGGCGCTATAGTCACCGGGGACTTAACTTTTTCAGGTAATGCTACAGATAATACAACATATAATATATCTAGCGCCACCATTAATGGTACATCTAATTTACAATCAGGCAGTTTGACTATTGGGGTAACAGGCGATAGTGGGGTAGGAGCTATCACTGGGGCATCAGCTGCCAGCATATCTTTAGCAATAGATGATACTACCAGTGGGGCCAGCTTAGGCGCGCTTACTGGAAACAATAGTGCCGCTAGTCTTAATATAGGCGCAACTAATGCTGCCACTGCAACTATTGCAAGTATTACTGATTTTAATAATTTAAATTTAGCATCTAACGGCTCTGAGTTAACTGTAACTAATGCAATAGCTCTAGCCAATGGTAATAGCGGCACAATAGATTTAGTTGATGGCACTAATCTTACAGCTGCCACCTTAGATGGGGATTACACTATTACTTTGCCCGCTACAGTAACAAATGGTGCTAGCCTTCACGTGACAGGAAATGCTGGCACTACTACTTCTCTAGGTAATTTAATTGTAGGCCAAGCAAGCGCAACTTTTGATGCAAATTTAGCTGTGGAAGATATAACCTTAGTGGAATCCAGTGACTTAAATGTAACTGGCAATTTAACCGTAAATAATTTTACTGTGGATGCGGGAGATGTAGATGTAACTGGCAATTTAACCGTAAGTAGTGATTTTACTATGGATGCTGGGGATGTAGATGTAACTGGCAATTTAACCGCAAATAATTTTACTGTGGATGCGGGAGATGTAGATGTAACTGGCAATTTAATCGTAAGCACTGATTTTACTATGGAGGGCGGTGCTGTAGCAATTGCAGGTAATATAGCTACTTCAGCAGGTAGTTTTAACTTAAATGCCGGAACTTTTACTGCTAGTGGGGCCAGCGCTTCTGATATTGATGGGGTGCTAACTATTGATGGGGCTAATGCAAGCTTTACCCAAGCAGATTTTGCCCAAGCCGCTACTATTGACAGCGGTAGTTTAACCATTAATGGGAGCACTTCAAATATAGCAGGTATTACAGCTAATGGAGGCAATGTTGTGCTGCAAGGTACAACTCTTAATAATACTAATGACAATATTGATATTACTGCGGGCACTTTAAGCTTAGAAAGCACTACAGTAAATCTTGGGGACCAGCAATTAATAGCAAGCGGCACTGGTAGCATAACCGTAGCTAATGGCATAACTATTAATGGTGGGGGAGGAGGGAGTGCCTCCATTGATAATTCTAATAGCTTATCTTTAACGAATAATACAATTAATAATTGTACGCTTAACAATACTGCAGGTATTAGCTCTATTAATGGGGCGGTAGGCAGCGGTAATTTTGATTTAGATATAAGTGGTGGCAGTGTTGATATTGCAGATAACTCAACACTTACGCTAGGAAATCTTACCCAAAGTGGTGGCACCCTAAATATTATAGGCTCAACAATAAATGCTGTGAGTAATAGTATTAGCGGGGGGAGCATCAATATTAATCCTTCAGCTACTACTAGCATATTTGCACAAGCCTTAACCCTTGGAGCAAATACTACTTTAAATATAAATTCTGATTTGAGTGTTGCAGCTTCTATTTCTGGGGACTTATCTTTTGCAGGTGAGGTTAATTTAAATGCTGACCTTACCATTGATGGTGATTTAATTAATAATGGTGGAACCTTAACTGTTCCAGCTGGCACTTGGACCTTAGATGCTACTAATTATACAGATGCAGGCTCGGCGGTGCATGCCGCTGAGATTAATGGACTTAATTCTTTTAGTAGTTTAATTGTGAATGGCGATATTAATTTAGATAATACTGAATTACAGCTTAGTTTAAATACCACTAATTTAGAGCCAAGAGAGTTTGTGTTAATTAGTGCTGTTAACGTGACAAACGGGCCTGCGAGTTTTGATTTGCCCGCAACTTTTGGGGTATATAGTTTAACTTCAGATGTTACAGATACTGAAGTTAAAGTGACACTAGAGCGGACAGTAAATTATAGTAATTTCACTAATTTTAAAAATTCAAAGGCAGTAGGTAGAGCTTTGTCTAGTATTTCTCTGGAAAATACGACTTATACGGCTTTAACTGATGCCGAAAAACAAATGTTTTTATCTGTAGACAGCCTAGTGCTTGCCAGTGAAGATATAGATAGACAATTAGGTCAATTTGTCTCTAAAGCTTCTGAATCTGCTGTTAAAATTGATTTGATGCGTGAAGTTGGCTATACCGTTGATCAAAGGTTAGCCTATCTACGTAGTGACAAAGATTACGTGGCAGCATCTATGAATCAAGATGCACATTTATGGTTAAGACCAGTATTTATTCATGGGTTGCGCAAACCAACTGATGATTATGCCGGTTTTAAAGTTAGCACTTATGGCTTTGCTGTTGGAGTAGATGCGCAGTTGTATCCGGGGCAAAATTTTGGACTAGCTTTTGCATATTTTGGCAGTGAATCTAAGGAAAGATTAAATGATTCATCTCTTACCAGAGCTCATAGCTATCATTTTATGCCCTATGGCACTTATGATTTATTATTTTGGGGGCAAAAGTATGGTGAGATAGACTGGTTGTTAAGCTATACTAGACACAATACAGATTCAATTAGAAATATTAGTATTCCAGGTTTTAATGATGTTGCCGTGGCTGTTATAGAGTCTAATCAATATACTATAAGATTTGGTTATACTAATATGTTTAAATTAAATGAAGAATTTTCTATTTCACCTATATCTTCGGTGATGTTTACCCATTTATCCCCCAAAGAATATGCCGAAACAGGTGGACCTGCGCGGCTAAATGTTAGTAGTGATAATCTAAATTTATTAGAGTTTGGCTTGGGCGCTAAATTATTGCATACTGCCACTCAAATGCAGGATTTTAATTTACGGACGGAGTTTAGAGCTTTAGCTTTGTGGGCGCCAATACATAATGCTTTGCAAACTACCTCATCTTTTCAGGTTGGCGGGCAAACTTTTGTAACTTCGGTAGAGCAAGCGCATTGGGCTGGCAGGCTAGGTTGTAGTTTTATTATAAATTACTTGCCTAATGTTGATTTTGAATTAAGTTATGATTTTGAATATAAAAATAATTATTTTGAACACAATGCTGTGCTTGAATTTAAATTATTATTTTAATAATACAATTGCTTAAAATAATTCTGGTGGTATTTTAGCTAAAACTGTATCTGGCTTACCATCATAGGCAATGCTGCCATCGTGCAAATAAATTAATTGTTCAGATAACTGTATATGCTTTAAGTCATTAGTAGTTATAATTATAGTTTTTTTACCTTTATTATATTTAATAAAATCCATAAATATAGAATTAGATGCTTTATCTAGTTCTATATTGGAAAAATCAATTAATATTATGGCGGAGTTGCGTATTATGGCCCTGGCTATTGAGATTCTATGTAAAAAGCTATAAGAAAAATTAACCTTGTTATAGTTATCAATAATCGTGTCAAAGCCATGAGTTAATTTCATTATATCTTCATATAAACCGGCAAGGCGAGTAGATATTTCCATTTCTACGTCACTTGCGCCAGGTCTGGATAACAAAATATTTTGCGCTATAGTGCCCTCAAATATTTTAGGCTCTTTAGGAATGTAGGCAATGTTTTGCGAGATTTTTTTTGTGTTAGTTGTTTGGGAAAGCAGACCATTAACTGCAACCTTACCTTGGGCTGGGGGATAGAGACCTATAATTAGTTTTAAAATAGTGGACTTACCACTGAATTGTCTGCCGGCAATACAGGTAAGTGCACCTGGCTTGATTTCAAAGCTTAAATTATTTAAACATGGCTCATTAATATTATATTTAAAAAACACTTTTTTAAATATAATGCGACCATAATTGTTAGATATATATTTAACTTTTTTAGCATTATCATTGTAGATGTAATGACTAGCTAGTTGATTTACTATAGATATTTGCTTGTGTGTTGTAAAAATATCAGGCAGGCTATTAAATAATCTTTTTATTAAAACTTGCGTGCCCCAACCTAAAGCCACTACTAAGCTTACATCAAAGACTGAGTATTGCTCTTGTGCAATTAAGGGTAAATAATATAAAATCATAGCAAGGTTGGTTGCATGAATTATATAGTGGTTAATATTGTATATTATGCTTTGAATGCATGAATTTAAAAACAAATATTTATTTGCCGCATATGAATATTGATTAAAACGGTTAAGCCAATGTTGCTCACAGGCTAGAGATTTTAAATCATACATATAAGCGACCGTTTCTAGTAGTAGCTTGTCTTTGCGATGTTGGTGGTAATAATAAACTTTTTGTAATTTACTAGCCCCCCACTTAATTATTAAAGAAGACGTGCCGTAAGATAACTGGACTACTGCTGGGATTATAGCTGCCAATCCTACATAATAATAAGCTGCTAAAGTGTTTATAATTATAAAATGGGAAGACAATATGCTATATATTTTTTCTTTTTCAAAAAAAGCAAATAAATCTTTAACTTTTTTAATTTCTTGTGCTTGACTGTCAATAGAGCGACTTTTAGTATAATTATTAGGCAAATATAATGTGTTTTTACACACTAATTTATTGAAATTATTGCAAAAAGCCACAGCTAAATTGGCGGAAATGTTTTTTTTAATTATATTGCCGATGCTCATTATTAACAAAATTGCAGCGCACACCAAGGCTATGCTGGATAAGTTAAAACTTGTCAGGTAGATGTAACCTTTGCTATAAGTTAGTCCAAAAATAATTAAAAGTATTGTAAGTTGAATGGTGTTTATCCAAAAGATAGATAAAAATTTGATTAAATGATCACGGTAGCTAATTAACTCCTCTCGTTTTTTTTGTGTAATTAAAAACATAGAGCCTTCGGTTTTTGGCGTAAGCTCTATTTCTTCAATTTGATTTGATTTAAAATTTAGTATTTTAGCCTTATCATGATAAATACTTAAGACAATGATTAGCTCTTGATTTTCTAGGCGACAAAAAAAAGGTAAGTGTTGAGCTTTAGCTTGATTTAATTTAATTTTTTTAATTTTGACGGTAAAATCTAAAATGTTATTTAAATGCTTGACGTTGATATTTTGGGATTTTTCTAAAAATATGCTTAGTAGATTTGCATTAGTGACTATATTGGCTCTAGTGTAGTTAGCTATTTGTTTGGGTAGTTTTTTTTCTATATTTTTTAAAAAACTAAATTCACAATTGTTGGGCCTCTCTTTAGAAAAAATCTTATTTATTATCATAATGCTTTTCCATAACGAGAGAGCTATTTTTTAGAGTGTATTGCTTACTAGCTACATTGGCTAGCTGAACTTTATTAGAAGCTATAATAATAGTTGATTCGGTTTTTAGTTTAGTTAAAAATTTAGCAATTAATACGTTTTTTTCATCTGACATTGCAAAGCTTGCATTATCAAACAAAATTATTTTGGGATTATCAATTAAAATTCTTGCCAGCAAAAATCCTTGTTTGAGTGCAGTAGATATAAGGTTTTCAGTGCCACTGCCAAGGACTGTTGCATAAGAATTACTAAGAGACTCTACAATGCTTTTTATTCCCAGATTATCTAAAATATCTATAGCTTGCTCATTTAATTCTGCGCGAAATAAGGTGATGTTCTCTAGTATGCTCCCATTGAATAGGTTGCCATGCTGTAACACTAAGCCTATTTTACGTCGATAAATATGTGGCTGTTGATATATATCGTTGCCATCTAATAAAACTTCACCTTTAAAAGGCGTGTGCATCCCTGCAATAGATTTTAGTAAGGTGCTAGCCCCTGTGCCACTTTCATAGTTTATGTGAGTTATTGTGTTAGGCTCAATATGAATATTTAAATTTTTTAGCAATAAATCGGTACCCGCTGGATGTTGCAAGCTTACATTTTTTAGATGGATATTGCCTTTTAAGCTGACAGGGAGTGAAGAGCTTTGCGGGTATTCTTGGGGTAGTGTTAAAATATAATTGTAGGTGTTTTCTAGAATTTTTTTAGCTTTAACTTTAGCTATAATATTTTCATACCAATTAATTGGGCGTGCAATACGTCCGGCAATTAATATTGCAGCCAACAAATCCCCACCGGTTATATTGCCTGTTTTTATTTGCTGAGCGCCAATTATGGCAAGAAGTATTATATTTAAATATAAAAAAGCATTTCGTAAAGCTTTGGCAGATAAAGAATATAGCATTAATTGATGATTATTGATGTTGTCATCTGTTTGAATCTTTTCAAATTTATTGAAAAATTCTGTTTCAGCTGACAAGGTTTTTACCGCAGAAATTCCAAGAATAAGCTCGCCAATTAGCGAGATTTTTTTCTTTTCATTGGTGTTATACTTTTGTATGTGGTTAATTTTTTTATTTAAATAATTAGCTGCAACATATGATATGATTAATTGAGATGCCATAGGGATTATTACCAAAGGCCCTATAAGGCTAAATATGCAATACAAATAAACTGGTATAAATGGCATATCTAGCATGCTCATTAATATTTTACCAGAAGTCATGCTTTGCGAATTAAATTCTATAAGTTCTTTTAAGCGGCTGGTAAGATTGCTGCGCTTTATTGAATTTAACTGCGTATAAATAAGATGCTCAAAAGCTTGTTTATTTAATTTGTGATTGGTGAGGGCATTTATAAAGCTACCCAGCGCTTCTCGTAAAACTCGCAAACAAAATTCAGTAGCTAACAATAATAAGACTATGATAAGAGACTGATGGGCCTGTATGCTATTTTTTTGGGTGGCAAATTCATCATAGGTATGCCCAAGACTTATAGAGATTATAATTCCTATGATATTTATACCAATAGTTGTAGCTACAACTAGAGCTAGGCTTTTGCGTGAAAACCAGCTAAATTCTGGAATTACCCGGAATTTAATTAATTGAATTAGATTTTTTCCCATACTGAGGCTATCGACTACTGGATAAACATCTAAAGTAGTTAGACTATAATGTATTTAAGCTATGCTTTGATGGGTCATCTGCCACACTTTGTGTGTTGAATAGATAACTAAATTATGTTAAACTATTACATCTAGAGCTGTAATAGGGTGGCCTCTTGAGAGTATATACACGCAAAACTTATGATGAAATGTTAACCAACATTAAGCATGAATGCTATTTTGCCACAGAAATATACGTTTATGCTGTGCCCTTAACTGATAGCGATATAAATGAATTGCTATCTAGCTTGGTAGCTTTTAGTTATGCCGATAAAATTCATAAAATAGAGCTAATAAACTGTGCTTTGCATAAATTTAAAATAACTGCTGATTTTTCTAATTTGCATTATTTGACTTTATCTTACAATAAATTACATAGTTTTCCTGATATAGCGCGCCTACCAGCTTTGTTAGAATGCCAATTAGAGCATAATCAGATAATGGCAGTAGGTCAGATACCTGCAAGTCTTAAACTATTAAATATGAAAGATAATCCATTGTGCTCTTTAGGAGATTTAAATTGTTTGCAAGTTTCTAAGCTAATAATTAATCAAAAAAAATTAATGAAAGCTTATAGTTATATATTGGACAATATCACCACTTTAAAATCATTAGAAGACTTAGCGATTAAAAATCCAAAGATGTTAAATGATACCTTAACTAAGTTATTGACGCGTTATGAAAAAGAGTACTTAAAAATAATATGGATTGAAGTATGTAAAATTTATATAATTTTAAATGTGCAAGGTATATTAAATCAACATGAAGTGTTAACTATTTGCAAACAAATAGTTAAGTTTGATTTTTTAGAACATGTAGGGTTAAAGTTTATATACTCTAATTGTGATTCGGCAGATACTTTAAACACCATGATTTCTCAGATATTAGAGCCATTTACTAAAACTGTTAAATACAAATTGTTTGAAAATAAGGCCTTAGAAGGATACATTGTTACTAAGTCAATAGATAATTTAACTAGCTCAGCTAAAATATGGGAAAACAACCTTGAACATCTATCTCAATTAAATATTGAGTTAAAGGATATAGAGCGTTATATAATATCTTCAGTACATATTTATGGTAAATACAATTTAAATGATAATTATCTATTAAAGACTTCTAATAGATTGCTATCTAAAGAAGATTTAGAGCGTAAACGTATTTTAGTATGTGATAAAATTAGCAATATAGAGCGCGATTTTAAAATAATGACTTATATTCCAGCTAATGCTAAACAATCTGAGGTTTTATCCCAAGAGCAAGCCCAAGCTGCAGCTTATAAATGGATTGTTGATTCGCTAGATCTTACCAATATGAGTGAAGATAGAATAAATTATACGATTGAGCAAAAGAAAAGCTTAATTTTAATTGAGTCTAAATTAAACTCAATTGATGAGAACTTAAATATTGATAGCATAAAGCAAATATTAGAACCATTAAAAATTATTCTAAAAAATAACATAATGTACTCATTAAATTATGCACTAGCTCAAGGAGCCCCAGATAGTGCCATGGTGCTGCGTGTGCTACATAATGAGTTTATTATGTTAGAACGTATGTTAACCGAAGTCACTTTGTCCAAGCTTATAGCTATGGGCTTTGCAGGCTTTATCCCCAAAGGGCCCCTAGCGCTTTTGGGCAATAAAATAGCAAATTTAGCAGCTCAAGATTTGCTTAATTCTGGCGCCTCTACCAAGCCAGCATTAGCTAACTTGGACAATGAAACGCAATCTGTAGAAAAGCTAAGTTGGATGTTAGATGTTAATCTAAGCTTACACAATGAGCATCCCTCCAAAATTAGGCGGCTATACACTTATGTTCATTGTCGCCTAAAGGCTGGATTTTGGAGATTGTCTCATTGTTGTCTTGGGACGCTGACTAAGATAAAGTATAGGCTGCATCGCGACGTTAATTTTTTGCCAAAAGCTTTAGAATTAGAGGAAAAGAGCAGTGGGCTAGGACTTGGAGTGCTGCAACATTTCAGCCTTAGATTAGCCAATTATAAAATGTTTGGTGAAGATAAAGCTACGGTTATTGCTGATTGGCAAAAAGTCGTTGCTAAAGATAGTGATGTTATTGCTAATATAGAAAAATATCTTATTGCTAGGCTTGCGAAAAATCGTAGCCTACAAACAGAAAATTATACAAGTTTTAGCAAGTTGGTATTAGCGCAAGACTGTCAAAATATTAATAAAATTTTGGCAAGTTTAATTAAGTAGTTAGGGGAAAGCCATGTCTGGTGATAATGTTTCTAGAAATGCAGCTCAAAAAGAGCTTAAAGATAAAGCCCTTATTGAGCTTAAAGCCCAAGCAGAGCTTAAAGCTCAAGCAGAGCTAAAAGCTCAAATTGAAGCTTTATACAAAGCTGAGAGCGCTCTAAATGCCAGAGTGGAATATCTTAATTCGCATTTTAGACTTTTTCGTTTGCTAGATGGTGGAACTGTTACTGCTGAAACTATGCGCGATAACTTAAACCCCCAAGTATCAATAGGCTCAGAGCGTGTCTTTGATAGTTCTAAATATGATAATTTTTTATTAGATAACTATGCAAATGATTTAACTATAGAAGCCGGTGAGCTTAAGCTTTTTGCAGTTAGAAAGAAAATAATAAAGTTGCAGCATCAAGCTAAAAAAATATTACCTACAAAAACTAAAAGTGCAATTTTAAAAAATATTGCTACAAATGAGCAAAGAGCAATTAATGCCAAGGTTGCTAGGTTATATTTAAATAATATGAATTTATTATTTAAACTATACAATGATTTAAACCCAGAAGTTAGCACCCCTTTAACATTAGAAAAATTCTCTGCGTGGATAACAACCAAAGAATCTAAAACAAATGCCACTTTGCAAGAAGCTTTTAAATTGCAATCTTTATTATTAAACTCAGTAGTTATTGCTAATAATTTAAGTTTAAGTGCTGGCGATTTAACCTATAACTCTCAACTTGAGACTCACCTTGAAAGATTATTACCTCTGGCTACCAATGATGAGCCTTTCTCGCAAGAGCAAGCTAAAAATATTATTAGTGAATTACAAGAATTAACTACAAGCTTGATGGCTAAAAAGCAAATAGATTCTGCAGCCATGGATTCTGTATCTAAGTTAGATGAATTAAAACAAGGTCAATGGTTTTTTTATGAGACTGCTAGTTCCTATCTAAAAAATGATGCTGATGCTTATGCAGTAATGTCTAAATTGCCGTTGGAAATTACTGAAAAAATCTTATCTCAGGCAATTTCCATTGAGAAATTAACTGAACTTTTGCAACAAAAATTGGGTGATGAGCCAGATAAAGATAAATACTGTGATGCCATTGTACAATATAAAAGTAATTTAAATTTATTGGTGGCAATTAGGAAAATAATAGGCGATAACTCAATGAATGCTTATTTAATTAAAACTGATGAGCCTTTAGAAGTTTTTAAGCTATCTTCTATTATAAGCTTTGTATCCAAAATTAATTTAGATAAAGAGCAAACACTTAAGATTGTAGATATATTAACTAACGAGTTAGCAAAAAAAGAATTTGATGCGGCTGGTATAAATACTTTAATAAGTAATATAGATAATTCATCTAAAGTAGATAGTAACCTTATTTTTAACTTATCTTTGTTGTTAAAAGTACGCTTTGATGCTGGTGGTGTTGCTGAACAAGAGTCTAGGGAGCTTAAAGATTTATTGTTATCAACATTATCTAACGATTTAGTTTATGGCATGGAAATAACTGAAAATATTAGGTTGATTATTAATGATTTGAAAAATCCAATGCTGTCTGTGAGCAATTTTAAAGAATCAGTTAACAAGCATATTTTAGGATTGAATCTTAAAAAATCCACCCAGCCACTAGCATTTGCAACTCCTGAATTTTTACAAAAAATTGGAATTGGCGTTGCTAAAGAAGTTTCAAGGGATGATGTTTGTAAAATTCTTATTCAAAAGCTAAAAGTTAAACTTGAATCAGCAGATGCAGCAAGTAAAAGATACATCCAACAAGCTATAGATTTTGTGCAGCGCTATGAACATGAAACATTTTTAGAACCTTTTGATTTTTTTGTAGATAAAATGCAAAAATTTATTGAAACTGAAGAAGACTTAGCTGATGCTTATAAAGATACTAAGTTAGCTGTGCTTACAGCCAATATTTCTCAAGATTTAGCGCAAGGCAAGCTTTTTGGCCAAAATTTAGATAAGCACGTGGTAGATTCTTTAAAACCCACAACTTTAGAGTGGATTTCTAATTCCTTTATAGCAAGCTCTAAAAGCATGCTAGATTTTGTGCGTCCAGAAGATAGAGATTTTATAGAAAAAATGTTATTTGCTTTAGATGAAGTTGATGGCATAAAAGCTATAGAAGATGATGAAGATATTAGTTTAAGAAAAACGCACGAAGTAGGTCCAGATAAATTAAAAGGTATGCAACAAGCATTTTCGCAAATGTTATGCTTGTCAGTTTTTTTACAGACTAATAGAAATAAAGCTGATATAAATAACCACGAAATGTGGGTATTTATGAATTCATTGATGGGCAAAAGTAAAAAACCTTCCGATAACAAAGGTTACAATGAAAAATTAAATGACTTATTTCAACATACCCAGCAATGGGCTTGGGCTAATAGATATAGTGCCCCCATATTAATGTTATCTTTGCCCTTTGTTTGGTCCAGAGCTACTGTATCTCTTGGAGCTGCAGCCTATTATTCTTATGCAGTTAAAATTAATGATGCTCAAGCTAAAGAGCAATTTGCTAATTTAGATGAAGAAGAACAAAACAAAATCATGCAAAATGATATTTTATATCAAATTTTTGACAAAAGTGACGATTTATTTAAGCATAATAAGCAATCTGGGACTACTTTTGACTTTTTAGAGTCACCAGCTGATAGATCTAAAGATCAAGCGATTCACGCGGGGGCTGACGCTTTAGATAATTTAGGTATAACTAGAGATAAAGCCAAAAAAATATATTTGCGGGTTGAAGTTATAACTGCAGCTGCAGTTTGCTTTATAGGCACGTTATTTTTACTTTCAGGGTTATTTTCCGCGCCAGCAGCGGCTGTAATTGGAACTTTAATTGTAAGCTTGGCAAGCTATGAAGCACTAAACTTAGCACAAATAATAGCGGCTAAATTTTATCCATCTAAAGAAGCCAAGGTAACTAGAGCTACGGAAAATTTAAAAAAATATTTATTAACCGGCGCTAAATTATTAACCATAACACCTATTAATTTTTTACTCAAAAAAATTAGTGGCACGCCTCGAACTATTAATGAAATTGCTGCAGATATGTTTACTTTCGTATCTACCGCGCTCATATACTTTCCTAAGAAAATTTACTCTTATACTAATATTTTCAACTCGATTAAAAATTCTGCTCAAGCAAAAAGCTTAAAGCCTATGATTACTGATTTAAGCAACTATGCTAGTCGAGAATATCAAAAGTTTAACAAGCTAAATATTCCTGGAAAAATTATTGTAGGAGCTGTAATGTTAGCTGTTACAGCTGTTGCTTCTCCTTTAATAGTAGGAGTCGGCTTTGTTGTTGGGCCAGCACTTGGCTTAATTAGTGCCTACTATGTACGTGATTCTTTTATTAATTTACCTTTTTTATCAAAATATTTCAGCAAACCAGACTTGCTTAGCACTATTGATGAGCAAGCAGGAACCTATCCAGAGCATGCTAAAGATACGGCTAAAAAATTAACTGAAGACGAAACTAGTAACAGTTTGAAAAATGGGTTAAATGAAATGGCTGACAATCTTGGCGATAACCTTATGAATGTATTTATCTTAAAGTTACAAGATATAGAACATAAAGCCTCTCCAGAAATATTGCGTACCAATGATCGCGCCGCCATTAAAAGCCTTGGCGCTGAAATTGCCGGTGTAGAGCAAGATCTTAAAAAGATAACCCAGTTGTTCCAAGAAGCTAATAATGCGCCAAATATTTCAGCTAAAGACCGGGTTATTGTAGAATTAAAGAAAACCATTAGACAAGTTTTAGAAAAATATTATAAAGGCTATAATGTTAAACTTAATGGTGAGGCGCTTGAAGATGCTAGTTTGGTAGATAATGAAAGTTCCTTTAGCATTTGTGGTGTTAGAGCTACAATTGAGCAAGATTTGGCTAGCACTCTTAGCCCAAGAAAATCTAGTGAGTCTAGTCTAGCATTAGACTTTTCTAGTTTGGATGCAAAAACCAAGGAAGGCGCTGAAAAAATCGATAAATTATTTAATTCTACTGAGAAATTATCCCCACATGCTTTGCATAATGAACGAATGAATAAGTTATTAACAGCTATGGTGGATGCTGGCAGTAAACTAAAATAAGCGCTTTGTTTACAGTTTTATAGTTTATTGTTAATATTTTAGTATCTATCTTAGGATTAAAAGCTAAAATGCCTACAATTTCCTTGCCATTATCGCAAATGACTAGAAACTTAAAAATTAAATTATATGCAACTCTTCTTTTCAAGCCATTCGCTAAATTTTGGCAAAATTCAACTATAATAGATAATACTGCACCGCTAGAGGGTCTCCAAGCTGAAACGTTGCTAAAAACAAATGTTTTAAACTTAAGTTTCAATGACTTATGTGTTTTAGAGGAATATTTAGTTAAACGTTTACAAGAGCTTAATACTAAAGGCCAAGCAGAGGAAATAAAGTTTACGCAACTACAGGTCAGAGTTAGACAAGTTGGTATAACTCAAGCTATAGCTGATTCTAAAATGGCATTAAATAATAATCAAATGGATAATATTGTTCATTATTTAGCAATCACAGATTTTTGCAATGATTTATTTGCTGAAATTTGTGATATTAAAGACTTACAAGCTATTAGCTCTAATTCATCTAGAACGCCAAACATTAAATCAGCATTATTAAAAAAAATACCTAATTATACTTTTACTATACCCGAAAGTGTAACCTTTGAAATAAAGCACGCTCGAATTATTAATAAATATTTGGCATCTGTTAATTTTATAAATGAGATGCTGGCGCATTTTAAAGCTTGTTTACTTTCAATTAATGGTGAACAAAATGTTTTTATAGATAAATTTTATGAAAATCTAAAATTAATATGTAGCGCTGATTTAACCAGTAGTGTAACTAATTGTCAGCAAACTCTAGAATACTTTAAAAATATATCTAGTTCAAAAATTTTAGCTAATACGCAAAATCACTTTGAAAATACTTTAGCTATAAGCTGGGACTCTTTGCCAGTAAACTTAAGAATTTCTCTCCAAGATTTTGCGATGATTATTTTCTATTTAGAAAATGATTTAAATTTATATACAAATATTAATTTAGAGCAAGCGCGAAAAGTTTACAATTCATTAAAAAATGAGGCAAAATTATATAATAAAGCAATACATAAAACTTTATTTTCGCAAAAGATTGTAGATTATTTGAAATTTAGGACAGATATCTTCAGTCAAATGTTTGGAATTATTTATTTATATTTTTACTTAGGCATTATGTCTTTAGCAATCACATCTATGGTTTTAGGTCCTAATAAGATTTATTTATTATATAAAAATATATTAAATGGTGAGTTCCTTAAAAAAAATACTAAAATTAATTACGTTGAGAAAAATTTATTCTCTAGCGCAGATTCAATTTTTTCTTATAATTCTAAATATTTGATGAATTATATAGGACCATATTCTAGCTTTAAAAATGAAGTTATTAGAGACTTTTTATTAGTTAAAAATAAATTATCTAAAAAGGTTAAAGAAGCATTTGCAAATATTAATGAAAGACATAATCCTAATGATATTCAGCGCAAACGTCTTATTATGGTTGCAAGCTTTATAGTAAGCAGTTTTACTGCAACGTATGCTTTATTGGCTATATCAATAAATTCGCCTTATATAATAAGTGCGGCTTTATTAAGTATTACCATGTCTTCTTTAATTTATACTTGTATGTATGCTGGTTTATGTTTAGAAGGTAATTTGCCAAATTGGGCATTAAAATATTGTGAGCAAGGAATAGCTTCTTTTAATGCCGCACTTGCTAATACCGCTAAATTATTAATGAATCTATATATTAAGACTTTTAGCCCAAAAATTACATATTCAAAAAAATCTTATGATTTATTAAACAATGTAGGCAAAATAGCTATGGTGGGCTCTTGGGTTATTGGCGCGCTTGGGGGGCACTTATTAGTGCCAGCTATTCCCAGCATAGGATTTATTTTAGGAGGTTTTGGTGGCGCTTATTTATTTAATAAGGCTGTTTCAAGTATAGGCTATTTGCAACCTTGGTTTGCCCAAAATTTAAATATTGTAGACGCAGAGCGCTCTAAAGTTATTTCAAATATTAATGAGCTGCGCCAGCATATAAACAATTTTTATTATGCTCAAGTTCTTGCACACATAAAATTTATTCTTCAAGACGATGATGAACTAACTGCTACAGTGACACCGGCCGTTGAAAATTTTTTTTCGAAAAGAATTAATATTATTTCACAGTTAGTAGAAAATGCTGGTAAAAATTATGATATAGAATCTTTATCTGCCCTGCGTAAATATTATTTAATGTTATTTAATACGTGGAATAGTCTTAAACAAGTCAGCACTCTTGAAGGATTATATAAAGTATTGCATCAAATGCTTGAAAATGAATATAAACACTCTAGAGAAATTTGCTTAGGGGAAGTAAATTCTTTGATAGAAAATTATGATCAACAACAATTTACCGAGTGTAACCTTCAAGTTTTATTTAGCAAACATCAATCTTTTTTAAGTTCAACTAAAAAACCTCCTATAACTCAAAGTTTTAATAGTGTAGATGAATTGTTGGATTTTGAAGAAAAAATAACTTGTTTAAATCCAAGCTAATTAGCTTTGGATTAAAAGGTTTATACCATTATCTAGATAATCTAGATTAGCTAACATGTTCTAGCTAATTAAATATAATTTGCTTATAAGTTACATTAAATTATTCCATTTAGGTGGCATAAATAGTAAAATCTTGAGTTTGCTTTTTGGGGTCTTTTTATGCAAATTGGAAAATATAAATTAGAAAACAAGCTAATATTGGCGCCAATGGCAGGAGTTACTGATAGGCCTTTTCGAGGTCTGTGTAAGCGCATGGGAGCTGCTATGGTAGTTTCTGAGATGGTAGGCTGTGAATCTTTGCTACGTGGTAGTAAAAAGACTTTGCGCCGCGCTTGTCATGCAGGCGAGGTTGCGCCTAAATCAGTCCAAATAGTTGGTTATTGTCCAACAACTATGGCGCGCGCTGCTAAATTAAACGAAGATATGGGCGCTCAAATCATTGACATCAATATGGGGTGTCCGGCTAAAAAAGTATGTAAAACCCTATCGGGTTCAGCTTTACTGCGAGATGAGCAATTAGTAGCTAAAATACTCCAGGCAGTAGTTGCTGCAGTAGACATACCTGTGACTCTTAAAATTAGAACCGGCTGGTGTGTAAATGAGCGTAATGGAGTAGCCATTGCCAAAATAGCCGAAAACTCTGGAATTTTGGCTTTATCAGTTCATGGGAGAACTAGAAATTGTTTTTTCAAGGGCGAAGCTGAATATGAAACCATAGCTCAAATTAAGCAAAGTGTGGCAATTCCAGTTATTGCTAATGGTGATATTAATAGCCCACAAAAAGCCAAGCAAGTTTTAGAAGATACTAAAGCTGATGCTATAATGATAGGTCGGGCAGCTCAAGGAAGGCCTTGGTTGTTTCGAGAAATAAATTATTTTTTAGCTACAGGTAACTTATTAGCTGAACCAACTAATTATGAGCTTGAAAGTATTTTGCTTGAGCATGTAGAAAATTTATATGATTTTTATGATGAATATGCTGGGGTACGTATGGCACGTAAACATGTTTCTTGGTACAGTAAAGGACAGCATAATGGCGCTGTATTTAGAGATTATTTCAATAGACTGGAATCTGCAGATGCACAAAGAGCGGCCATTAAAAATTTTTTTGTGGAACTTAACCAACAAAGCAGGTAGCCATGCCAAGAATTTGTGAAACTGTTGAAGCATCGCTTGATAAATATTTTGACACCCTAGAGGGCTCTTGTCCTAAAGGCGTCTATCACTTAGTTATAGAGCAAGCTGAAAAAAGCATGTTAAAGTCAGTGCTGCGCCATGCTAAAGGCAATCAATCTAAAGCTGCTAAGTGGTTGGGCCTATCGCGCAATACTTTACGTAAAATGTTAGATAAATATTCTACTAGCTTGTAGTATAACTATTAATATAGTTAGCAATATATTCTAATAAATTATCTATAGGGTGGGGCATATACTAAACCTCCTTTGCTCCATAACTCATTTAAGCCGCGCTCAAGGCCTATAGTAGAGGCAGCGCCTAAGTTACGCTCAAAAATTTGGCCATAGTTGCCTATTTGTTCAATTACATGGACCATAAAATCTTTTTCTAAGCCTAGGCTTTTAGCTAAGTTTCCCTCTGTGCCAAGTAAGCGCTTAGTAGTAGGATCATTACTTTGCAACATGGTTTTAATATTGTGAGAAGTTATATTTTTTTCTTCAGCAGTTATTAATCCATACAAAGTCCAGCGCACAATGCTTGCCCATTGACTGTCATTTTCTCGCACCACAGGCCCTAATGGTTCTTTGGAGATAATATCTGGTAAAATGAAATGTGCATTTGGGTCAGTAAGTTTAATTTTTTGGGAGATCAGCGCTGATTTATCTGCAGAATAAACATCACATCTACCACTATTGTAGGCTGCAATTACTTTGGCAATATTATCAAATGACACAATTTTATATTTCATTTTATTAGTCCGAAAAAAATCTGCTATATTAAGTTCGGTGGTAGTGCCAGTTTCAGTACAAACGGTAGCTCCAGAGAGTTCTTTGGCGCTTTTAATTCCAGAGGACTTAGGGGCCATTAAACCTTGGCCATCATAAAAATTAATTCCTATAAATTCTAAGCCAAGGGCTACATCTCGGGTAAAAGTCCAAGTGGTATTGCGCGATAATAAATCAATATTACCCGATTGCAAGGCCGTAAACCGTTCTTTGGCACTTAAGGGTAAGTATTGAACTTTGGTGGCGTCATTAAATATAGCAATGGCTACCGCTTGGCAAATATCTATATCCATCCCTTGCCATACATCATTTTCTTGAGCGGCAAAACCTGGTAAAAAGGGACTAACGCCACATTTTAAGTAGCCTTTGTTTTTTACCTCATCTAAGGTTTTAGCGTTGGCAGTTAAGCTAACTAAGACTAATAACATCCCAAAAAAATTGGTCAATCGCATAACTGCTCCTTGTGCTTGTGGCTAAATTTTTAAAATAATTAATATCTTATAATGAACTAAATTGTATGTTAAGACAATATTGCGGTTAAAACTATAATTTAAGTAATTGCATTAATAATTGCTGTTAAAATATTTTGACTTTTAAATAAATAAAGAATGATTTTATATTTATCTTGTTTAGTCGCATCTCTTTTTTGGTGAGGTGGTAGAGGTCTTAACGTGTAAAGACGTGTCGGCATGTATTCTAGCTTTTTGGGTATATTTTTTTAAGATACCTACAAGCTCATCTTCCAAAGGCAAGTTTATCATTAATAAGTTCATTTGAATTAATGCGGTATTTGCTTGCTCGGTATTTTTAGATAAATATATATCAAATTGGGATAAAGTAAAATCTAGCAAATTATACATTTTTTCCGTTAATAGCTTTGAAATTATATTAGTAAAAAAGACGTTAATAAAATCAGCATAATTATGCGCAATTTGGAGGTATTCATTCAGGTATATTTCAAACAGGCCGGCTAAGCTTTTCGCTTGATTCTGAGTGCTTGTATTTAGCGAGTTAGCTGTTTCAATATAAAGTGTCAAGTTAAATAGCATAAAATTAGTATGTACTAGCAAGCTATTATTTGCCATAGATGATGGGGTGATAAAAATTTTAGATAGTATATCAGGTATTAAATGGAGTGGTATGTTAAATATGCTTTGTTGTTGGTATTTAAAAAAACTACTTGAATTGTAGATTATAGCTAAATTTAATAAATTCCAGCAAATTAATTGATAATTTAAATTGTTAATATTAAGTTCATAAAAATAAGGTTGATTAAGCGTGTCTTGCAAAGTATCTGGTGTGTTATCTTTGGTAAGGGCTGCTAGAAAATTAATAATATTTATATAAAAATCTAAAGCGAGTTTGTTATCAATAGAAAATAGTTTATTTAAACTACAAACAATTTCAGGTGTAAGCTCTTCAATAAAATTAGGGAGGTTAGTTGCATTAAGATTTTTAATGGCTTGCCAATTGGTGCAAAAATTAAAAAAATTAGGGGTAAATTGCGGATAATATTGCGCTATTGTTGGTAAAGCAACGACAATGAATTTAGCATAATCAATATTTAAAGCTAGTAAGGTTGCATGGGCTAATTGATGCTGCTCGTGGATTATTAAAATTGCAATTAGATCTAAATTTTTACTAGATTTAAGCTGATTGTATTGTAGCATAGTTAAATAAGTATTTTGTGGATAAATTCTAGTATGCAACTTTATGGTAACTGTTAAAGCTAGTTTGAACTTATTTAAAATAATTGATAAGTCTTCCTTTGCCAAGGCTTTAAATATTTTTTCAAAATCTAGCTGCAGTAAAGGACTTAGTTCATTATTACTAAAAATATCTATATTAAAAATTATGCAAAAATCTAGATAATTAGTTACAGCTTGGATATCATTTGGAGTAAATTCTTGGTTAATTATTTTAACTAGTATAATGTTCATTTTTTTAATAAATCTTGAAGCTAAAGCTTGCGGGCTTTTAAGCAAGTAATCTATGCCATATTTAACAAAAGTTGTATTAATATAAGTCCCATTAATATTAGTTGCGGTCTCAATTATTTTTGTTACTAAAAAAGTTAGTTCGGGCTTATCATCACTGGGAATAGATAAAATAAGATTAACTTGCTCATCTAGATCGTGTGCAAACACTTTTTTAATTAAATCAACTAATTTGCTTACAAAAAGATAGTATGGCATATGTTGCAGTTGGCTTTGGTATAGTTGATGTGTCAACAAAATCACATAACCTCTTGATATAAAGTTTAAGCTTATTATCTTAATAAAAGATTGCGCAATAAATTTCTCATCCTCCAGGACAAACCCAAACCATAAACATTGATTAATTAAAAGATAAAGAATATCTTCAGGCTTATCATCAGTAAATTGCGCAACATGTTGTTCGATTTGGTGCAATAAATAATTTTTTTGAGTTTTTATATAACTAGTGTCTTGCTCTTTAATGCTAAAATCTTCTTTTATATTATGCACTAAGATTAAAGGTGGCAGTGTGTACGGCCAAGCTGAAGAGGTTGTCTCTTGCAGGGTTTTGTCTACCTCTACAATGCTTGTATTATTAAGGTTTTCTTGAAAATATGCATAGAAATTTATTAAGTCTTGCTGAAGATAAGCTAAAAAAGTGTCTAGCTGGATAGATGAGCACAAAGTCCACAGAAGATGTCTGGCTATCTTGTTTGCATGACTGGTAAAATCTAAATTATTTTCAGTGCATTTTTGCATTAGAAAAATAATTGCTGCAACCAATCTTTCATGGACATTTTTTTTGTATAACATAAGTTATTTTTGCGTTAATTTATACAATAAAGGCACAAATAATAAAGTTAGTATAGTAGAAAAAATTAGACCCCACACTATAGCTGTAGCCACAGGACCCCAAACTAATGAGGCCCCGCCAAAACCTGTAGCTAGAGAAAATAGCCCGGCAATGGTGGTGGTTGATGTGATTAAAATAGGAATTAATCTTCTTCTGGCAGCAAATAAAGTAGCATGCATTAAACTCATGCCTTGGCGGCGGCGTTGATTAGCGGCGCTAATTAGCACTATAGATGAATTTATGGTTATGCCAGATAGGGCAACTATGCCATATAAAGTATATAAGCTAAGAGGGTTTTTAGTAACAATCAAGCCAAATATTACCCCAGTAAAGGCAAGCGGAATAGTTATTAAAATTAAAAATGGCTGCCAATAGCTTCTAAATTGCGTACCTAAAATAACATATATAATTCCAAGGCCTAAAAGAAATAACTTGGGCATAGCTTCTAGACTTTCTTGGATATCATCTAATTGACCAGAAAAATTTAAATCTATTTCTGGATACTTAGTAGAAATTTCTTGCCATTTTTCTATAATTTTATTATTGACACTTACAGTGTCAGTTTGCTCTTTATCAATGTCGGCACTAACTGTAATGGCTCTTCGAAAATTATAATGGCGAATATTTGACATGCTGGGTTGTATATTAGCTTCAGCTAATTCAGACAAGCGAATAGCGCGTCCACTTAGCGAAATATTTTGTTGCAAGATATCTTTTATACCCACAAAACTTTTAGCTTTAGCTTTTAATCTTACCTCTACTTTTTCACCATTATGCTGGAACTCTGATACTACTTCGCCATCTACCAATAATCTTATACTGCGCGCCAAATCTGCAGGACTAATTAGCGCGCGATGAATTGCATCATTGTTAGGCTTTAAAATAAGCTCACTGCGCCCTAAACTATCATCATCAGCTACATCACTTACATGTTTAATATTAAATAATATGTTTTTAATTTCTAAAACAGCTTGGCGAATATTGTCAAAATCATTACCGCGCACTTTAACTTGGATAGGAACTGAGGTGGGCGGGCCGCCAGATTTTTTAAAAAAAGAAATATTTAAGGGCCCTGGATGCTGGCTTATACTTGCTCGCATGTCTTCTACTATTTCATCTACTGTTTTAAAATTAGCTTGCATCGGGTGGAGACTAATACTTATTTGCCCATAATTATCACCTAAAAATGGCTCAGTATTACTAAACATAACTCCCGCATAAGATACTATAGAGCGCATTTCGGTAGATTTTAAAAATCCACGTGCTTTGGATTCAATGCTATTTACGGTATCTAAAGTTTCTTGCAAAGTTTTTCCAGGAGGCATTTCTACATTAATATAAAAAATTCGCAAAGGATCGCTGGCAAAGAAGTTAATTTTAATTAGCCCCATAGACAACAAAGTTATAGCCAGCGCAAACAACAATAATAATCCTGTAAAAGCTTTTTTAGGGTTTTTAAATACCCTAATGAGCACCCCAGTATATCTAGTGCGCAGCCAGCGCGTCATTTTTTCCCTTAATAGCTGAATTTTGCCGCGCTCAACTATGCCAATATTTGAGTGTGCAATATGGGCAGGTAACATCCAATAAGCCTCTATTAAGCTTATAGTTAGAGATAAAGTAACTACTAGAGGAATAACCAACATAAATTTTCCAAGAATACCAGGTAGTAGCATTAATGGAGTAAAGGCCGCTATAGTTGTAAGCACAGAAGCCGTAACTGGCGCAAAAATTTCTTGTAAAGCATCTAAAATAGCAGATAATTTTTCTTGCCCTTGATTTAGGCGATAATAAATTGATTCAACCACTACAACCGAGTCATCTACTAGCATGCCCAAAGTAATAACTACTCCTAACAATACTGAAACATTTAAGGTGCTAGCGAATATACTATCTAATATCCAAAAGGTGCCAGATAATGTAAAGGGAATACCAATACTAACTAAAAAAGCAATTTTAAAACCTAAGAAAACCCATGTGGTAAATAAAACTAAAATCAATCCCATTAGGGCATTGTTGTTCATTATATCTAGTGCATTGCGAGTGACTTCAGTTTGATCATCTAGCAAGTTTAAGTTGATGCCGCTAGTTTGAGATTTTATTTTATAGTTTTCCAGATAATTTTTAATTTCTTCCACTAATTCTATAGTGTTGGTGTTGGCCTTTTTTTTAATCGCTAGTAAAATTGCGGGTCTATTTTGATAATTTACTAATTTGCTTTTTTTGGCACGTCCTCTTTGAACATTGGCAATTTCAGCTAGTTGTAATTCTTGGGTGGCAGTAATTATAGGTAGTTTTTTAATATTATCATATGCATCGTCTTTAGCTACCCAGCGTAGCAGCCATTGATTCGCACCAATATTAACTGTGCCTGCGGCAACATCATTAAAATTAGCGCTTAAAGTGTTGGCAATTTCCACAGGACTTAGACCGTATTCATTTAGCTTTTCTAAGTCAAAGACCACTTGTAACTCAGGCGCATGCAAGCCAAAAGCATCAATGCTATCTACTTGGTTAAAACGCTCTATATCTTCTTTTATGGCTTTGGCTGCCAGGCGCAGGCGCTCATCATTGGCATCAGAAGTTACAACTAAGGTTGCAGTGGGGAATGCATTTGATGAGGTTATTTCATTAATTCGGGGCGACTCAACGTTATCGGGTAATTCAGATTCTTTATTTTGAACTTCTCGACGTAAATCATTGACATGTTTGTCAAATTGAGCGCTTGATAAGTCTTCAAATCTTACCAATATAGAAGAGACACTTTCTCGGCTGCTACTTGAGACAAATTTTATATCACTAATATTATTAATAGCTTCTTCTAATCTTTTAGTAATTAATTTTTCAACATCTCCAGCTGATGCTCCAGGATAAACTGTAGAAATTTGAATCCAGTTAAAATTAATAGAAGGGTCTTGTTGACGTGGCATAGATTTAAAGGACATAAAGCCCATGCCTAAGACTAAAAAGAAAAATAAATTTGCTAAAACATGATTACTATAGAAGTTTTTTAAAAAAATTTTCATAATTATAGCGCTTTTGAGATGTCACGGTTTTGAACTTGCAACAGGCTACCATCTTTAACTATGTATCTGCCTTCTAAAATAATTTCATGGGGAATGTCAGTATTTAAAGTGGCAGGTTGCCCTTCAATAGCATCGGGTAACTTAATGAACTTAGCTTTGTTATTTTCTATGGCAAATACACCTAAGTCGCCATTAACTTGGCGAATAAATTCAGCAGGAATAGCAGGTTTTTGCGCTTGCCAAAAGAGGCGTCCTGCAGTTCCAGGCAAGGGTTTTTCTTTAGTAAACTCAAAGCGAACTACTTGAGTGCGGGTACGGGAATCTTTTACTTGTACAATAGAGCGAAGATTTAGGGGGTAAAAATGATTGTTGGCTTTAAATTGTAAATTTTTTATGCTGGTTAACATTTTAACTTCAGAGACATGCAGCATAGCTTCTACTTCTAAATTATTAGTATCTACCACACGGACCATTTGGCTGCCAGGATTTACGTATTCGCCAATGCTTACGCTTTTAGAAACTAACGTTGCGTCAAAAGGTGAGTGAATAGCACATTTATTTAAACGATTTTGGGCTTGCTCAATCGCACTTGTTTGCGTTAATTTGCTAGCTTCAAGCTTGGCTACAGTAGAATTAGCTTGCACTACTGCTTCTTTGGAAATGTTATTTTGCTTGGCTAGCTCTTTATTTCTACTTAACTGCCATTTAGCAAACTCTAAGTCTGATTGGATAGCACTTAATTGAGCTTTAGCTTGATTCAAACCAATTTCATATTCAGTACAATCAATAGTCGCAAGGACATCATTAGCCTTAATTGCTTGACCTATTTTAAATGGCAGTTCTATAACTTTTCCGCTAAGCTCTGCGCTTAATATGCTATCACTTTCACTTACAACTGTTGCGGGAAAATCATAGATTTGATAAAAAGCTATCTCTTGAAGTTTAGCTGCAGTTACGGGTATGACCATAGGAGCGCTTGTGGCGCTAGTGAAAACTGAAAATATTATAGTTAATAGTAAAAATTTAATTTTTATACTCGCCTGCATATAACTAGTCCCTAAAAATTACGCGGCTCAAGCGATAAAGTATATCAAACTCCTAATATTAAGCATAGCTTTAAGCTTAGGCTCTTCTAAAGCTAAGCTCTAGGCGCTAGCTGATTTGCATGCTAAAATGCTGATTAATATTAGGATAAACATATATATCTATGCCGCAAGTTAAAATTAAAACTCTGGGAGATTATTTAAATTGGGCGCAGGTGCAGCTAGGGCAGGGTAAGTTATATTTTGGTCATGGAACTGATAACCCTTGGGATGAAGCTGTAGCTATTGCAGTTGCTGTATTAGAAGATTTACCTTTAAATGCCTCGCGGGCGGCGCTGGCAATTAAGCTGCATAAGGTGGATGTCGACCGATTATTAAATATAACTTTTGAGCGTATTCATACAAAAAAACCTTTAGGCTATATTTTAGGAGAAGTATGGTATGCAGGATATAAGTTTAAAGTAAGCTGTGATACTTTAATTCCGCGCTCTGGTATGTTTAATTTATTACAAAATAATTTTGCTCAAATTTATCCTACAACCCCGCGTACAATGTTAGATTTATGTACCGGCAGTGGTTGTTTGGCAATAATAGCGGCGCATGAATTTAACTGCGACGTAGATGCTATAGATATTTCAGCCGAAGCTTTAAAAATTGCGCAAGCAAATGTGGCATTACATAATCTTACAGATAAAATAACATTAATAAAATCCGATGGGTTTGCCACAATCGAGCCCAAGCACCAATATGATGTTATAATTAGCAACCCGCCTTATGTAGGTCAACAAGAAATGCAAAGTTTGCCCAAAGAATATCAATGGGAGCCACAAATTGCCTTGCGCTCTGGCACTGATGGCCTCCAGCTTACTCATTATATATTAGCTAATGCCGCTAAATATTTAAGTGCATCGGGAGTTTTATTGGTAGAAGTTGGCAATAGCTGGCAAGAGCTAGAGCGCCAATACCCCAAAGTAACATTTAATTGGTTAACGCCAGAGGTTGGTGGTTTTGGAATATTTTGGTTTAAGCGGGAGCAGTTGATTGAATATAAGCAATATTTCAATAAATGAAAATAATCGCTATGTAGAACTATATACTTTGTGCGATTTATTAATGCAAGCTTCTTTTGTTAACCGCATCAAATATATTGCGCGTTTTTTTGTAGATAGAACTCCTTATGGCAGCGCTGATGACGATTTATTGGAAGAATTAAATTGCATGACTTATGTGGAAACCGTGCTAGGTGCGGCTTTAGCTAGCATTGGGGATTTTAATTATTTTACTAAAGATGTTGTTAATAAGATTGATTTATTTAGATATAAAGGCGCTAAAAGCTTTGCTAATCGCAATCATTTTATGAGTGCTGATTGGTTAGAGCATAATGCTAAATTCTTAAAAGACATAACTTTTGAGTTAAGCCGTAGTTTAGATGTACGCAAAGCGGTGATTTCCCGCAAAGACTGGTTACAAAACTTTCCAAATGAACATTTGCTACATGGGGCCGCTCAGCAAGAAGTTACGGTGCCATATTATGCTTTTGCAAAAATATTAGCCAAACAAAACTCTATTGAATTATGGCCAAAGGTTGCTATTTTTTCTGTAGTGCGCTCTAAAAATTGGTCTGTGCAGGAGCAAATCAACACTGAGCTGCCAATCTCGCATATAGGTTTTATTTTTAAAGAGCACAATAGCTTGCGGGTCCTACATTCTACTAAAATCAATAACTATGGTGTATGTGAGCTTGATTTATTTGAATACATTAAAAGCTATGCAGGCAGCTCAGCTATGGGTTTAAATATTCAACAAGTTTTGGAATCTTAAGATATTGTGCTAAATTCTTGTCTATGGCAGGTAATACATTTGGTACAATTTTTAAAATCACCACTTTTGGCGAAAGTCATGGTTTAGGTATTGGCTGTGTTCTTGATGGTTTACCGGCAAATTTTGCAATTAATCTAGAGCAGATTCAATCGGAATTAGATAGACGCAAACCTGGCACCACCAATGTAGTTTCCCAACGTAAAGAAATAGATAAGCTGCAAGTTTTATCAGGGCTTTTTGCTGGCAAAACCACCGGGGCGCCACTTACCTTTTTTATAGCCAACCTTGCGCAAAAATCAAAAGACTATAATGACTTAGCAGATAAATTTCGCCCAGGCCACGCAGATTACACCTATTTTAAAAAGTATTTAAATCGTGATCATAATGGTGGCGGGCGCGCTTCAGCGCGGGAGACGGTCGCAAGAGTTGTTGCAGGAGCCGTGGCAAAACAATATTTGCAAGATTATTTTGCCACTAAATTTTGCTGTAAATTAGTTATGATTCATCACATAACCGCCGAGAATGCTAAATTCACCAATATAGACTTGCCTGACAATAAGTTTAATTTTGCAGATTCTAGTAAGGTTGCGCAATTAGAGCAATTAATAACTAATATTCGCCGTGAACGTAACTCAGTAGGAGCTAAAGCTAGAATTGTAGTAACTAATGTCCCCCAAGGTTTAGGGGAGCCGGTATTTAATAAATTAGATGCAGAGCTTGCCAAAGCCTTTATGAGTATTAATGCAGTAAAATCAGTAGCTATAGGCGAAGGTTATGATTGTCATTTAACTACAGGCTATGATTTTAATGATCAAATAGAAATAGATGGTCTTGCTTCAAATAATGCCGGCGGGGTTTTAGGTGGAATAAGCACCGGCCAAGATTTAATTTGTGAGCTAACCATAAAACCCACGCCTTCTATTGGCATAACTCAAGAAACTATAACTACTAATGGGGATGCTAGTAATGTTTTGGTAACGGGCCGGCACGACCCCTGTGTAGCTATTCGAGCTGTGCCTATAATTGAGGCAATGGCTGCCATAGTTTTATTTGATTTGTTTTTATGGCAAAATGCTAGAGTACTTGAAAGGGCTAATAGCAGTGGGATTACTTAATCAAATAGCAGCTTTAATTTTTGCGGGTTTTATAGCTTATATGT
>Ga0136604_1000093_pt1 | contig 52087 bp, 45 predicted proteins | sample AntRauFillE10628_FD_104928 | JGI IMG/M metagenome (GOLD analysis project Ga0136604, IMG submission 104928) | Saline lake microbial communities from Rauer Islands, Antarctica - Metagenome Filla E10 #628 | ecosystem: Environmental > Aquatic > Non-marine Saline and Alkaline > Saline | place...
AGCCGCTGTAGCAGCGGTTAGCATGCACCTAGTTTGTGATGCGTAGATAAATGACTGATCTTATTAAAAATAACACCCCTAAGACAAAAGGGAAAACGGAAATATATTCTCCATAATGTAAAATCGACCTTACACTGACCGGACGGCATCGGTTCCGTCACAACTGGCTTTTTTCTCTGCCGGGCATTGATCTTTCTTTTCACAAAAATCACAGTCTTCGCCCATGGCCTTATTTAGACCACCACAGGAACCTTTTAAACGGCGGTCACTAAAAATGACGCCAACACCAAGTGCCGCCATAAAGCCGACCATAACACCAAAACTTACGAGAATTAAATCCCACATACTATATCCCCTCCAAGGGTGATTGCTGGTTCATCAAATTTTTAAACCTTGGAGATTCAAATTCGATAAACCTTCTCTCTTCTCTACCTTCTTGTATTATCAAATAGACGGCCAAATTCAAGTCAACACTCATTTGTTTCGCTTTTTCCGCTCCCATAACCATGAGCGCTGTGGCCCAAGCATCGGCCATCATACAACTTTTATCTAGGTCAAGAACACTAACGCTGACTAAATCACTTTCAACAGGTCGTCCTGTAGCAGGATTTAACGTATGCTGATACATCTTTCCTTCTTGCTGGTAAAAATTTCGATATGAGCCCGACGTTGCCAAAGCATAATCTTGATCCAACGTCAGAACTTTTTGAGCGACACGTTTCTCGCTAGGGCCGGGAGCTTCTATGGCCACAACCCATGGGCCAGCTTCCCCCTTATCACCAGCAACCCTCATCTCTCCGCCAATTTCAACCAGATAGTCATTCACTTTATAACTTTCAAGAAGTTCCGCCACGCGATCTACCCCTAGCCCTTTGGCGGACGCAGAAAAATCGAGCTCTACTCTTGCATCTTTTTTTAACAAAGTTTTTAGCTCAGGTTTAAAAATAAGTTTATCCATTCCGACAAACTTTACGACTGACTCCAGCTGGTCTTTTTCTGGAACCTTCTTTGGCCCTTCAGGTCCAAATCCCCAAAGATTCACCAAAGGCATCACGGTGGGGTCAAAAGCTCCAAGAGATGCTTTCTCTGCCACCATTGCGCCAGAGTAGGCACTAAAGAAGTCTCGCCCTAGTTTGAAGGTCTTCCCCTTTTCAAGCTTGTTGAAGCGAGAAATATCGGAGTCTTCAATATAAGTAGAGAGCTCAAGGTTGAAAGCGCGCAGCCTTTCGTCAATATCTTCTTTAAGTAGTTTCGCCGACGGGACAGAGACAACATGCCGGTAGCTTACGGAATACGTCGTCCCCATGGTCCGTCCAGAAAGCATTTTTAGCTCTCCAATCTCAGGCCGCTCTGAACAGCCGCTAACAAGAAGGCCTAGTACTAAGACTAGGCCTTTGAAATCGTGAATTTGTAACTTGAAACGCAGCAAGCTAGCCCCCAAAGTCATCCAGTGCAATGTCATCTCGCTCAACACCTAACTCGATAAGCAAGTCGATCACAGATGTATTCATAATTGGCGGACCACAAAGATAATACTCACAATCTTCAGGGGCCGGATGCTCTTTAAGATATTTATCGTAGAGAACATTGTGGATAAAACCAACAGGCCCATCCCACGGCTCACCTTCAATCGGATCTGAAAGAGCAACTGTCCAGTCAAAGTTGTCACACTCTTCTTCCAACTGATCAAAATCTTCTTTGTAAAAAATTTCACGAACTGAGCGGGCCCCATACCAAAAGGTAATTTTACGGTCAGTTTTGATACGTTTAAGTTGATCAAAAATATGTGACCTCATAGGGGCCATACCAGCTCCACCACCTATAAAAACCATCTCTTTATCAGTGTCTTTGGCAAAGAATTCACCAAACGGACCAGAAATAGTCGCTTTGTCACCGGGCTTCAAGCTAAAAATATAAGAAGACATCTTTCCTGGGGGAACGTCTGGCTTATTTGGCGGCGGCGAAGCAATCCGAATGTTCAGCATAATAATGCCTTTTTCTTCTGGATAATTCGCCATGGAATAAGCCCGAATTGTTTCCTCATCAACCTCCGAGACAAATTGCCAGAGATTAAATTTATCCCAATCTTCATGGTAATCTTTATCAACATCAAAATCTTTATAGTTTATTTTAAGACCTGGTGGCCGTTCAATCTGAATATAACCACCGGCGCGAAATGGAATATCCTCCCCTTCAGGAAGTTCAAGTACTGTTTCTTTGATAAAAGTCGCAACGTTGTTGTTTGAACGAACTGTACAATCCCATTTCTTAACACCAAAGACTTCTTCTGGGACGTGAATCTTCATATCTTGCTTAACTGAAACCTGGCAGCTTAATCGCGTTCCCTTTCTGGCTTCGCGTTTCGTAATATGTGTCTCTTCAGTTGGCAGGATTTCCCCTCCGCCTTCGAGCACATCCACCTTGCACTGTGCACAGGTACCGCCACCACCGCAGGCAGAGGATACGAAAAGCTTATTGTCGGCCAAGACACTTAAAAGCTTGCCACCGGCCGGAGCTTTAATTTCTTTTTCACCATTGATCAAGATTGTGACTTTACCACTCGCCACAAGCTTTGATTTGGCAAATAAGATAATTAAAACCAAGACCAAGGCGATCATTGTAAACATTCCAACGCCTAGTAAAATTTCATTCATTCCTACACCTATCGTTAAACGCTTCTACGCTAATTATTTTAAAGTTGAATCCCTGAGAAGGCCAAAAAACCGATCGACATTAGTCCTACAGTTATAAAAGTAATACCAAGACCCTTTAAACCATCAGGAACATCACTGTATTTCATTTTTTCACGAATCCCAGCGAGTGCCATAATCGCGATCGCCCATCCGACACCTGAGCCTAGACCAAAAACAACACTTTCACCGAACATATAGTTGCGCTCAACCATAAACAATGAACCACCTAGAATCGCACAGTTCACAGTAATTAAGGGCAAGAAGATCCCAAGAGCGCTATAGAGCGCTGGGAAAAACTTATCGAGAGTCATCTCAAGGATTTGTACCAAAGCGGCGATCACACCGATATAACAAATAAGTCCTAAAAAGGAGAGATCAACACCATGGATGCCGGCCCAGCTCAAAGCATTTTCTTGAAGAAGATAAGTATAAATAAGGTTATTCACGGGAATTGTGATCGTCTGAACAACGATGACAGCAATGCCAAGACCAATGGCCGTACTCACCTTCTTAGAAACGGCCAAAAAGGTACACATCCCAAGAAAAAAGGCCAAAGCCAAGTTTTCAACAAAAACTGCTTTTACAAAAAGACTAAGGTAATGCTCTAACATATCGTATTCCTTTCCACTTTAATTAAAGTTTTAATCTTCACTCTCAACTTGCTCAGGCTTCCAAGTTCGTAGACCCCATATGAAAAAGCCAATTAAGAAAAAAGCCATGGGAGCGAGTAAAAACATACCATCAGGTTGAAACCAACCACCATTGTTTACGGTTGTAAAAACTTCGAAGCCCATCAAAGAGCCACTTCCAAACAGTTCGCGAAAGAAGCCAACAAAGACTAAAACAATACTATAGCCAAGGGCATTTCCTATGCCATCAAGAGTACTCATCAAAGGTGGCTCTTTCATGGCATAAGCCTCGGCCCTACCCATAACAATACAATTTGTAATAATCAGTCCAATATAAACAGACATACTTTTGGCCACATCATAAACATAAGCTTTAAGAATCTGATCAGTAAGAACAACAAGCGAAGCAATGATTGTCATCTGGACAATAATACGAATACTCGAAGGGATATGATTACGGATTAAGCTGACTGTAAAGCTCGAAGCGGCCATAACAGCGATCACTGCTCCTGCCATAACAAAAACTGACTCGAGTTTTGTTGTTACAGCAAGGGCCGAACAGATTCCAAGAATCTGGAGGGCAATGGGATTATTGTTAACTAACGGATCCAGTAGAGTCTTTTTTACACTGCTCATAGTGTCTCCTTCTCTTCTTCTAGCTGGTCTCCTGGAACTGTATCACCAGGAGTTGCCTTTTCACGCTTTTGGGCCAAATAAGTTCCAAAGCCATCATCACCAAACCAATAGTGCATCATTCCCGTGACACCATTTGAGGTAATCGTTGCACCAGAAAGACCGTCAACCTTGTATTCTTTATTTGGCGTATTTGAATTCACTGCGCCTTTGACGACCTCAATTTGAGGTTCAAAGTTTTCACTATAGATTTTCTTTCCTTCCCAGATTTTTTGCCAACGCTTGTTCTCAATCTCTCCACCAAGTCCTGGGGTTTCACCATGTTGATAAAAACCTAGACCTTTAACAGTACTGGCGTCAGGAGAAATCGCCACAAAGCCATACATCGTCGACCAAAGACCCTTGCCATGAACAGGGAGAACGATCATCGAAACTTCACCGTTTTTTATAACTTCGTAAACCTTGGCATACTTGGCGCGCCTCTTAATCCCCGCTTTGTCTTTTGAAGAGGCAATCGTCTTGCTCATTTTTGGATCAGTTGAAGCCTTTTTTTGATTAAACTCCTCAGGGGAGATATCTTTAACAACTTCTCCTGTAGAAAGATCAACGACCATTGATTCAACTTGCTCAAAAGCCTTGTCGATATCTTCTTTTGACGCATTTGAGTTCTCAATCAATCCACTGGCCAAAAGCAAGTTTTTTCTAATATCAAGTTTTCTGTTCTGTTCTTGGAGTGGTCGCAGCGCAACCGCAGCGCCAGAAACGAGAACAGAGCAAACAGCACAAATAGTCAGTGCAACAAAGAGAGTTTTACCGACAGAATCATTAGACATTTCTCAACTCCCTTCTTTTAATATTCGCACGGATGACAAAGTAGTCGATCAATGGGGCGAAAACGTTTCCAAATAGAATCGCAAGCATGATCCCTTCAGGAAAAGCGGGATTGATGACCCGGATCAACACAGTCATGCAGCCAATCAAAAGCCCATAAAAATACTGCCCTTTCGTCGTCATTGAAGCACTCACAGGATCAGTTGCCATAAACACGAGCCCAAAGGCCAACCCTCCGATCACAAAATGCCAAAGCGGTCCCACATTAAAAAATGGGTTTGTATCTGAACCAACGAAGTTTAAAAGTAACGTGAGTCCAACTACTCCTGCGACAACACTTGACATAATTCGCCAAGAACCAATTCCTGTAAGCAAAAGATAAGCAGCTCCCAACAAGGCGGCAAAAGTCGATGTCTCTCCCATTGAGCCGGGTATGAATCCCCAAAAGGAATTCATAAAGCTAAAGCTTTCTGTAAGAGCATCGAGCCCACCGTTCGAAGCGACTGCAAGTGCAGTGGCTCCAGAGTAACCATCAGCTGCAACCCAAACTAAGTCGCCTGAGATTTGTGCTGGGTAAGCAAAATAAAGGTAAGCTCGAGACAAGAGAGCAATATTTAAAAAGTTTTTTCCGGTTCCTCCGAAAATCTCCTTTCCAACAACAACGCCAAAACTAATTCCTATAGCAACTTGCCAAAGCGGAATCGTGGCCGGAAGAATGAGGGGAAAAAGAAGCCCAGTGACAAGAAAACCTTCGTTGACTTCATGCTTTCTAACAGAGGCAAAAAGTACTTCCCAAAATCCACCAGCAATTTGTGTCACTAAAAAGATAGGTAAAAAATAAAGGGCCCCGTGAACGACATTTGAAAGCAAATTCGAAGAGTCAATACTCATACCAAGAGCAGAGAATAAATCTCCTCTCCATCCTGCGATAGTTGAAGCTTCCATACTTTCTAGGGCCAAGTTTGATTGGTAACCTGTATTGTATAAGGCCATCAGGACACAAGGAAATAGCGCCATCGCAACAGTAATCATCAAACGTTTGAGGTCAAGGGCGTCACGCACGTGAACAGATCCTGAAGTTGTTTCACCTGGAGTGTACGCAAAAGTATCGATCGCTTCGTATAAAGGATAAAGCTTTTCTAGCTTTCCACCTTTGGCAAAGTGCTTATGCTGTTGATCCAGGAAGTTTCTCAATGCTTTCATCGTTTAACCTTCCTTCTCAATAGTTTTGAGTGTTTCTCTCAAATACGGACCAAAGTCGGTTTTGCCAGGATCGGCAAAAGTACAAAGGGCCAAGTCCTCTTCATCCAATTCCAAGCACCCAAGAGCTTGGGCATTGTCTGTATCGTGGGTTAAAACCGCACGAAGCAGTTGAGTAGGAAGAATATCCAGCGGCATAACCGCTTCATAAAGACCAACTGGAACCATGGCACGAGGCGAGCCCCACGTTGTCGATGTCATATCAAATTTCTTGCCAGGTATAAGCTTAGAAAGAAATGTGCGTTTCAAGGAAAAGCGATCCATTCCTGGAGCATGCCAACCTAAAAACTCTCGCTTGTTATCTTCCTCAAGCAAGGAAGCTTGATTGTGAAAATGTCCTAAATAACTATAAACATCATCAACTTTGTGACCATTTAAAACAGAACCTGAAACTTGGCGAACAGGACCATCAATAGCTTCGCCTTCCAAAAGTTCAGTTAAACAGGCACCAAAACGAGTACGGATTAAACGAGGATTTTTTGCTAAAGGTCCAGCGACAGAGATGACGCGCTCGACATTGAGTTTCCCAGTTTGAAACAGTTTTCCAACTGCAATAACATCTTGATAGCCAATATGCCATACCGACTTCGAGATATGGACTGGGTCGAGGTGGTGAATATGAGTTCCCACATTACCTGCAGGATGGACGCCAGAAAACTCGTGAACTTCAATATTCTTCCCTTCGCATTTGGGAATATCTGCTCCAGCTTTTTGGCAAATAAAAGTTTTCCCTTCACTAAGATGAGAAAGAACCTCTACTCCAAAGCAAAATGCGTCTGAAGACTCTTTGATCACAACTTCTGGTTCTGGCGCATGGGGATTTGTGTCCATGGCCGTAATAAATAAGGAGTTCGGCTTAGTGCCATCACAAGCAGGAGATTTTGAAAAAGGTCTCGTTCTTAGCGCTGTCCAAAGACCAGACTCTTGTAAAAGTTTTGAAACAGAATCGAAAGTTTGAGAAGACGCGCCACCTGACTTGTAATTTTTAAACTCGACCTGATCCATCCCTTCTCCATCAAGGTCAAAAACCATGGTCTGAAACACACGACGCTTGCCGCGGTTAATAGAGCGGATGGTTCCGCTGGCCGGTGCTGTATAGACAACGCCGGGGACTTTCTTACATTCAAAAACAGCCTGGCCTAATTTGACCTTCTCCCCTTCCTTTACAAGAAGAGTGGGCTTCATGCCTTTGTAGTCAGATCCAGTAATCGCAACAGACTTGATGCGTTTTCCTGATTCAATCACTTGTTTGGGGGCGCCATTCAAAGGCAGGTCGAGACCTTTTTTAATTCTAATCATGCGCAACTTACATCCTGATACACGTTCGTCGACGTCTAAATTAACACGTTACTATAGATAAAACTTTTCAGATTTTAGCAAACTATAACAAGCTTTTTCTAAGCTGTAACTACTTCATTTGAGACAAATTATGAAAAAACTTGAGTCAGCGCAAGCTTGAGAGTGAACAGGAATCTGCGCTGTTCAGGCGCGCCCACAACATTTTTTATGTTTTTTTCCACTTCCACAAGAACAAGGATCATTGCGTCCAACTTTTGGCGAATTGCGCACAAACTGCGCCGTCACAGGTTTTCCATCTGCAAAAAACCAAACGCCATCGACCTTCTCAAACTCGGCACGTTCATGATGTGTCTGCTCTTGTCCGTCAATTTTATATTTCGCACAGAACTCAACGATCCCTCTCTGGTCGGCCGCTTGACCTTTCTGGGTTGATATAACCTCAAGCCCTAACCAGTCGGATTCTCGGGACCAACTCTCCAATGTTTCTCGATCCTGAGACTCGCCATCTCGCTCGAGGTGGCTTTGCATAACAAAATCAATATTTCCTGTTGCGTATGCTGAGTAACGCGCACGCATTAAGTCTTCTGCTGTTTGCGCACGTGCTTGATCTTGAATAATAACTGAGCAGCATTGCTCAAATTCTTTTTCTTTTCCACATGGACATAAATTCATAATGGGCCCCTTAACTAAAAACGAAACAATAAATCCGTTAGTGCCGTATTGTCTTCTTTAAAATGAAACTTACTCTCTAAAACGCGCGCAGAGACAAACGTAAAATGTTTTCTTATCAGCCGCTGGTAAGTGGCCCTGGATCTTTTATAGGCGTATTGGTCACAAAACTCAAGCTCCTCAACTTGCCTTTCAAGCTCTTTATCTGTTGGAACACTAAAATAAAGATATTTAACTTTTTGGGCCATGACAGGTAAAATAAACTCTATTTCCTCTTTAGACAGGTATTGAAAAACAGATGTACATATACCTAAATCAAACCATCGGCTCTTCGGCTTTTGAGACTCGGCCCAGCTCACTAAATCGAGCGGCTTCAGCGTAAGACTTGTGCTCTCGACGGGAGTAATATCGCGTTTCTTAACTTTTTGAAATGCGTACTGAGAGGGTTCGATACCATAGGCCCGATAAGGCACAAGCTCTTTCATCACAGCTTCAAATAGATGTCCCAGTCCAAAGCCAAAGTCTATGACTGTGGAGACATCAATAAACTCTAACCCAAAGAAATTTTTTATATAACCAACGTGCTGATCGACATTGCCTACTCCATCCATCGAGCTGGCCTCAGAGTAGTTTTCTTCCCAGTACTTCTCAGAAAAGCCCGTCAAACCACGTTCTTTTTTCAAGAGTAATCCCCTTTTCTTAAAAATATATCGAGCCCTAAAAGCTCCCGACTCTTGAAGGCGCCACCAAAGAGCCTGTAAAGACCAAGAGTGGTTAATCCAATCCAAATGAAGCTCATTTGCTCAAACCAAATCCCAAGCCCCATCATCGGCATATATGCAATAATCGCTGCCCAAAAAATAAGACGTCGAAGAAAAGAGAAAGCATTTAATCCAAAAAGTATTCCGTCGTAAACGTAACTAAAGCAAAGTAGGATTTGCCCGCCGGCAATCCAAGGCCAACTTTGGGCCAAAAGCTTGATAACCGCTGGGTCCTGAGTAAAAAGTGGCCACAAAGATTCACCAAAAAAGAAATAAACAGATGTAAAAATAACTCCGAGTATGATCCCCATCCAGAGCGTTAAACGAGCAACCTCTCTTGCGAGCACCTTTTTTCCGGCGCCCATATAACTTGCGCAAAGGATGGTCGCACTCATAGCAACACCATCAATAACAAAAGAAGAAAACAACCAGAACTGCAGCCCGACCTGATATGCAGCAAGTTCTAACACGCCAAGCTCACTGGCCACTCGAGTTGAGAGGAAAAAGCATCCACTCAAGACGAATGAGCGACCAAAAAGCTGTAGAGACTTATTACCAAAGCTGGCAGACTCACTCAACGTAGGTTTTTGCCATAAGTTTCTGACTATGATTCTGGGGTCTCGAAGGACAAAAAATAGCGACACTATTAAGCTCAAGGCATGTGCGATGACAGTCGCCAGCGCCACGCCCCAAAGACCAAGATCTAGAGGCCACAGGAATAACCATGTCAGACATGCGTTAAGCCCAAAACTTAAAACGACCATCCAAAAACTCGTGCGAACCTTTTTAAGACCTCGTAAAAGTGAAAGTGCAGTTGTCATCAAAAGCGTCAGGGGATGCCCCATCAAACGAGTGACAAAGTAGGCCTCTACAAACGGGCGTAACTCAGGGCCCACCCCCATCACTTGATAAAGTAAAGGCCTAGACAAAAATAATATGCCCGCACTAAATAGACCCACACAAAGCGCCCAAAGCAGGGAAGTCTGCACTTTTTGTGCTGGCGCTTCGCCTCGTCCGATCGCATCGGCCAAGGCCTGAGTGGTCGCATGGACCAAGAAATTGAACATCCAAGTAAAGGTGTTCAAAAGAGTTGTTCCTACGGCCAGGGCCGCTAGCCACTGGGTGTTTGTCTGCCCAACGAGTGCAGTATCAATGACCCCTGAGAGAGGCTCAAATAAAGAGCCCAAAATAGAGGGCAAGGAAAAGACAAACAGCCCCCAAACTTGGGTGTGTTTAATTTCTTCTTTTGTCCAAGTCACGCTTTAAAAACTTAGCCCTCAAAAGGCTTGTTAGTGGCAACCCAAGTTGCTAATGACGCTATCGTTAGCATCGCAAAATATGCTGTTACACTGTATTTTTTGGCCCTTTTGGCCAAGATTGGAGCACCGACAACTAAAAAGGCCCAAAGTGCAATTTTGACCATGACCCAAGTCGGAAATCCCGCGCCATGTTGAACGCCAATTCGCGCCAAAAGTCCCATACCGGCCACAAAGATCAGCAAAGAACTTACACCCATGAGTATCTTATTCCATTTTGGATTTTCTAAGCTAAAAAAGCTGGCCCCCATGCCTCCGACAAAAACTAAGATCATGATAAAATGGATTACTTTATAAAATTCATAACTAAACATACGCCTCCCCGCGCTTTAAGAGATAGTTTCAAAACCTTGCCACTATAAAAGATTTGAATGGTCTTGTCTTTAGCATATACTGAAAGTGGATAAGGTTTCATGCTTTAAGAAGTCTAAGGAGACTCGATGAGTTCAGATAAGAATAAAGAATTATTTCCCAGACCCACTAAAACTTGCGAGAAATTTTACCGCGGTGCCTTTAATTATATTAAAAATGACAGTCTTTACTCAGAAGAGTCCTTTGAAGTCTACAAGGACAGAAAAGACGGGGCCTTCTATTTTCTCTCTCAAATCTACTCACGAGTTGCAACTGGAGAGCTCTTGATTATCGAAGTGCGTTATCATGTCAACAAAGACTACGTTCCGGTTTATGTGCAAATAAAAAGAGCTTTGGGAGAAGAAACTGTCCGAGAAGTCTTCTCTTATGATCTTCGAAAAGGCCTGATGACTTATCTTTTTATCTCAGATGATGAAGAAGTAAAAAAAGAATTTAACGCGCCCCCAAAATTTCATATTACGACTCCAACGGTGGCAAGCAGCAACTTGTATTTGCGTTCAAAGAAATTTGATTCAACGGCAAAGAACTACTACAGCTTTTATTGCAGCACCAATCAGTGGGAATATGAAAACCCTCCATTCATGAAAAATGTGTCGGTACAAAAGATTTCATCCTCGGCAGAGAACATAACAATCGAAGGGCAAAATCTCCAAGCGATAGAATATAGAATTTACGAAGACACTCAAAACAAAGAAGACTCTCCTCAAGATTCCTATATTAAAGTTCACCTCAGCCATCACGTCACGATTCCCTATTTAGTCAAAGGGGATGACGGGACGAAAGTTCAAATAAAATTCCTTAAAAACCTTACGGATATAGAGTAGGCGCTTGCTCTTCGCTTTTCACGTCACCTTGAATAAACTGGGCCACTTCTTTGCAAGCCTGATCAAGAGCGGCCCTATTAAGTTCATAAGGCTCCATCAAGCGATGTAAAGTCTCCATCGTGCGACCTTTCCAATTTTTAATCCGAGAGTCGACAACAATAACTCCACCGTAATCATTTTCTGTTCTAAGCAGTCGACCAAGCTTTTGGTGAAGCGAGCGAGTTCTATGCGCCAAGTAGTAGTCAGTGAACTCATTACCAAGGTTGGCATCATAGAAGTCACGGCGTTTTTGAATCACATAATCCATGCGAAGATCGGGAATTTTATCGATAAAAACAAACTGAAGTCCTTCCCCTGGGACATCAATTCCCTCTCCAAAAGACTCCATCCCTAAGAGAATCCCCCGCCCTGCGCGCTTAAAATCCTCAACCACATCATTACCCATTCCTTGAATAAAAACGGGAATCTTTCCTTCAAATTTTTCTAATAAAAGTTCTCGAGCCTGTTCAAATCGTGACCGAGCAGAAAATAAGAGTAAGCATCTTCCTTCAAGCTCGTTAATCAACCCAGCGATCCCTCGAATAACTTGAGGGACAAATTCGGGAGCATTCAAGCGAGGGACATCATCACAAAGAAAAATTTTAGTCTTATCTTTGTAGTCATAAGCACTGGGCAGATAAAAACCATTTTTAAAACGGCGTGAAGAATCCAAATAAGAGTAGCCCGTGGCCCACTCCACTCCCTTAGCACCAAGATCTCCTTTCGCATTGGCCAGCGTGGCCGAAGTCATCACAACTGATGCTGATGTCTGGAGTAAAGAGTCATGCAAAAACTTTCCAACATCAATCGGGCTAGCACTCAAGGCAAAGCCATGTTGTTCATGAAACTTCAAGGAGCTGGCATACCCAGGCTTAGGCTCAGGCACACCCAAGGCATAACTTAACGCCACTTCTAAATCTTCCAAATGATCAGCAAAGGTTTCAAAACGGGTCAAGGCCACAATTTGATTGTCCTCGTTGAGACTTTTGACATCCCAACGACCCCGGTAACGTAAAAGCGTCTGGTTTATTCCCGTTAAAACATAAATCAAGCTTTCAAAATGGTGATAAATCCCAACCGCTAGCGAGTCACGCTCTTTTGGTCCGGGGCAAGGGTATTCATTCCAAAAAATCGAAGTATAGCGGGGCTTTTTCTTAGCGTACAACTCGATCTTATCTGGCAACTCGTTAAGATGATCATCTAATGTCTGAGAAACATCTAAGGCTTTTTGACGAAGCTCTTGAATCTCACCTGTTGAACTTCCTCTCTCGTGCTCAAATTGAGCAAGGAGATAGAATAATGATCCCAAACCTTGAGTGTTTTGCAAATTCTTGCTCATCTGCTTAAGAAGGTCATAGGTAACCTCCATTGTCGCAGCACTAGTTGCTTCCTGCTCAATTTTATGGGCCTCGTCCACAATAACGTAGGCAGGTCTGGGGAAAGCTCTAGTCCATGAAAACATTAAGGCATGGTTCCCAACAATCAAGTCAGCTTCCCGAGCTTCTCGAAGTCCTCTTAAATAACCACACTGATTTTTATATGGGCATTTAGGCCCAGTGCAAGAGCGATAATCGACAGCACTCTCGCGCTCAAGTTGCTCTAGCAAAGGGAACTTCTTTTTTAGAACATAGGCAATATCCCCACGAGTCAAGATCTCATCGGGAGCGGCTTCAGAGTTTAAATAAAACAGATGGTCCAAGTAAGTTTTGACCCATTGCTGCTCAAAGTGTTGTTCAAGTAACGAGGTCTCCTCTTCTTGTGCTTGACGATAAAGAAGCTCACAAAAATGATTTTGAGAGCCAATCAATGAGCGCACTTTGAATTGATCATCTTTAAGACCAAGTAGTTTACGTAAAGCTGGAACGTCTTTTGTCATGGCCTGGTGTTGCAGAGTCTTTGTTCCAGTCGCCATGAGAACCTGCTGTTTTTCCTGCATAGAAAAAAGTGCGGCCGGAAGTAAGTAACCAAGTGTCTTTCCCGTTCCTGTCGGTGCTTGCACTAAAGAATGAACTTTGTTCTTAAAAGATTGACCAACTCTTAAAGAGAGGTCTTCTTGAGACTTTCTGTATATATAACCTGGAAATTTTTGAGCGACACTTTCTTCATCGCTCCAGATTTTTTTTATATTTTCACCGCTAAAATTAAAATCAAATAAAGAGCTCTCTTGTGTCTCTTGAGCTTCTATTTCCTTGTCTCCCTGATGCCAGAGTTCAATTTTTTCTACAAGTGAATCTAGATCCAGGTCCACCGACTCGGCAAGTTGGTTTAACTCTTCTAGAGACAGATCAAGAAACTTCGCAAACCACCAACCTTGCATCCGGTGTTTGTGAAGCAGGCCTTCAAGAAGTGGACCTCGCAAGCTTTGGGTTTTAAGCCAAGCGCTGACACCGAGGATCACCTTTAAAAGATCTTGCGAATCTTCTAACCCACGGTGAACTTCTCCCTCGCGAAGCTCCCAAGCGACAATGAAGTTCTCTAATCCCAAACGTGATTGCCTAGGAAATATCAGTCCTAAAAATGGAAGGCTATCTTCATAGAGGCATTCTTCGGGTTGGTAAGCATCGTAGTTTTCAAAAAGCGGGCGTAAAAAAGAGGCCTCAAAGCTAGCGTTATGAGCAATTAAATGATGTCCTTCCAGTTCCATGACATCTGGCTCAACATCTTTCCAGCGTGGCGCTTTTTTGAGCATTTGTGAGCTAATGCCCGTTAATTTCTTAATGAACTGAGAGACTTCGTGTGGATATCTAATAAGAGAGCTGGTTTTTCCGAGAAACTGTGTGCCTTCAAACTTTAAAAAACCTATATCGATGATTTCATCCACACCAGGGTCCGTGCCCGTTGTTTCAATATCAATAACGGCCCACTGGCCTAAGGGGTGTGTCATAAGTATTTTTCTCCAGCTCCAAATTCACTAAATATGTATCTTATCCAGACAAGGAGTGCAAAACGCACTGAGATGATTGCGCTGTTAAGTCATATCATTTAAAGTAGGAATCCCTAAACAAGGATCAAAAAATGAGTTCGGCGCTGCTCTTTCAGCTTCAGTCTTTTTGTATATTGGCCCTCATGCTGTACGGCGTGACGCAGACCAAGATAAGACTGCGCCACATAAAAATCATGAGCACGGCCATCATATGGGACTTGATCTTGATCCTGCAGATAGAATTGACGAGAAGTGCTGTCGCCAAAGCAATGAAGATTATTGAAAACCCGACGATGCTCAAAATTCATCTTATTTTCGCCATAGGATCTGTCTTGCTCTATATCGTGATGGCCGTTACGGGGACGAAAGTGTACAAAGGGCGAAATGACTTAATCCCATGGCACAAAAAGTTTGGGATCACGACGCTCATTTTTCGAGCGATGACTCTCGCAACCAGTTTTTTCGCCGCTTAACGGAGGTTAAATGGACTTTCAAGAACTTAAAGAACTTATCAAGACCAACTTGAAAGACGCTGAAATCGAGGTCACTGACCTGACGGGAACTCAAGACCACCTCGGTATCACTGTCATCAGCGATGCTTTCAAGGGAAAAATGCTTCTTCAACAACATCAAATGATTATGGATATTCTGAAAGAAAAACTAAAATCAGAGATTCATGCTGTAAAAATAAAAACCATGACTAAAGAACAGGCGCTAAAGCATACGCTCTAGAGCTGAAGGAGATTAAAGATGAACGATCAACAAAATGATAACCCTTTTCAAATTCTTGGGGACCAAAGCACACCAATTAATACTGGACAACCGCTCGAGGAGTCCAACAAGTCAACAGACCTAAATGAGAGACTCAAAAACATAATCACCTCTTCGCCTACTTTCCTTTTTATGAAGGGATCTCCCGATATGCCACAATGTGGTTTTTCGGCCAATGTCGTGGCGATTTTAAATCACCTCCAGGTAGAATTTAAAACTTTTGATATCCTCTCTGACCCCGAAGTTCGTCAAGGTCTTAAAGAGTATTCCAACTGGCCGACTTACCCTCAGCTTTATATTAAAGGTCAACTTGTGGGTGGGAATGACATCATTACAGAAATGTTTGAAAATGGTGAGCTCGCCGAGCATATCAAAGCTTAAAAACTATCTAACTTAAGAAACAAAAAAAGGCCTTCTCAAGAAAAGAAGGCCTTTTTTATGAAAAATTTTAAACATATTTTTACCTAGGTGCTGTCTTATAAGCTGGATCACCCACTATACTCGTGCTCATCTTTCCAAATCCAAGAGGTAGAGCAGGAACGAGTCCTGTCTGTGCATCTCGATCGGCTGAGCTTACATGACCAATACATGTTTTAGGTTCTTCTTGTTCCCCTTCCACCGATACGACCTTGGGAGCAACTTTTGGTTTCACCTTGGCATGGCACGCTTTCTCAATCAGATTTACCTTCGCATGAACGCCTTCCACGTGGCATTCATAATTTTCCTTCTTCAATATTTCAGAGGCGATAAGGCGAAGCCGTAAGAAATCAGGTCTCCTAAGATCGTTTCCTTTTTTCAATATTTTATCTATTGCTTTTTTTGAAGCAACGCTTGCACTTTCTTTAAATTGCTCAATTTCATCTCGATTTAATATCCCGTCCAAGGGACTTATGCTTGCTGGCTTATTGCGCGACCGATCTAGCCGGTCAGACTCTACAGAAATCTTGCGCTCTATGTCGCGAACAGTCAAAGATTCTGGATTTTTAAAAAACACAACATTTCCCTTGAACCCATGACTTAAAGGCAATTCCAAAGAGCCATAGACATCATCAGCAATTAAATTCGGCTTTACGGGACCTGCTGTCTTTAAACTTTCTATTCTAGTATTTTCCGCCAAGGGTTTGGTATTTGCGGTTTCAAATTGACATGTCACAACACATTGTCCCGCATTGAAAGTGGCGCTTCTTACTCCTGAGGAATTTTCCCCGGCCGCAATTTCGAGACCTTCACCAGAAAAAGAAATAATACTGTCTTTAGCTAACTTCCTCGCCTCTAGCTTATCTGAACGACTTTCAAAATCTGCGTAGGCAGAACTCGTCATAAAACCATTCAGAACAAATAATAAGCTCCAACACACATAAAAATAATCCCGTCTCATCATTCTCTCCCTCGTTGTATTAATATAGTTAATTATATATATGCAAAGGGAGTGCCAGCATTTCGTCCTCTCAAGGCCAATTTTTGTCGAAACTTTAGACACTATGAACAAAGTGCATATAAATAAAACATATTCTCTTCGATACTGATCTGGCGAACCTTGTAATCCCTACAACCTCTTTGTCAATACATTTACTTTTACGCCACCGCGCGCTAACTTGCCGCACAATACTCGCCATGAAAGAAAGGAGTCTGGAGCGAGAAGACATCTCAAACCTCAATTTGGAGATTATTTCTCATGAATGCTATCCAATTCGGCCTTTCCACTTTCCTTATCGCCATTATTTCTCTTTCGAACGCAGGCCAGGCTCAATCCAGACCCTCTTGGGCGCGCGAATACCGAGGCGAGATGAGTTTTGAGCTCAGAGAAGATAATAAGCTCGATCAGCTACAAATTCAGGCACGAACGAGTGCACGTCAGCTGCAAGTGGCCAAACAAAAGGTCAATGAAAAACAGGCCGAAGTTCAAAAAATAAGCGAACAAATAAAAAAGATTCAAATAGCGCTCAATAAACTCAGTCAATCCATCGCTCAGAACGTGACCCTTAAAACAAAAACTAAAAAGCAAATTCAAAAGCTACAAGAAGCGCTAAAAACACAAGAGCGTCAATTAGAACTGGCCCAATCAGCACGAGAGAATGTTGCGCAAACAGTGCAGGCCCTCAAAAAACGTGAATCTAATCAAAGTCAGCGCTTAAATGCAAAAAAAGAAGAGTGTCAAAATACTCCTAGTGATCAGTGCCAAAAACAGGTTCAGGCCATCACAAAACAACTCGAGAAAACTCAAGGTGAGTTAAAAGAAAAAAATGACCTTTTAAAAGATGCTCTGGCCGACGTTCAAGTTAAGAAAGAACGGGTTGATAAAACAAAAAAGTCGATTCAAGACAGCACTCAAAATATCGCTAATATTGAAAAAGAAAATGAGAAAAAGTCTAACCAGCTCGTCGCCAAAAGAAATGTAAAAAAGCAGCTCTCTCCAAAGTTAAGCTCGGCAAAAGAAGAATTACGCCCTATGGTGCAACGAGAGCAAAAGGCCCAACAAAGATCGAGTGAATTCCAAAACAGGTTTCAGGCCTACAGAACAGATCTGATTAAGGCCGTGCTTCGCGCCAACAACCGCGGTTTTCGCGAAGGACAAGGTTCTGGACATTATGACGGCGAAGAAATCGCTCAAGAGCGCGGAAAATATTACGGCCGTGAAAATGGTTCACAAGATGGACAATCTGATGGGATCCGCGACGGGCGGCTTCGCGCTTATCAAGCCGGAGAACAACAAGGCCTTCAGGCCGGTGCTGCTCAAGCGCAGACTGATGGAGAGCGCGATGGTACGGCCCAAGGCACAGAACAAGGCTTCAAAGACGCCGCTCAACTTGAAGGCGAAGTGGCCGGAGAAAGACGGGCGAAGGCCAGCGATGCGGCACAAGTAGGAATTGATCAAGGCCAAAAAGATGGTTTAGTTCGGGCCCAGAGAACGGGTCAAGATATTGGAACTCAAGAAGGCGAACAAAAGGCCATTAAAGAGCAAGAATCAAAAAGTTTAAGCTCTAAAAAAGTTGAAGGGGCCTTTGCCGGTGCCTTTTCTCGAAATGTGCCGAGCTTTCCGGCCGGATACAGAGGACCTCGCGCAAACTCAGGTCGTACAGGCCACCGTCGCGACGTGGTTCAAAAAGCTTTTAGTGATGGATATCACTACGGCTATCGAGTCGAGTTGCGCCTAACTTATGAAGAACAAATAGGAACTTTCTACAACAGGTCTTATGATTCAAGTTATGAGCGAAGCTATCAAGAGTTTGCTTCCAGGGCCTACGACTCGGACTTTGCTCAAGGTCAGAATGACGGCTACAACCAAGCTTACGATCAAACTTACTCAACAGTAAGAGACCAGTTTTTTGCAAGTGCCCGAGCGCAAGCAGCTCAAAACCCTAACCGCCAATCTCCTGCTTACCAGCAAACATATCAGGAAGTTGAGTCTCAAACCTTTCAAAGGGTTTATGAGAGTATCAGGCAACAAAATTATAAAATCGCTGAGCAAAAAAGTTTTGATAACAATATTGAAGAGCAAACTCAAATTTTTCGTCAAAAAAGCTATGCTAAAGTGAATGACATCTATGAAAATCAAGCTGTTCTCAAATTTTCCAAGGCAACTATAAAGGATACAGGGGTTAACTCAGTTGCTTCACAAGATGGAATTTACCAACCAGGGGAAAGCGTTACTTTTGATGTTGAACTTGTAAACTATGGACAAAAAGCGGCAGACTCTGTTGTTGTGATGCTCGACTCAGGTGAAAAAGTAACTCTTCCCGCAATCCCGGCCCAATCTCAAACACGTATAATGGGGGCAATCCAAACACAAGTTCAAACGAAGTCCAGAGCTAATCAAAACTTCCTAAACTCTGTTACCACCTTTTATAAATTAAGTGCACAATCGAGCATCCAAGGTCGTCACTACAGCAACACAAGTAATTCACAAATCAATGCAGGAGAGCGTTTTAAGAAAACGATTAGCTATCCACTAGCACTCAGTTCACTCAAGTCCACGGAGCAAATCATTTTCAAAGAAAGAACAGCTTTTCAAGTGAACTTGAAAAACAACTCTGAAAGGGCCTACGAAGGAGAACTTAAAATCACACTTACCACCAATGCAAAAAATGGCAGTGTTGTTAAAGAATTTTCCAATGTGCAGCAGCTTAAAGATTCTGTTCAGCTCTCTGATGCCCAGGTTTACATAGATCAAGAAAGTGATGTGTACACAGCTTTAAACTTTAGTGTCGAGGTTTCCAAAAATGGCGTGACATTAGGTCAATCAACACAAGCATTTAAAACAATGGCCAAGATCCCTTACTCTGAGAATGGAAGTAATCTCATCATGGCCAACTCTGATATTTCAAGTACGCAACTACTAGATCTTATAAACGACTTCAATGGCGTTCAAAATATCAGTATCCTTGATACGAGCCTCCCAAAGCAAAACCAAAGAGTGTTGAGCTCTGGCCTAAAAAATAAAACCCTTCTGGTTCTTGAAAGAGGAGCACTTGGGCAAAACATTGATAGAATGTTGGGCCGTTCACAAAATATCTCTTTAGTTATGGTCGATGACCAGAATCAAGGGCTTAAAAGTTTAAAGTCTTTAACAACCTTTAAAAAAGCGTTAAATATCAGACTTAAACTCAGCAACATTGGTCAAGTAGACTTTCTGTTTGCTAGTCCTTTGCAAAATAAGGGAGTAAAAGAGCATTATGCCGCTATTCAGGCCAACCTAAAAAACTACTCTCGCCTTTTAAATGCCGCAGAACTTCTTCGAGCTGGCACTTCTGAGTATATAAAGAAAGTAAAGGCGACAATCAATGCCGAAAACTTTTTCGCTCCTACAGTTCATCAGACACAACTTCTTGAGGTTATGAACATACACATCCTAAAAGAAGTAGGAACAGTTACTAAGGCCTACCTTGCCAGCGGAGGTGGGCTCTTTGGCGGCGGTCGTGACAAAGACATAGCGGAACTCGTCAAAGAAGACGACAACATGTTTCACAATCAACTGATAGAGGCCACTGACAGAAATGTAAAAAATTCAAACGTTGGTCTGGCCCTGGCCGGACTCGATTCATACCGTGTCGCAAAAATGGCATTTGAGGACCACGATAGTTTATCAGACCAACTTAGCACAACGGCAGTCAATAATCGTCTCTTCGGCGCCATGTTCTGGAACCGTGGAACTTATCACGACTATGATGAGGATATGGAAGATGAGATTGATGATTATAGCTCAAGAGTTTGGAGAAGTTTTGAAAGTACAGACGCCCCTCGGTTTGCACCTTTCTAAGACTTAGCTTATGACACCAAAAATCATATTAAGTTTAGTGATCCTTGTATGTTCTAGCATTCAAGGATCACATGCTATCGAATTAGTTATGATCGATACCATGCTTTGTTCGCAAAAAATCTCAAATAAGCAAAAAGAAACTCTGCAAAAGCTTGATGCTGAAAGCTGCCAAGAGAGCACCGTCCATGCATCAAAAAGATATCATGCCAACCAGGTTCTCGACGTCTTATTCGCTCACCTTCCAAAAGAAAAAAAAATATCAATTAAGCACAAGAACGTATTCGATCCCCAGGGAAAACACTCTTCAGAGCTTTGGGACAAGGCCATCAAAGAGCTCAAATCAAGTCCTGCTCAATTAGTTCTTTTAGCGGTGGGGTCAAATAAAGAGTCATTGAAAAAGCTAAAACTTCCAACAAAGCATTTCTACCTCATGGCCTCAGGACAAAGCAATAACCAATACTCTGAAAATGCTAAACTATGGCCTCAGAGTCTGCTTATTCAAAAGGAAATAAAAGGTATTTTAGTTGGCGCTTACACAGGTGTTGAAGGAAAAACCACACCTGAGCTGGCCCCTGCTTTAGCTCCTAAGTTGTTGCATCAAAAGTCTATTGACTATCTCTTTCCGGAAAGTTCTTTAAAAAGTGGCCTCTCAGGTAGCTCACACGCTGTGAGCATAGCTGCTACAGCTCTTATAAAAAGATGTATGAATCATCCAATTGATTTATGGCGTGAATGTTTAAAAAAGAATCAAAGAGAACTACATTTACTAAGAGATCTCAAGGGTTGGACATTCTAAAGCAGCTATTCTTCTATAAATGAATCATCATACTCAATGTTATGATAGACCTTCTGAACGTCATCATCATCCTCAAGCATTTCGATGAGTTTCATATTGGACTTAAAAAGCTCATTATCGATTTTTTTCGTTGTGATAGGAATACGTTGAAGCCCTGCTTCTTTTGACTCGATCTCAAGTTCATACAGCTTCTTTTGTACCGGCCCAAAGTCCTCCATAGCAGTAGTGACAAAGCAAAGGTTGTCCTCAAACTCAACATCCTCAGCTCCGGCCTCAATCACCTCAAGCATAAACTCATCGTGATCAATTTCCTGAGGAGACTCAAATTCAAAATATCCTTTATGCTCAAAAATAAACTCTAAGCAACCATCTTTACCTAGGCTCCCATTACATTTATTAAAATAACTTCTCACATTCGATACTGAGCGGGTGTTATTATCAGTCGCACACTCGACAAAAATGGCGACGCCCTCAGGGCCATAACCCTCAAAGGAGGTTTCGATCATATCATTGCCACCTTCTCCACTGGCCTTCTTGATCGCACGTTCAATATTGTCTTTAGGCATATTTTGGCCGCGGGCATTTTGTATCGCGAGTCTGAGTCTTGGGTTTGACTCCTCCTCTGGGCCACCATTTCTCACGGCCACAGTGATTTCTTTAATTAATTTTGTAAAAATCTTTCCGCGCTTTGCATCTTGAGCACCTTTTCGGTGTTGAATATTTTTCCATTTACTGTGGCCGGCCATAGCTCTCCCTATCGCTTTAGAATGTCTTCGTGGATTCCATCAATTAATTTGAAAATATCGAATGGCTTGCTCACACAACGATGGATTCCGACTTCAGACATTTCATCTTCACTCATATCTGTTTGACCTGTAACCAGATAAAAAAGAAAAGAGTTTGGATTTTTATTTTTGATCTTTGCCTGTTCAAGAACTTGAAGACCTGACATTCCTGGCATTCTGTAATCACAAAGAATAACGTCAGGCTGAAAATCACTTAATTTCTCAATCGCCTTGTCACCCGAAAAGGCGGAGTCGACAATAAAGCCTTGATCCACGAACTCATCACATAAAAGCTCTACAATATCGACCTCGTCATCAATCACAAGAATTTTAATTTTTTCGTTATCAAGTTCCATTGCTTTGAACCCTATGACTTTGAAAAAATGTTTGTAAAAGCTTTACGACGAGAAATTCTCCAAATAACCCAACCTAAACTCAATCCAAGAAATGTAAAAATCAGTGAATAGCTTTGAATTAAAAAGACTAAGACATAACCAATACCGCGCATTGTGGCTTGAAGCCAAGGATGATCTAAAATAACATAAGCATATTTCGGTGCGACCTCGTAATAAACATCAATGAGAACGTTTCCTAAAGGACTATTTCTCAAGACCTGATCACGAAAACTTTTAAGTTCATCGATAACCCAGTGTTCGCGCCCAAAACCTGCGGTAAAGAAAAAGCAAGATTGCTCTTGAAGCAGCACTTCTACTTTCAAAGGGGTTTCAGTTTCGGAGTTAGAAAGAGGTGTGACAAAGCCATATTTATCCACGAAGGCTATAGAAAGTATGGCAGCTTCCCCATTCGTTAAAGGCTCAACGAGGATTATTCCTTCTTCTGAACGCGGAAATTCATCACCTTCAACGTTACCAAAAAGTTTTAGGGATCCATGAGTGGCGTTCTCACCAATAAACTGACCACCAATAGTGATTTTAGTATCATCCAGATACCTCGCCACTATCACGCGATCAAACTCCTCAATTGTGAAATCTGACCTATACTTAAGATTTAGGCTTTCATCACCTCTTCTGATTTCTTCTATCTTTACAAGATTAAAATCTTCACTTGGAGCCGTTGGATCTGCAGCATGAACCCTCGAACTCAAAGAGACTTCATAGTAGACACCGTGATTATAGGCCGAGCTTTCAGGATCAATCTCATCGTTAAAAAGAAGAACATTTTCTGCTAGGAAAAAATAAACCTGAGACATAACATCGTCGTCAGAGCTCACTAAGTCATCACACTCAATTCGATCAGAATTCGCGCAAAAGCTCGTAGTCGTAAAAGAAACCTTGTGCCGTTCTTCCAAAGCCGTTGAGGAAATTGGTGAGGTGTTACGACCGATCACCCTCCAATCATTACTATCCAAATCACTTGCGACGGCCGCATGCAAGAACAAATCACTATCTCCAGACTTCACTGTAATTTCTTTTTCAAAAGTCAGAGTCGCCGATGGGGCAAATCCCGTTGCTGCTACAGGAAGGTCGTTGGCCTTAGAACTTGAATTGTGAGAAAAAATTGATGATTTTGGAAAACCAGGAGTTCCTAAAACAGGGACATAAGTTTTAGCAGGGTTACTGAAGCTATCTGCATCCCCCGAAGGAAGATCTACTTCAAGCTCAAAAGTACTCCCTCCACTAACCATGGGAATTTTAATCTCAAGCTCATCTTGATTTACAACATCTGGTTTATAAATTTTGAGGGTAATCTGCGCGAGCGCAAGATTTGAACTCCCGATAACCAAGAAAATGATGAGCAATTTAAGAGTCTTAAACATTTGATCATTATCGCCGATCCGACGGCGGCAAGTCAAACTTCGTCTAGCATTTAGGCCCTTACCAAAGGCCCATGGGACAGGCATAATAAGTTCATGAGAACGATCTTTTTAACACTATTTTTACTTATACTTTCAGGATGTTGGGCACCATCCCCAGATAAGGCCAAAAATAAGGCCCAAGTGGTCGAGTCTATGATTGAAGCCCTGGGTAAACAACACCCCGAAACTCCAGGCCTTAACGCCCAAGAGCTTTTAGCAATGCTAGATGAGAAGTCTTCTCTGATTCTTGTCGATGTTCGCACCCCTCACGAGCTGAAAGTCAGCAAGATTCCGGGCGCTCATTCAAAAGAGTCTTATGGGCAACTCACAACTCAATCGAACCAGATTATTGTGGTCTACGACACTTTCGGCTATCGAGCTATAGAATGGATTCAAAAGCAAAAAGAAGAAGGCGTCAAAAATCTACTCTACCTACAAGGGGGCGTCATCGCTTGGGCCCACGCTAACGGAAGCTTTGTGGATCAAGACAATAAAATCACTCCTAAGGTGCACGTTCTCAATGAAGCTTGGGCCTTACTTCCGGATAATTATGAGGCCATCAGTGAGTGAGCCAAAATCTCGAGTCAATGTGAATGGAATCATCACACCTCCAGAAAAGGCCAAGATCTCCGTATTTGATCGAGGTTTTCTTTACGGTGACTCAGTCTACGAGGTCACACAGACATATGATGGTGTTCCTTTTTTACTGGAAGAGCACCTAGACCGCCTCTGGTTCTCGGCCGAACAACTTGATATGCATATCTCAATTGAACGCTGGGCCTTAAAAAAACAAATTGCTCTCACTCTTAAAGAACTCGACGTTCCCAGCGCCTATATTAGAATAATTGTGAGTCGCGGCGAGGGAAATCTTGGGTTAGACCCCAATTTGGGTGGCCGCCACAACCTTGTCATTATCACCAAGGACTTACCTCCCTACCCTAAAACTTTATACAGTCATGGTGTCCACGTCATCATTGCTGAGACACTGAGAAACTCCGCCGGCTCGCTGGACCCCAACATCAAATCAGGAAACTATCTTAACAATGTGATGGCCTACTCTGAGGCAAAAAAAAGAGGGGCCTATGATTCGGTGATGTTAAACAGAGAAGGAAAAGTAACAGAATGTACCACCAGTAATATTTGGATGGTAAAAGACGGGTTACTCAGGACTCCTCCTCTATCCTCTGGCCTTCTCTCCGGTATCACCAGAAGACATTTGATTTCTTTGTGCAAGCAACACCAGGTAAACTTTAACGAGACAGAAATCAATCCCGAAGAGCTTATGCAAGCCGATGAAATCTTTATTACCAGCACCACACGCAAATTGCTCCCGATTACACGGCTCAACGAAAACTCTGTTGGTACGGGACGGCCAGGAGCTATGACTAAACAATTAATCCAACTTTACGAGATCCACGTCACGGAGCAGCATAAGAAAGACCAGCAAGACTGGAAAAAAATCCTCGAAACACTTTAAAAACTAATACAGTATTGACACATGACTGAGTCATTGATAGTTGTACCATTCATATTTTTCGGTAGTTAAAAGTGTATCCCGCCGAGTTTCACCATCTCAAGGCGATGACAGAGGTTTCAAAATGGCAAAATGTACAACAGGTCGAAGTCGATTTAAAATGCAACGGGCCCTAGGTCTAGAACTCCCCGGGCTCGGTAAGCCAGGAGCAATGGAGAGACGTCCTTATGCTCCAGGTGTTCACGGTAACAAAAGAAAGAAAGTTTCTGATTACGCCGTCCGCCTAAAAGAAAAACAAAAACTAGTTTATCACTACAACCTTCGCGAGAAGCAACTCGTCAGTTATGTGAAAAAAGCCAAGCGTGTCAAAGACAGAGCTTGGATGGACACATTGATCATGACACTTGAGCAACGTTTGACCAATGTGGTTTTTCGTCTTAATTTTGCTCCAAGCATACAAGCTTCTTCACAGATGATTGTGCATGGACAAGTTCAAGTTAATGGTAAAACTGTTGACCGTGGCAGCTACCTCGTAAAAAAAGGTGATGAAGTCAGCTTGACTGTAAAGGGTTATAAAAACCAACTTTACCTTCAGTCTCAACAAACACCACGTCTTCCTGCTGTTCCAGCTTGCTTCAAACTTGAAGGGACTGATCAGAAGAAAGCGACAATGATTGAAGAGCCACTCCCGTCTGACATTCCTTTCCCATACGAAGGTCAGCTCGTGACAGAATATTATTGGAAAGTTAAGTAGTATTCTTCTTAAAAAATTAAAAAACTTAAAAGACCCTCTTTATGAGGGTCTTTTTTTTGCCCGAATTTCAGTGGAAGAAAGATGCTCGTACTCGTGGTGCCCGAGCCTGTGAACACCAACACCAAATGATTCAACATAGTCCAAAGACTCTTGCACTAGAGAGTGAAGTTCTGGCGTCAGTTTTCTAGGAGCAACATAAAGACAGGTCAAACAAGATAATAATTTTTCGTGATCTTTCCATTTTTTTATTTGGCAAAGATTATCGTCTCCAACGAGAAGTGATTTTTTTCCCTCAACTTGTGAGAGCCAATCAACCGTCGGGTTGGCCTGATTCATCAAAAAGAAACCTGGATACAGCGAGTGACCAGAGTCGTGAACTCTCAAAGTCAGCTCCCAAAACTCAGGCCATGATAAAGAGTTAGTATTGTCTTTCCAGGGATTACGATCAGGAACGACAACCAGCTTTGGGCCTTTTGGCATAAGATCCAAGCAAGCTCGGTGACCTTCATGCCAAGGATTAAAGCTTCCACCATAAAAAACCCATTCCTGCTCGACATCAGCTCTGAGATCTGAAGCCTGAAAAGGAGTTAAGTTCATTCTATGAAAGGAGAATAAATCACTTTCTCTAGGCATACGGCCAAAGCTTTCGGCCACGAACTCGCAAACGGCCCTAGTTAACTCTTCACTCTCAGGCATTACACTAAGCTTCTGGGCCTTCTCAAGGGAGTTTCCCTGATAAATCTCCACACCTGTTAAGGGGAGAACGCCCAGTTTCTGAAGACCATTCGTATTGGGCCCTTTTTGCCAATATGTGGCCCCGTCTGGAGCGCTGGAAAATATAATTTTTTGAGACATAAATGGCTTCCTTTGACCCATTTTAGCAAGAATTGAGTATTTAGTAAGTGCTTGTACTTAGATAGGCCGTATATTTTACCAATTTTCCCCTCAGCGTCCATAAATGCGGTAAATTTAGTGGCCTATGAAGATCTTTAAACCTCTTTTTATTCTGGTAGCGCTATGTGTCTTAAGTCTTTCTTTTAAGGCGCGTGCTGTCGATACTCATATGTTTTTAAGTATAGAAAAAATGATGGCCAAATATGATCAAGGCACTGGCCTTCTCGCTCTAGAATTAGATCAGGCCATGAATGACCATAATAAACTGACCAAATTCACTAGAAACTACGGCTCTTTTTTGAGAAACCAAATTGAAAAAGAAATTGATCTTACAGGTCCCCAGCTCAACCTCATTTATGTTTCAATGAGCTCTTTTATCCTGCTCACTGAATTAATAGACGAAAAACTCACTTTGGACCTCGAAGAGAAGCAGCAGGGAACTCACTCTGCGATCTGGCTTTACCGCAAAATTAAAGTTACAGAGAGTTTTAAAACTATTTACTCTTTATATTTTAATGAAAAAAAACTCCGCCGGATTATACGTGATCAAAGTCAGTACAACCCTTATCAATTGATGTACCTCGATGCCATGGCCGAAAAAATTCTCTCAAAAAGAACCTCTAAACAAGTATCAAGATTACTCTCAGAGCTTCTCTCTGGCCCTTATCAAAATGATGAAGTGCTGAGAAAACTGGAGTCTACTCTCAGCTACCAGCTCTTCAAACAAGAGCGTTCACTAGAACCTATTTACTCTAAAGAAACTTATTGGTCTGACGTCTTCAAGCTACTTTCGATCGAAACCTCTCGAGGTTTTAGTTGGGCCTTCGGTGCAAGTATTGGTAATGTGCAATGGGGACCAGGTGCGCTTTATAAAAATAGAAAAATGATCATAAAGATCAAAGGTGATCTCAAACCGCTCGATCTCGTTTTTGAAAAGAAAGCTTATAAGCTCACAGACTATACGATCCCCGGATACTGGGGACATGTGGGAATATGGCTAGGCTCTGAAAAACAACTTCGCGAACTAGGTCTTTGGCATCATCCTTCTCTCGATACTTTTAGAGAGCAAATTAGAAATGGGAATTCTATCTATGAGGTAAGGAAATGGGGACTTAACTTTGATAACCTAGAAAGCTTTAGCAATTTGGATGAAATTCTCATCTCAAGAGTGAACGGACTAAAAGATCAAACCTTGAAAGAGATTGCTTATATCTACGAAAACTTGGCAAATCAAATCGATAAAAAATATGATTTTACCTTTAATGCCTTGGCCACTGACAAAACGACATGCACTGAGATTATTTATCTTTCTTATGGAAATATTAACTGGCCCAGTAAGGTCATATTTGGGCGAAGAACGATCAGCCCAAATAATATTGCTGAGCTTATATTTTATCGCGACTCTCCCCTGAAGATGATCCGATATTTTGGTAGTGATAAAGAAACGGGAAGAATGATTGAAAAAAATCTCATCGACCTTGCCAAAACTGTTGAATACGCACCTGCAACAAAAAGAGCAAGCGATGGTTCATTACAATTTAATAAGATCGAGAGAGATTGTCGCAGAGTTCGAATAAGGAAAGGTGGCTCCATTCGCTTTCGCTACGAATGCGAAAACGATTACCGGCCAAAATACTATTCAGAAGGGCAGATCTTTAATTCGCAGATCTTTTCTCCATAAAAATTCCTAAGGACAGACTCCAGAGTTTTTATGCTCATCAAGCATCTTCTGAGCATATGCCTCGTCATACCAAACTTCATCCAAAGGCTTCTTTTCATAAAAAGTCTTATAGACATCGGCAACGTGGTGCTTTTTTAAGTAGCAACCTTCCTGAGTCTGAGCAGGATTTCTGTACTTTGAAAAGAGATGGCTTGGGGCCGTCGGCGACGTACAACTTATAAATAAAAAAAGTAATATCCATTCAAACCGCATAGATCCTCCCCACGAGAACCTATCGGCTAAATAAAACCAATCTTGAGTTAAAAGCTCAGGTTAAATGTAACGGGCCCATCATTTTGGATATTTAGACACATGTGCTGGCCAAATCTTCCAGTCTCAACGTCCACATGCTCTCTTATGGCATCACAAAAAATTTTGAAGAGGACCTTGGCCTCTTGAGGAGGCATTGAGAGGTCAAAACTCGGCCTGTGACCTCCCTTTCCATTCCATGAGAGGGTGAACTGGCTCACGGCCAGTATTTGGCCCTGGGCCTGAATTATATTGGATGTCATTTTTCCAGTTTTATCCTCAAAAATTCTTAAATTTAGTACTTTCGTAGCGGCTTTTAGCATCGTTTCGCTTGTGTCTTCCCTTTCAATGCAAACAAGCAAAACTAGGCCTTTTTCAATTTTTCCTACAATTATTTCATCAACCAGGACTTCGGAAATTAAGGAGCGCTGAACGACAATTTTCATGAATGTAGGCCCCTAAGTTAGGAAAATGTAATTGAGAACGATGAATTTTTACATGGCCATCTTGAGGCGGCAAGTCGACCAGTGCTATAACGCAGATGGCCACAAGCGTCTTTAGGAGTTCGTCGTGCGATATTTCATTTTACTCTGCTGTTTCATTTTCATTATGCCCCTTATGGCAGCTGAGCAACTCATTCTAACTTGCACAAGCGATGGCATGGATGGAACGCTTCAGCTCAAAGTCAAAATAAATGAATACGATGAAGCCGTTGGTCTCGTTCTGTATAAAAAAGAAGAGCCTGACTATCGCGAAGAGTTTCAAGCTGAAGAGCTTAAAAATGGCCTTGTTATTCTGAGTATTGACGATCATGAAGTGGTGCGACTACATTCCCAGAATTTTGATCAAACCAGAGGTGGTCTTATCGTTTTAGACTATTTAGAAAATGGGTTTAATAATTCCAGAGGGGCCATAGAACTTGAGGTTCTTCACGATGGACTAACGTGGGGAATTTTGCATCGAAGAGAAGAAGTAGAGAGAATGTTTATGGAGGCCCGCAAGATTATTTTTGGCAAGGTTATAGGAATTAAAGAAGTTCATATGAATATCTCTAATATCTAAACCTTTTGTCCTTTGCGCTTCGGTTGAAAAGAAAAAGTGCTGCTATAAATAAAAAGACAGAGATCAACTGACTTGTCGAAAGACCAATAAGAACATCTTCCCCACGAAAGCTGTCTGCCCTAAAGAACTCTGTCACAAATCTAGAGAGTGGATATAACATTAGAAAAAGTAGAAAAAGCTGTCCTCTAGAGAGGCCCTCTCGCCAAAGCACCCAAAGAATCAAACCGATTGAAAATCCCAAGGCAGAATCATAAAGCTGGACAGGATGAACAGGAATTCCTTTATATGGCATAACTGAGCGCGGGTCGTAATACTGAACGGACCAAGGCGAAGAGGAGATTTTCCCCCAGCAGCAGCCGTTAGCAAAACAGCCCAACCTCATGAATCCTACAGTTACGCAAGTGCTCAAAGTTCCAGCATCCCAAATTCGACCTTGAGTCTCGAAAGGCCAGTTTTGTCGGCGCAGGTAAAACCAGGCAAAAAGACTTCCAACTCCTAAAGCACCGTAAAAAGTCATACCATCGAATTGAGTAAAAATAAGTTCGGGATGGTTAAGAAAATAATCAGGTCTTTCAACAAAGACATGAAAAAGCCTTGCGCCCGTGAAAGCGAAAATAGAAGTTCCACAAATCAGGCCAATCAAAGCAAGAATTCCGAGAGATTTAGACTTTAGCTCTTTTCTTAAAAAAAGAAAAAAAATAATAAAACACAGGAACAGGCTCAAAAGTATGAGCAAAGAGTTTGTATGAAATTCGCCTATCATCGGAAGTTCAATATAGGGTTTCAATCACTCCTCCTTAAGATCCGCTTGAGATAAATCCAAGGGCGATGGCCAGAGCGCCTGAAAAATAGAAGGTAAATAAACGTGCCTGACTAATTTTTTCGGCCAATATTTCAACCTCACCTTTTTTAGGTTGTTTTTTTCTTTGTCTTTTAAGACTCACTTCTGCCAATTTTCTCGCCTTCTCTAAGTAATAACGGTCATTATTACTCATTAGCTTTGTCATAAGAACAATACCGGCCAAAGCCAGACCGAGCCCGGGGATATTCCCGCTCGGAAAAGCGAGAAGCAAGATCTGAGGAACAAATACGGTTAAACTAAAAAAAAGATAAAGCTTCCAATGAAATAAAAAAAGAGCTTTCAAACAAACCTCACTACAAACGGCCCAAATTATTGTCAACAAAATATAAATTAAACCAAACTATTCTTTAATTGTCCCCATAAGTTCCAGAGACTTAGAAAGTATTATAAATCCCTACTTGGTTTCATAGCACTTAGCCCCCACAATCAATCACTAGGTTATATGATTATGTTAACTTATCACAGTATGAGGAACTCAATGGAGCCAAAAAAGCCATCTCGCCTAGAATCTAATAAAAAAATACGAACAGCACTTGTAAAAAATGGAGCCGATATGGCCCAAGTTAACTACTCTTGTCATGGGAGATCTGTTTCTCTCAATGGCAAACTCTGCAAGACGGATGGAACAGAGATGAACTCAAGTAATGTTGAAATGCTCGTCCAGGACATTAGCAGTCTTGGACTGCAAATTAACAGTGAGCTAGAAAATTGGTACATCTCTGATGGCTCCATATCAAAGAAACGAGCTCCGGATGACTCAAAAGAAAAGAAAAAAGCTCCTCCTCAGAGCTCTTCAAATCAAAAAGGCACCTAAGATTTGATTTTCTTAAGCATAAAGTAGATTTTTCTTATGGTGTTCACCTCTCTCTCTAGTACAATAACCAAGAGTTAATAAAGAAATAAAGGCAAGCATGGATGCTGGTTTTATTAAAAATTATATACTTTCAAGCATTATGGTATTTTTGCGTAATACTTGGGTCGCGGTCGCTCCACTCAATTGCACTTCTCATTTGTGTGCTCTCTGTACTCGGGGATTACTTTATATTTCGCTATCCCAATATTAAACCTTCGCGCTATTTCTACTTCGTTATAGGACTGGCATGTTTTGGTTTTGGCTTTGACTTAATTTTCACCTATCCAGGTCTCATTAGTTGGGACTCTGGTCTTATTTATCCCGCGTCATTGCTGGGAATCTGGACTATTTTTGCTGCCTATTATCCAGCAATTTTCTCAAAATTTAATGGACGACCAATACTGTCTTTTATTTTAGGTGCTCTATTTGGTCCCTTTGCCTATTGGACAGGTGCACAGATTGGCGCTATTCACTACTCACCACAACAGACGACGGCACTCATATTTCATATGATAGGCTGGGGCATATTCTTTTCTTTATCTATTCATCTTTTTCAAAAGATGAAGCGTGAGGTCCCTAATGGAAATGATTAATATACACAGTTTATACATCGCTTCAGCTACGGCCTTGTGTGCTCTCACCTATTTTGTCCTCAATACTAGGCTTAACAAAATTAAAGAATCTAGACTCAATAGACTCAAGAGACAAAAACTCTACCCAGTTGCGGTTGAAACAGAGACTCCCCTAGACAACCCTATCGGGGAACAACGGTCCGTTGGTGAAGAGAGTATAGAGACACGGTTCAACTTTTTCTCACGGTTTCTACCTGTTTTGGCGCTTGGCTTTTGGCTCACTCTTCTTATAACCCCTTATCTCAACAAAGTGCCTGCAATCTATATTTCGATTGTCATTGGTTCGTTTTCAGTTCTTGTCGGGATGGCCGCAAGACCCTTTATCGAAAATCTCATCGCTGGACTTGTGCTCTCAATGTCCCAACCAGTTAGGATTGGTGACACTGTCGTCATCGATGATCATTATGGTGTCGTTGAAGATATCAAGCTCACACATTCTATCCTGAAAATTTGGGACTGGAGAAGACTTGTTATTCCAAACAGCTTGCTTCTTTCAAAAGAAATTATCAACCACTCTCTAAATGACATCCATATTTGGGCGTGGGTTGAATTTAATGTATCGAGTGACGCCGATCTTGATAGAGTCGAAGAGATCGCCCGCAGTATCCCTGCCCGAAGCCCTTACTATCGAAACGTTGAAGACCCTGCTTTTTGGGTCATGGGTATGGAAAAAAACTCAGTACGTTGCTGGCTCGCCGCCTGGACAGAAAACCCGGCCGGTGCTTGGGAAATGAAAAACTTTATTAGAAAAGAGCTCTGCCGAGCCTTTAGAAAAGAAGGGATTGAGTTTCATAGTTATAAAATTAATACGCCTCTCTCTTTGAAAAAGATTAAGGCGTAACAACTTAATAATGACTATGAAGCTTTAGCCTGCTCTACAAGTGATAAGAGCTTCTTAGAAATCTCACTTAATTTACTTGAAGACTCCAATGTCTCCTCTGCCCCTTTTGAACTCCCCTCTGCTGAGGTAGCAACTTTTTTAATCACTTCATGAATATTTTTTACCCCTTCAGAGGATTCAACGACAACACGGCTAACTTCATCTGTGGCTGCAGATTGCTCTTCTACGGCAGCTGCTGTAGTAGCGGCAATCTCATTGAGTTGACTTACAATTTCACTTATCTCTTGGATGGCCGAAACAGCAGAGTTTGATGAACTTTGAACATTCGTGATTCTAGTTGAAATATCTTCTGTTGCCTTTGCTGTTTGTTTGGCCAGCTCTTTTACTTCATTGGCCACAACTGCGAAGCCTTTACCGGCCTCTCCTGCTCTTGCCGCTTCAATGGTTGCATTAAGGGCCAAAAGGTTTGTTTGTTGAGCAATTGAAGAGATTACCTTAATGACTTTTCCAATTTCTTCTGAAGCGTCACCGAGTTCATTAACTGTTTTATTGGCTTCGTTAGTCTTGTCTCTGGCTTGGCCTGAAATCTCAGAAGCACTACTTGCTGATTGACTTATTTCCTTTATAGATTCCTTCATTTCCTCAGTATTGGTTCCAACGCTTTGAACACCTTGACTGACTTCTTCAGCTGCAACGGAAGCCGACTGAGATTCCCTCATCGTCATTTTTGCGTTTTGAGACATGTCATTTGCTGAATTAAACAAATTTCCCGAAGATTTGAGAAGTTCATTTGCCGCTTCTTCAAATGTTTCGACAAGCATGTTGTACGCTTCTTTTTCTTTTGTTAAGTCTGTTGCATACTTCACAACTTTGTAGATATCACCATTGACGTCTCTGATTGGATTATACGAAGCATTTATCCAAACTTCCTTGCCATTTTTTCCAAGTCTTTTATACTCACCAGAGTCGAATTCACCACGGTTCAACTTCTTCCAAAAATCTTGATAGTCAGGACTTTTCGCGTACGACTCCTCACAAAAGATTCTATGGTGTTGCCCCAAAATCTCATCGGACGTATACCCAAGCGTGTCCAAAAAGTTTTTGTTTGCATTCATAATAATTCCGTCAAGATTAAACTCAATCACAGCTTGAGATTTGTCGATCGCATCCAACTGACCTTCAAAGTCTGCATTTTTTAATTTTTGTTCAGTAGAATCCTGAGCAAACTTGACAACTCTAACCACATCTCCCTTTTCATTTTTTATGGGTGTATATGAAGCAGTAATCCAAATAGGTGATCCATCTTTTTTAAACCTTTGGAACTCTCCATTTTGAGGAATCCCCTCTGAAAGATCCTTCCAAAATCTTTTATAGCTTAAGTCTTCAACCGTTTCATCAGAGCAAAACATCTTGTGATGATGTTGTTGAATTTCCTCTAGCTCATATCCTAGGGCCTTAAGGAATAAATCATTGGCCTCAATAATTGTTCCATCAGGCGTAAACTCAATCGTTGCAAAATTCTCATTAATCGCTCTTAGTCTTGATTCCATCTCGTTAACTTGGAATCCTGCGTCGTTTTCCATTTGTGCTGTCATATTGTTCACTCCTCAGGATTTATATCAATAAATTTAATTAAAGAAATATCTGAAGACTTATCGGTAAAATGAAAAGCTAACAAAAGTGATAAAAAAGAATTTAAGCAAAAAAAAAGCCCCACTTTCGCGGGGCAGTTAAAAAATATTAATTTATTATTACTCCAGACTCTCTCTTTTATCTAATAGCTTGTGATAACTTCTAATATAAGCTTTAGTGACCATTTCAAAAAGTGAATCACTAGCATTCACAGCTGGAGCTTGCCTAGCATCGTCCATCGCCTTAATTGTATCGGCCAACTTTCTCTGAGCACTGCTCGCTTCAGCCCCCCCCCGATTTTTTGAGGTTCTATTGCGACTTCCGTTACTGCTACCGTAAAAAGCTGAATTTTTCGAAATACCGTTTCCAGAATACGACCCTGCTCTTTGGTACTTTTCATAGTCAGCTATGCTTTGACCAGAAGTTGCCGAATCCTTTTCTTCATCCACTCTTTTTTGACTTCCAAAGCCAAGGGAGTTTTTCCCAATAGCATCCAATCCACTACTAGAGGAACCTGCGGACGGATTAGAAAAGCTGGAAAAGACTTTTCCGAACTGGTTAGAAATCTTTTCAAAGTTTTCACCTTTCTTTTCTAGGGAACTTTTTATTTTGGCCGTGCGTTCTTTCATCTCCTGCTTGATCTTGGCATTTTGTCTGCGATTGTTCCTAAAAGCTTCGGCAATAGCTGAGTTCCCAGAACTTGTGCCCTTTCCGAATTCACCTCCGACTTGCCCATTGTTTTGAGACTTATCTCCACCTGTGGTGCCTTTAGCGCCGTTAAAAGAAAAGCCTGCACCTGTCTCAAATCCTGTGCCAGAACCAACTCGAGTACGGATGTCAAGCTGACTCGTAGCATCCTCGGCCGAAACACTTTGTTCTGATCCTTGTCTTCCGCCTTGATTAACACCCTGATTGTAACTTTGAGCAAACGCATCCAAGTAAGTCTGATAGGTGGCAATTCTTTGATCAAGCGCTTCACTATTGTCTTCTATCTCATCAGATGACTTATTTAACATAGAGTTAAGTGACGTTAAGTAAATCGGAAACCCTCTTTGAGGATAACCAATATCTTCCGAGCCTTTTGAAAGTTTTGGGTAAGTGAAGTGAAGCTTAAGAGCGTAATCGGCCCAGGTTTTCTTAAATTCATCTCTAAGATAACTCTTAGGATACTGCTCATTAAGGTATTTAATAGCGGCAGTTTTAATCTGCTCTTTCATCTCAGGGGTGATGGAGTGTCGTCCCTTTTTAATATCTGGAAAAGCTCTTTTAATAGCCGTTGAATTCATTCCTGGTTTTTTTCTTGCTTTGAGATAATTAATGGAATTCAGAGCAGCTACATCAACAAGTTCTTTAAAGTTCTCTTGTTCTTTGCCATCTTTTCTAAAAAAGAGATTTTGAGTCATGCCTGCAGGAATGAAAGGATCAACCAAAACATCTGGCGCCCCCCTAAATCCTATATAGCTGAACCTTTTTAAACAGGCTCCACTTGTTCCCATAACCTTAGTCCCTTCATCACAAGTGGACTCTGGCCAATTGATATCTAAGCGGTACTCACACTTAATTCCAGACCACTTGACCCTACATTTAACTTCCGTTCTTTTGACCTTAGGCGGATAGTCTCCCCACATAGTAGAGTAGACACCTTTGGCCAGCTGCGGGCCAAGTGTATTGCTATTCAGACTGACGTCGTTAGTAACAATACCTTTCATATCGTTCACAACATCCATGGCCGCATCTAAATCCAAAGCGACAAAAGCCTTAAAGGTATTCGTCATGAAGTCTCCCACAATTTTGAACCAACTTTTCCTTTCGTTCCAACTCTTTGTGTAGCGTTTATATGTCGCCTCTTTCCATTTCTTAGTTCTCATTTCCTGTTTTAAATCATCAATCTCTTGAAACGAAGGAGATATATTAATGTTGTACTCTGCCTGACCAAGTCTTTGCTCCATTAAAGTAACAAATGCTGCGAGTTCGTTGGCCCGCTCACCGCTGGCCTGAATTCTCTCTCCTACTCCCTCTCCCTCTGCGCAGAGCTCTTCTCCAACATCTTCGGCCCCTGCGGCTTCTCTGATACAAGTATTCTTATACTTTCGTGGTCGAGGCATTTCTTGAGAGCAGACTTCACCTTCACATTTAGGCATTTGAGGCTGTCCACAAACAGGTTCATGAGTGGCACCACACTCTTCAACAGCTTCCGCGCTAAGGCCGTCCGGAATACCAAGATTATCAACATTGCTTAAGCCTGCATTCATTTCATTACAGACGGTTTTATATTGATATTTAATTTCAAAAAGTTCTAAGAATTGATCCCTGAGAGAAAGCTTACGTGGCCAATCAATTTCTGTTGTTGTCTTCATTTCATTTTCAATTTCAGTCATGACCTGATCTTTATTTTCTTCATCAGCTCTAAGAACTCTGAACAGCCAATTTCGCATTATCCGTCTTGTAACTGAAACGTTTTTCATGCGTGAGTTGGCCGACCAGTAATCTTCGACAATATCATCCCCACCCGCCATGAATTCAAAGGCCAAAAGGCCCATCTCACGTTCAAAATAAGCTGGGTACTCTCGCAAGCGCTGAAGATAAACTTGGTACCAGTCAAATTTACATTGATCCATATTCATGGCCGGTTCATCTAGAGGGAGAAAGAAATCACCTTTTCCAATTAAGACATCGTAACTAATATCATCAGGGATCGCCTGAACACAGACGTTACTTCCCTCATCTGGATTAGAAACCGAACCCGGACAACAAGGATTCCCATTTCCTGGAGATTGTCCGATCTCCGCACACTTCATACAAATATTGACTTCCGAAAGACCATCTTCGTTTAGATCAACTCCAGGAAACGAAATATCTAAACTTTGACTACGACAACTAAGCTCTTCTCCACAGACAGGATTTTCGCTACAGTCTTCATTACGGCCAAGAGCAGGAAAACATCTAGAAACACTTTCGCAAACTCCAACCCCATCTTCAGAGTCCACAGGAATTCGGCACACCCTACTATCACACTCACTATGAGAACTACACGTAACGGCTTCCTGATTGGCCGTAGGATCATGTGAACACTGAAAAGAATCCTGGCATTTTCTGTAAGAACACAACTCTTGCGCCCCTCCCTCGGGAGAAACTTGAATCATCTCCGAAACCATCGATTTCATCGATTGGATATATTCGGTTCTTCTATAAGGTAAAACTTTTTCATAAAGCTCAGGGGTAAGCATTCCAGCTTCTCTTAACTTTGGTAGATCCACACGATCCATACAGCTTGCTGGATTAATATTAACGTCCATACACTTGTTCCTAAATTCACTTGACATCCCCATCACCGGAACATTTGCTTTACACCAAACACAACGATCTCTTCTGTCTAACTCATTCTGTATCGATTGCATATCAGGCACAAAAAAGGCATCAGATTGTTCTTTTGAGAAGACTCCTGTAATCTCTAAGTTTTGAACAATTCGAGTGAGCCCCTCGATCGCTGAATCACCACTATCCCAATACTCGGGACGTGATTGGTAGAAATCTTGGTACATCGTTTGCCCCACACGAAGGGTGTAACTTCTCTTTCCGGCCATCACTTGATCATTCAAAAAATTCTTTTGAATATCTTTAATCACAGCATTTTTTTCAGAATCAGTTAAATGGTAATAACCTGGCCCGAGGCCAAAACTTGGTTGAAGAATTAAAGCACTTAAAATTCCACTTAATATGATGAATTTTATGCCCTTATTCATACGGGACTCCTTAAGATAAGTTTGATCTGGCCACGAATCGGCCTTCAAAGCGTCACTAATTGTAATTTTACACTGCTGCGGAGATTGAGTGAAAGAATATTTCTCTAATCGGTACTTTACAATCAAGAGATGAGCTTAATTTAGAGTCATATAATCTTCTAACTCACTGAAAAATAGAGAAAATCTGTCTCCATCTCGGAAATCCAGCTTTACATATATGATCACGCGGAGGACCTTAAGGTGACTGCCCAGTTTAATTGACACAATTCTTTCTAAACTAGGAAATGAACGAACAAATTACTAGCGAGGTGATTAGTATTGTAAATTCTCTGATTCGTTTGATTTGTCTATTTACATGTCTTATCGTGGCGGCAAACGTTGAAAAGCTTAAATAAGGACTAGTTATGACTGTAAAAAGTAAAAGAGATTTTAACCCAGATAAAGGGTATGTAGCACTACTCGGTTGGAGTTTAAGCGCTGTTGAAGCTGCTGACTCTTTCGATAGAAAATACGTAGTCGTGGCGCCAGATTGGGCAGAAGAGTACTGCACAAAGCATGATATTCCCTATATCCCATGGAACTTTGAACGTCTAAATGACAGATCTTTTGAAATTGCCCAAACTCTTAAAGAAGAAGGCGTTAGTGTTGCCATCCCACTTTTTGAAGAAACAGTCGAATGGGCCGGAGCGATCAATTCAGTTCTCCTAGAGAATCCCAGACTTTTTGGCCAATCGATGCTTTTGCGAGATAAGGCCCTTATGAAAAGAAGAGCACAACTTGGAGGAATCCGGGTGGGTATCTTCGAAGAGGCCCATGATAAAGGCGACGTCATCAGATTTCTCAAAAGAGTCAATCAGACGCTTCTTAAGCTCGATGGAGACCCAAATGACCCTATTCATCTGAAGGCTTTTGATAAAGCCGGCTGCTTAGGTCATAGAGTGATACGAACCCCTGACGAAGTGGATTCAATTCCAGACGAGGAGTTCCCAGTACTCATGGAATCTCACCTTGATGGATGGGAATTTGCCGTAGAAGCTTGGATTTATAATGGTAAAATAAAATTCTTAAACATCTCAGAGTACGTAACTCTTGGCTACTCTGTCTTTGTTCCTGCAACTGATGAGCTCGAAAAATATAGAGACCAAATTTATAAGCAAATTGAAAAGCTGATTAAAACTTTTGATATCCAATTTGGATTTATTCACCCTGAGTATTTCGTGACCAGCGATGGCGAGATGTACTTTGGTGAAGTCGCCTACCGCCCACCAGGATTTAAAGTTTTTGAACTTCTTGAGCGAGCGTACGGATTTAATGCTTACCAAGGTCTTATTCTGTGTTTCGATCCAAAAACAACAGAAGAAGAAGTTGATAACTTTTTCCCCAAGGAAGTCGTCGATGCCAAAGGCTACGCTGGCTGTTTTGGCGTTTACCCAAGAAGAAGAGTCGTAAGCCAACTAGAAATCCCTGCGGAAACAGAAGATCACGAATACTTTGACTTTCATGAATTGACGGCTCCACTTGAAGAGACAGTGACAAAAAGAACAGCATTTGGAACCCACTGGGGTTTAATCTATTTCTTTGGAGATGACTCTCTAAAAATGCGTGACCTTCTTAAGCATCAGGAGTCCTTAGACTTCTATGTTTAATAAACAAGACTCAAAGGTCGACAATAAAATAGAAGCTTTAGATGAGAGGCTCGAAGAGTCTCTCATCTTACTAAAAGAAACCCCTGATTTTGCTAAACCTGATAAAATCGGCCGAATTTTTAATAATGTCAGACGTATTTTTATGCATGTGCATGGATGTGCTCTTCTCGAGTCAAGAATAAAACGAATCGAAAAAGCGGGTACGTTTAATGATTCAGATTACCAATTTCCACATACCCTTATTCCAGGTCTTTGCGGCGAGGCCCTAAAAAGCAACGATCCGAACACTGTCCTCATTGAGGCCCTAAGCTTGCTGCGTTTTTTAGCAATTGCTAAAAAAGACTATATTCACCCTACTGTCTCCGCGGAACACGCTCATCACTTCCTCGCCCAAGTCGTGGCCACAAACCTTCAAAGATTATTTTCTGTCGCCGATGAAGCCGAAAGAGAGCAGAAGGAAAATTTATCTAAGATAACGCGATCAGTTCTCAAACATATAGCTGAAGGCGTTGGTTACGAGCATATTATTGATGAACTTATCGATGAAATATGGCGCATCCTTCAACAAAGACCTATTCAAGTTGACCATGTTAAGCAAATGATTACCCAAGTTGCGCTTTGCCGTCAAAACCCAGAAATAGACATGGGAAATAGTGGAAGAGGCGCCGACCGCCTTGTGAGTAGTCTCTTTGGTCTCACGAAAGCTTCGCGAGAAGATCCTGGTATCGGAATTTACGAGGAGCGGCTCTCTAAAATGGATAAGCCTGCGCTTCAAAATGAAGCAACGGGTTTTGCACGTGCCATGCATGATACAGGACTCGTCTCTCCTTATCATGCAGTTCTGTTGCGCTACCTTTTAGAATCAAGTGATAGCTTGCTGGCCGAAGCTCTAGGCCTTTCAAGTACGGCAAGAGACTGTCTCTTAAGTTATAGTGAGCTCGTTCGGGCCCTGATCAAGGAATCTGTTAACCCTGAAACACCTCAGGCGATTTATGGTCTAGCGATGATGCTCGAGCGCAACATGCTCTATCAGCCCCCAATCGCCCCGGCACTTTGGCGACAAATCGCTTTGCCCATCTCACAACTCTCTAAAGATCGTCTCAGTGCTATTTTTGGAGATACAGTGCCAGCGAGAGCGCGATTGCTAGAAGGTGTAGTATGTATCCTGGGACTCCCTCTAGGTGTTGGACAGGGAAATAATCCTACTTGCCAATCGGCCAGAGCTATATCCATGTGGGCCTACAACGACCCCGACTACCTTCTTCAAATGGTGGCCTGGGCCGTAAGAGATGACGAAATAATCATGCATTTTGAAGGCCAGCGGATATCATCAAACGAGAGTGAATCTGGTGTTGCGACAGCTCTTCCAATGGACCTCGATGCAGTCTCACTCATTCTTGTCCCCCATCTTGATCGCATTTATGCTGAGATGGGACGTCGTTGTGAAGAACGAGAGGGCGATCCTCATCGATGGGTGAACCCAGAGTTTCATGGCTGGTCGTGCGGACGGGGCTTCAGAATTAATGTCGACGTTGAGACTGGTAATCTAATTGAATTAAAAACATTTTTACGACACTTTTATGCCAGCTACCATCCCCACTACAATGGCGACCAACCCCTCATTCATCCTCAACCCGCGGGGATTGCCGCCACTGACAGCACATCTCGTTTTATAGGATGGCATGCCATCACTATTTTAAGAGTTAATATAGACCCAGAGAATGTGATGCGAGTGTATTTCTATAATCCAAATAATGACAGTGGACAAAACTGGGGTGGAGATGTTCAGGTCAGCACATCAGGAAGATCAGAGCGCTATGGCGAGGCCTCACTTCCATTTGAGCAATTTGCTTCCAGGCTTTACATCTTTCACTTTGACCCTCTGGAACCTGGAAAGCCGGCCCTCGTTGGATCGAAAGAACTTAAAAGAGTGATCCAACGTGTTCATGAGAGCTGGGGCATAGATAGGCTTGGATAAGATCTAACAATACATAAATGACTCAAAGTCTTTGATAGGTACAACGTATATCAACTTTCAAGGTCTCAAGTATTTGATCATTATCTCTTAAAGATATTTGGCCAATCTTTTCTTTTTTTACTGTAAAACAAGGACGAAAGACGCTGAGTCCCGCGGCCCAAAATTTTGCAAGAGTGTTACCTTCTAGGGTTGTTTTTGCACAAAACCTCTCGACTCCTGCAGAAACACTCGAATATGTTCCTTCATTAATTTTCGGAAATTTCAGAAAAGAGGGAGCATACTGGCTAAGGTGATAGTCCTTTAAATGCATGACTCCAATCGTATTGATGTAATCTCCATAAACTCTGGCAGGACAATCCTTATCTCCTTTTAAGAGTTCGTAGTCGCCTTCAAAGCGAGTAACATCATTAGCAAATGCATTAAATGTAAATATAAAAAGCAGAGGCAAAATTAATACTTTCATTATCGTCTTCTCCTAACAAAGATACCCAAAAAGAAATCTAGGTTGTAATAATATCGTTAACATCCTCGAGCGCCTTCTTAAGAGCGACCTCTTTATTGAGACCTTCTTCAAGATACTTCTCAAAGGCCTTTTTCATAAGATTGAAACGTTCGCGATTAAGACTTAAGTTTTTCTTAAGAACTTGAACCGAACGACTTAGAGCAGAGTTTGAGTTTGGAATTTTAAAATCATTCTTCATGAAGTAAATCATCTGTGAGAGAATCTCTAATTGCGGGGTTCCCAGTGACTCGTCTTTAAATGTCCTGAGAGTCATTTTAAATGCTTGCTCATTTTTTTGCCGGTCATAGTCAGGAGACTTTGATGCCAAAGAGCTAAAGACGGAGCGGAAGCGACTGTAACGTTCACGAGCACTCGGCTCAAGGAAAAACTTTTCAATATAATTAATAACAAGATCCTTGTCGCGAAGGTAAGGGCCCTGAAAGCTTTCAAACCAGCTGAAGTAATTGCTCATGCTTCTAACATCAGCTGATCGAACCTTATATTCAAAGTAATAACTTTCAAATCTCTTAAAAGCTTCACTGTAGCTATAAAGGTTATAAAGATCTTCACGCATAAAGAGAGTGAATAACGACTCAATCATTGAAAAATCATCTTCTTTTACAAGTCGTACTTGATTATCACCCTCATCTCTTCTCATTATATACTCACTCACCTTTGTCAGGATGAGTTGTATGTCATAAGCATGCTCACTATATTGATAATAATACTGATCACTATACCCATCGTAATACCCATCGTACTCATCGTGATTCATAGGAGCACGGTAAATCCGCTCAAAAAGATTAGCAATGTCATTTGCACCAACATCAGTAATCCCCTTCTCAATGACAAGTTTTTCGACAAGTTCTAGTAAGTCAACGACATCTATGTATTGAAATATACCCTCATCGCCAACAAGAACGATCCCAAGTGTCCGCCTGCCTACACTAAAGATTCTTCGTGCCAAAGGAAGATTGTCTCTATATCTATCAAATAAACTTAATATTTTCACATAAGCACTCTCTCGAGTATCTCGAGTATCAGGTGCAAACTCAAAGTGTCGAAGAAACTCTTGAATGTTTGAGGCCGTAAGCTTGATTTCTTCAGCATTCAGCTTTCGCTGAGATAAATCTATGGCGACCCTTATGGCCTCTTTATTTCCAAAAAAATAATCTGCGACGATTCTATAAGTCTCGCCTAAAGCACGCACAGGATGATCTTCTTTATAAAGCTTATTAAGAATATCCAAAGATGTTGCATAAGCGCTTGTAATTTCCGATGCCTGCGGCAACGCCCCTTGCCAAAAAGACTTTGCGTAGTTAAGAGTTTGCGGGGAAAACTTCTCTATTTCTTCTCTCGTATAACGTGCTTTCTTATCCGTATCTGTTGTTGTCAATAAACGCTGAAGATATCTTAAAGCTTCGTCTTTTCCTCCACCTCTGACAGACTCGCTCCCAAAGAGCTCGTCGGCCAGCGCAAGTTCATCATATTCAATAAATTCAATCTCTGAAATGTTTGGTCGGTCCGTAGACAAGCGTTTTTGAACTTTAAAAACGTCATAATAAGATGTTGCATTTATTCGAGAGAAAGCATCTACTGCTATTTCGCCCCTATTGTAACGACTCATAAAGCTTTCTAACTCTGAGTTCTCTTCATCATCTTCCTTTTTGAAATTAAGTTTCATGACAAGAACTTTATTTCGCTTTGTATGCATATTTTCATGTAGTTCTATATCAAGACAATCTTTTGAATCATCCTCATCCCCTGCACAAACAGAATGATATTCAACGCGAACATTCACATGACTTTTCTCATACCTTGCCATAGAGATACGGTAAATATCCTTTGAGTCTTCCTCAAAGTACGTACTTATATCATTTTTCAGTGGATAAGCACCGACTTCACCAATAAGATCTATCTTTTCTCGCTCGCTCAATTGATAGAGGCCAAGGGGAATGAGAACTTGATTCTCATCGCTTGGACTTAATCTTACATCCCAAGCACTGTAAGAAGGAAGCTTTAACTTTGCGTTTCGATAGCCAACTCTATGATCATCTCTAGGCCTTCCGTGACGCCAATTGCACTGAAACTTACGGCCAGAAGTTGAAGAGACTTGAAAAGATTTTGTTTCATAAGGAATTTTATCATTCTCTACAGGAAAGTTTGGACACAACTCCTTACCCTTAGAAATTCTTTTTATGTTGGATTTCTTATTTATCTCAAAAAGTGGTTTTCTCTCTATTCCGGTACAAGGATCATCGCTTGGAGGCGCCGCTGGAGTTTCATCAACGCACTCATCACCTTCACAGCGAACAACAACTTCTTTGCTTCTTTGAGAGAAAAGTCCATCTGTATCATATGTTTTAAGAGCAATATAGAACATCTCTTCTTGAGTCGCATTAACGGTGTAATCAGATTCATTAGGATCTTCTATCTTGATAGGCGCTTCATAATTTTCACTCTCATACCCAATCTCAATTTCGTAGCCACCAATCTCTTCAATAGGGAGCACATCACAGTTTTGTCTATGGGTAGGTCTATTCCATGAAAGTTTAAAGGAATCATTAAATCGCGGTGGCGACGGAGTTGGTCCAGGATCATTTGGGGCCGGATCTGATGGTGGTAGACCATCAATCTCAATGACACTAGCAGACTGACCACAACTTAGAAGAAGAAGCACAGATAAAATGCTTAAACATTGAAAAAACTTCGGCATAATCGATCCTTGTCTCAACAGGTATTTTTTTAAACTAAATACCTTTTAATCATAGAATCTGATCTTATGCGCTGCTTTTAAAAAAAATACACGGACGGTCACTACTATGGACAGCTGAAGGGTAACTGCTCAAAATCGTGTTTAATTTAAAGTGATTTTATGACTTTACCAAGATAAGGAATCGCTTCTCGCCTGGAAATTCGATCTTCAAGATATCGCCAAAAACTAATATCAACTTTACGACAAGTCGAGGCCAATGAGAACATGAGATCCCACGCCCTCACGCCTTGCATTGACCTGTTTTGCAGCGCAAGCTCAGGGTATTTTAAAAATAGTAAAATCTTTTTTTCATTTTTTCTTGTTCTCTCAAGCTATTTATCCAGCTCTTTCAATCTAGACCCTGAGAGTAGCACTTGGATTATTCTTAAACCTCTTTAGCAACTTATAAAAAAATCTCCAGTGCCCGACTAAAGCATCAAGCGCCTTGGACTCTATCTTTTTAAAAACCTCCGTCAGTTTATATTTACGAATCTCATTCACCCAGCGCAGCTGATGATTTTTAAAAATATCGACAAATTTTGTCCCATCGCCTGATACTAAAAACCTGACAGGAGGTCCTCGTTGGCCTGAGCTTGCCGCACTAGTTGCAAAGGCAGCCCTAATGATGTCTCATTGTCTTTTTGTTACATCATTAAATAAGGGATCTTTAAATAGCCCCTCAAATTCCTCTCTGTTATATTTCTGCGCCACTTCTAATCTATTTAAAAACACTGTCCTTTTGGACGCTTAAGCTTTTTAGCAATAAACTCAATTGCATCTTTATCAATCCTAAATTGTTGCTCACCAAACAATGTGCCAATTGATGAGTTACGCCTTGTCTCTATAGAAATACATATAAACCTTTCTCCGCCCCCAAATGATACCAACTGACTGATATCAGGATTATTAATTTATTTTAAATCTATTGGTCAACTTTCCTGAAACCGGGGGGTTAAATCTTTAATCATTATCAAATAAATACTTATTACCAAGAGACTTAAGAAGTGCGTCTCTATATCATCTCTAACGCTATTTCCTCAGATCTAAAAATGATCAGCAAAAACAAACCATTCTCTATATGCTCCCCTGAAAACTGAGCACATTAGGGGTGCCAAAAAAAGCGGTCAACTAAAAGTTTCTTATATTTGTCATAACACCTCGAAATAGCACTAGATTTACTTTGAAAATAATAAAACACAATAAATAACTGAGCTCCTGTTATAATGAAGTCTTACATAAGCAAGGCATCTTGGCCCTATTATAGCCTGAAGGATGACAAGTGAATAAAATTACAAAGATTATACTCATTGTAAGTTTACATATCTTCCAATCATGCCTGCTCCAACCTCCAAAAAATGGAGAGAAAGGAGAGCTTCGCTTTAAGGATAATAATCAAAACTCTCCAGACGTATCTCCTGCAAGAACAGATAATAAGAAAGAAAGTGAGACTAAAGAAAAGTCACCTAAAGCTGTAGATTTAGAAAACTTAAACTACTCTAACATCTATAGCACAATTTTAGTTCCTAAATGTCTTTCATGTCACGATGGAGGTACTTCAGTCAATTATGATTTAACAGAAGAAGAAATGATAAAACGAGGACATATAATACCAAACGATTTAGAAAACTCCCCCGTCTATTACAGACTTAAAAAATCATCGTTATCCTCAAGAGGCCTCAAGAACATGCCTCTCGTTCTGAACCCATTAACCAATACCGAAATAAAACTTTTAGAGGATTATATAAAATCTCTTAGCCCCATTTCTGTAGAGGAAAAAGAAACAGAAAAACCTGAATCAACGCCTTCAACGCCAGTCGAAAAACCACCAATCACAATAGAAGATATTACTAAGATATTTTTTTCAAAAAATGCAGACCGGTCAGACTCTTTCGACCTAAATGGAGCGACCCTGAATAATAATGAAGTCTATTATATTCATTTCCCCGACAAAGAATATATTAACCATGTCGAGTTTTTTCTAAATGGTGCTTCCATACAAGTAGAGGGCCTGGCACCTTATGATATGGGGGGGACGAATGTAGACAAAACTGCCAACAACGTCGCTAAAGATATTTTTATTGTAGGAAAAAACACTCTCACAGTTCATCTTAACAATTCATCAAAAAATTCTTTAAGTGCGAATTTCATGTACGAGAAAGATGATAGTCCTATGCTCCCTACTCCGGTTCAAGGAGGCAGTGGCGGGGGTGGAGGTACAGTTTCACCAAGTAATCCTGTGATGGAAGAAGAGCTAATGAAAAAAAGCTATGAGGACTATTACAACAGTTTCTTAATGCCTAAATGTTTGAGTTGCCATGGTCAAGATGGTACAGAAGTGTTGTTAGACTTATCACAAGATGAGCTTATCAATAAGAAATACATTGTTCCTCAAGACCTCGAAAACTCTCCTCTATATTATAGACTCATCGGCTCTGAAAAATCGACAAAAGGCCCAAAAACAATGCCCTTTGTTCCCTTAACAGAAGAAGAGATTTTACTGGTTGAAACCTATATAAATGGTTTAGAGAAAATAGAGACAGAAGAGCCGCCAGCATCACCTCCCCTTCCTGCAGAGGCTTCAGATGAAGTTAAAGTTTTTTATGAAAATATTTATACATATACCAGAGGACAATTCAACAATGGCATGTGTCTAAATTGTCATACAAACACCAACACTTTCATATCGAGTGATGATGTGATGATTGCCTATGAAGCTTCGAAGTCGGTCGTAAACTTTTCAAACCCTATAGATTCTGAACTTGTAAAAAAAGCTGGAGATAGTCACTGCGCACAGGATTGCAGTAATTCAGCAGAGATATTGAGACTTGTAAACATATGGGCCCAGGCAGAAAATACAAAGAATAGCTATACTCCTCCTGCACCCAAAGAGGTAAGTGATCCAAGAGCTGATGCAGGATTCTACGTCCCAGACTATGGCATCGCTCTACCAGTAAATCGTTTTTACATAGAAACAAGACTAAAGAGTATTTTCGGAGAAACTGTTAGTAATCCACATAGTGACTTTGAGTACTTTAATGGTGGCTATACCTACTCGATTCTTGAAAAGTTTTTCCACACAAAACAAGACCTTTTTGGGGGCGTATGCGACAAATACAAAAAAGCATTCACTCCCAAACTCGGCAGTAGACAGAGCAACTTTTCGCTAGGCTGCTTAGAGGGTAGTGTTCGTGACGATGGTTATGTTAGGTACAGATATTTTGATTTCAATCCAAATATCCCAATTTATCCAGGTGTTCAAACTGCGCGAATGTCTATGCTGATAAGGGCCTGTAATAAAATAGTAGACACGGAAGGCAGCCTTAATTACGCAGCAGGCAAAATTGGTGCCTCTTTAACACAGAATATTTCAAAAGATCATGTAAGGAATGTCTATCAACTTTTCCACCCTGGAAGAAACCCTAGCGAAGAAATCGTCGTTCAATTCATGCTGCTAAAAGAAGAAGCAAAGTCAAAGGGCCAAACGAATCAAGAAACTTGGAATCACCTTTTTAATATTATGTGCTCTTCGCCTTCGTGGCAAATAATTTAGGATTATACCTATGAGAATATTTTTTCTAATTACGATATTTTTTCTAGGCCAAAAGGTCATCGCCTCACCTACTGATGTGCTTTCCCCAATAGCACTATTTGATAGATGCTATTTTCATATTACTGGAGACGCACTTACCAGTGAGCACTCTTTATATGCATCTGTAAAAAGCGGAAATTTGAGTTACAGCGATGCTTGCATGCAAACATTATCTAAGGGTTATCTCTCCGCCTCAAGTGACAAAACAGGCAAATTGAAAAACATTTCAGATGAAGGCAAAAAAGTCGTTGGCCATTTTCTTCATGTACATCGTCAATGGATTGGGAGTCAAGATTTAGTTGCTGCTATCGATGGCCCAGGATCGACACGACATATATACGATGATAACGATCCCGCATTAAATTTAACAAGAATTCTGCTCACGCCCGAAATAAAGTACGATCAGCTTTTCAAAACAACTGGTCAAATGGAAGCGATTAGATCAAATGGCTGTGACCCAGATAAAACCTTTGGAGATCAACATTTTGTCAGCGATACTGAGACTGACTACAGGGGAGACTTACAGCCTTTAGAAGTAAGTTTTGTTCAAACAGGTGAAATTTTAGGAGTTCGACCAATGGAACTAGGACTTGATGTCAATGACGACAATTGTCTGTCTACTCCAAAAAAAGATCAAAGTGCTAACTTTTCCTACACAGGCCCGCTCAAGGATCGTTACAATAGAGTAAACGGAAATATAAAACTTCATAGGCCAATCGGGGACGGTGTCTTCGCAACAAAAACCTACATCATGCATAACCATGAATACCCCTTTAGGACATCTACGGACGGAGGTCAGATAATGTTTAGAAGATGGTCCGAGTCTGTTATGAAGGAATTTTTGTGTCGAGAGTTGCCAGTAGTAAGGTCAGGTGATGCCATCTCAAAAGTTCAAGTAACAAATATTACAACAGAAACACCACCATTTAGAACGAACTCGCGCTGTATGGAATGTCACTCAACAATTGACCCAATGGCCGCGACGATTAGAAATGTCTGGCTTCATCGATCTAGAGGGAGTATGGCGTCATTAATGACTACGCCTGTAACAAGACCTTCACAAGAGAATAGTTTTATTAATGAAGATATAAAATATTATACTCGGCCACCTAAAGGGCGTTTTTTCTTTAGAGGTTACGATGGCCAACTTCATAATAAAGCGGTCGATAACGTCAGTGAGCTTTCTAGCTATATAGCAGAAATTAAAGATCCCTACGTTTGTGCAGCATCAAGATACTTCAATTATTTCACTGGAATTGATGTCGCAATCACTGACTTTGCAGACGCAGGGAGCGCCTCTGAAGGTAGCACGAAATACAGAGATATAGTTATAGGCTTAGGCGAAGATTTTTTTCAACACAAAAGCCCTGAGAAATTGATTAAAAATATCATATCGCACCCGGTTTATAAAACCATTGGGTTTAGAGCAACAAAAAATTAGAGGATAGAAGAATGAAAATAAAAAAAACTGATAAATTTCAACATACTCTCTCAAGAAGAAAAGCTTTAGGCATCGCCGGAGCAGGTGCCTGTACTATGATGAGCAACCCTCTTGACTTACTCATCAATGGATTTGCAAATGGCATATTAAATAAAGCGCATTCAGAAGAGACAGACAAAATACCCAGAAATTATGTGCATATTGGTTTTAGAGGTGGCGCCCCACGCTACCTCTGGGATGGTCCTCTTGCTCCTTTTGAGTCCCTTAACAATATTATACCTAATATAAAAACGTCCACAGAGTTTAAATCTTCAGACACTAAGAAACTTATACATAACCATTACAAACACAATATTGCAGGTATCGACATAAATTTGCCCACGCTATGGAACAGCGAAATCCCTACGACTAGTGGTATATGGATCCCCATGACTGATATGGCACAGAACTTTCTCATGATAAGAGGTGTAAATTTACAGGAAGACGGACACCCAAATAACTATAGAAAACAAGTTCGACCGTTAGGATCAGCACCAAGTATAAATGGTCTCGTCTCCGATCAGATGTCCACGCTTTTACCTGCAGTGAGGGCAAGCTCTTCTCCAACCGGTTATCGTTCATCTAAAGGATTTTCAACGGTTGGTATTGATACGAGAGACTCAAACCCCCTTAGCAGAATGTTTAGTTCTTTTAGACCTGGAGGGGACAATATTAGTTCTGCACAAGTTTCAAGGCGAGACATTGTAAGTACACTTTATAAAAGTGTAATGGATAAAATTGGTGAAGAGGCACAAAAAAATCACACGGCCTCTTCTGAATTGTTTAAAATGAGATCAAATGCTAAAAATACTTTGAAGGAAGGTATTAACGACTTTGAAAATGCTTTTGCGCCTCTCTACGATAAATACGCAGAGCTTATGAAAATGTGCTATGACCAAAATCACCTTATGCCGGGTATATCGGACAGAAAGGTTGCAACTTCCGACTTTGATTCAAACCTAACAGGTAAAATGGGAGGAGGGAGCTACAATGTCGATGACCTACGTGACACGATTCAATTCTCATCGATTCAAACAGATTATAATAATAAACAACTAAATACTGCACGATATTTTGCGATCACTGAATATCTGTTAGTTAATGGCTACTGTAAAAGTATTCTCTTTCCATTTGGAAGTCCTGGATGGGCGTGGGATGAACATAAAGGTCCCGCCGTCAGCTCTTTACTGCATATATCAATGGGCTTTCGCATCCTCTCTGCTTGCTTACACGAGTTTACTCAATCACTTAACCGTCAAATCGATCCACATACGGGTAATAACTTATTTGATGAAACTGTCATTCACCTAGGCGGTGATTTTAATAGAACACCAAGGGTTGACGGGACAGGAAGTGACCATGGATGGCAGGGAGGAAATGGAACTCTCATTTCAGGAATTATTAAAAAACCTATTGTCATAGGGAACATTTATGCTGCGAGAGGCTCTACTAATGGTAAGCACTATGGAACATGGGGACATGGAGCTCCCGTTAATGTCAACGGTTCGAATCGTGTTTTAAGTTTAGGAAATTTAAGTAGTACGATAACAGAAATGTTAAGAGTAAAAAAAATATTCCCTAATGAGGCATCACTGATAGGAGGAGTTGTTGAGGGCAATGTATATTCACTTATTGAAAAGGCAAAGATCGTATCGTAAATACTTTTTTTTTACAGGGCCTGGTTTTATCGCTCTATAATGACAATAATAAATGGCAATGTTCAGAAAATTACTTTTTCATCCGCAAT
>Ga0136604_1000098_pt1 | contig 50854 bp, 48 predicted proteins | sample AntRauFillE10628_FD_104928 | JGI IMG/M metagenome (GOLD analysis project Ga0136604, IMG submission 104928) | Saline lake microbial communities from Rauer Islands, Antarctica - Metagenome Filla E10 #628 | ecosystem: Environmental > Aquatic > Non-marine Saline and Alkaline > Saline | place...
TAGAGAGTTGGAGTTTGTTGTTTAGATTTTAAGTAGCTTTCATACTGTAGAGGATGGTTGTATCCCCATTCTTTTGGGTCGTCCTCAAGTTCGCCTACAGGATGAGTTTGATAGTGACGAAAATCGGCCTCGACCTGCTTTTTTGTGATGTCGATCAATAGATAGGCAATCACAACTCCTAAAATAAGAAAACCTATAAAGATGAGGGGCAGTTGGACTTTGTTTTTCTTTTTCATCATCTACCTTCTTGAAGAATTGGGATGTCCGACATTGTCATGGCAATCAAGACAAGAATTATAAGAATCGTCAGGTTCAAAGTGTGCTGAGTTTTGAAATATTTGCGAGTGGCAGTTTATGCAGGCCTTAAGTGCGACTTTTCTATTGTGAGGGCGGATTTGAATCGGATCTGAATGCACTCCGGTTGTAAATTTAAATGAGTGGTTAAGCCCATTTTCTGCTTTATATAAAAGGGCCAGCACCGGGTTTTTTGGCGCATGACAAGTGTTGCAAGTCGTAAAGTCGTGGTGGGATGAGCTGAGCCACGATTGATATTGATCTTGCATAATGTGGCAATTAACACAGGATTGTGAATCACTTGAAAAGTAGGAAAGACCTTGTCCTTCGACGAAGGCAACCCCTCCCATACCAGTAATAAATGCAAAACCGGCCACCGCCATCAAAAAGATGGAGGATGCAAGGCCCCAAAAAAATCTCATGAGATCGACTTTAAAGCCTTTGGATCTTTAAGACAAGATCAAGGGTTTGACTGCGATGGCCTCTTAAATGATGTCATCGTAAAAGCAATTAATCCCGTTTGAATCAAGAAAAAACTTCCAAGAAATACGGCCCCGCCTTGGCTAAATCCATAAGAGTGAAGTCCTGATGCCAAGATATAATTCACACCGAACCAGGCCATCATAATACTCATAAACGCTGCGGCCGTAAATGGAACAAAAATTCTATTGGGAATCCAAGAAGTGTAGCGCCCATGTTGAATTGCCACATAAAGACAAAGAGCAATAAGACTCCACGTCTCTTTTGGGTCCCATCCCCAGAAGCGTCCCCAGGAATAGTCGGCCCAAACTCCACCGAGTAAAACTCCACCGGCCAACAAAACCGAGCCAACTTTAAGGCAGGTGTACATCAGGTCACAGTAATAGGTTTCATCTTTTTTACTTACAGTGCTAAACTTCTTTTTGATCAAAAGCGTGTTGGCCAAAATCCAAGAAAGTGCATAAGCACCATAAGACATGATCACCATTGTAACGTGGGTTGAGAGCCAAAAATTGTCTCTAAGAACGGGGACCAGAGGGCTGATGGTTGGGTTAAGCATACCGTGCGCAAAGTTGATCATTAAGAGAGTCAGGACGTTGTAGCCCAGTCCCATATACAAAAAAGTCTTTTCCTTTTTAAAATGTCCGATGACCATGGATAGAAGAAGGGCCCCATAACCTGAAAAGAGAACGGTTTCATACATATTTGTAATGGGGGCACGGCCAGAGATATAGATCCTTAAGACAATATAAACAGTCTGAATGAGAACAGTGGCCAACGTTAGGCCCATCGCGATCTTGAAGTGCTTAAATAAGGTAAGCGCAGCTAAGGCCATAAAACAGACAAGCATGGCGATAACGGGAAGTCTGGCTTTTGCAAAATAATATTCAACTTTGACCTTTGGACCAAAGACTTCTAGATAACGCTGGGTTTCCATCATCATGCTGCCAAACATGGGGTTTTTTGGATACTCTTCGACAGCGCTTCTTACGCGACTCTCTTGAAGAAAGTCTGTTAAGAAAGGCCAACTCACTTCTTTGGCATTCATTGCAGGGATGACCCAGTTTTGGCCTGCTTGTATTTCCATATATAAATTGAGACGGCTCAAAAGTGTGGAGAGCGATTTTTGATAACTGGTTTGCTCCTGGCCTTGAAGACGAAGCTCAGCTTGAATCATCTGCGCCTGAGATTTTACTTGAGCGTAGGTCATAGAATTTTTATCAGGGCTTAGACCTAAAAAAGTCTTGAGCTCAACGTGCTCTACAGGAGCCGAGAGCTTGATAGGGTTTTGTAGTCCTAAGGACTCAACTGAAAGAAGACAATAGCTTACAACAGGCCCATAACCTTCATAGCTTGTTTCTCCTCCAAGATGTTTCATGACATCTCGAGCATGCACATATAAAGGTTTAACCCTGCCACCTCTTTGGATGGGAACTTTTCCCATCTCCGCTGTACAAAAATAGGGAGGTTCGGCCTCTGATAGGGGACCTTGTCCAAAACTCAACGAGCTAAATAACGCGAGCAGTATAACGAGGCTAAGCTTCATGTTTGTTTCCTTTGATCCTTTGAATCTTTTTCAGAGTCTAGTCCCTTGAGGATAGAATGATCTGGCTTCAAACGCTTTTTGCGCCTTGTTATTTGATAGTGCCAGGCCGCTCCAAAGACTAAGAAGATCGAACCTAAATATTTCAATGGACGACCTTGATCGACATTGGCCGATAGGGTCGAGTTGTAAGTTCCAGTTTCAGGATTTTGTGAGTAAGAAGCCTGATAAAAAGTGAATCCTTTATGTTTTAAAGGATTATTCATAAAAACATGATGCTTTTCTACTCCTTCAGGAGTGAAAAGTTTGACGAAGCTTTCATAGCTTGCCGGATTTCTTGTTCCCGGGTCTGTATCCATGTTGAAGCGCTCGAGAACAAACTCGAAGGGTAAGAAAATTGTTTTTTTACTGAGTCTGGCCTCTACTTTAACCCCGTCTATCATTAAAGAGATGGGCTGCTGGTTTGTGACCCAAAAACTTTTATTTTTGACAACAAGTTCGAGTGCCCGCTCACGACCACGGATCATTTCGTTGTTTTTTTGGATAGGTAGTGTGTACTGAGGGGTTTTTTTAGGAATGAGGTTTTTCTCGTATTGAAGTAGTCGAACTTGGAGTCCCATCCATGGAAGTTCGGCCAGTGAGGTTTTATTGAGTGATTTTACAACCCATACGTCTTCATCTTCGTCGTAATAAGACAAGGCCTCTCCAAACAAGAAGAGATGTGGATCTTTTTGAAAAAGTTTTCGATTAAAAAGCCTTAAGTGAGAGTCTCTTTGAACAGAGTTAAAGTCTCGGCTCAGTGGGTAAGGAGAGTAGTCAGGAAAAAACGAGTAATTCTCTCCATCTTTTTCTTGAACAACAAAGAAATCATTGCCTGACTCACCTTTTTGCATTTCAATGCCTCTCTCTTCAGGTGTAAAGCAGCTGGATTTTCTTGCATCCCAAAGAATAAGTTTGGAGGGATTGTCTAAGTCAAAACATTTTCCAAGTCCGGCGGGAAGAAAATGTACGGAAAGTGGGCCCATTGTTACATTTGATTTAAATGTGTCTGCCTCTGGGTGCAGAGTGAGAATCATCTCCTCACTAACGCGATCGTTAAAAAGCATATATTGAGCAGAATGTAGGTCGACTGCTCTTTCGGGATTGGGATGTTCAAGCCGAGGAGGAATCCAGTTTAGGACGCGTTCACTATAAGGATAATAGCGGCCAAGTGTGATTTCTTCATAAGTTTCATCTATCTGAGTTTCAAAGGCAGAGCTAGGCATAATCTTTTCGACTGTTTTACCTTGGTTTGGGTAAGTTAAAGTCAAAAGATCCTCGTCCAAATAAACTCTTCGTGTGGGGTCATTTGGTCGCAAGATGACTTGCCCATCAACGCCGGAGTACCATGTGATAAAGGATCCACAGCCCAGCATGATCAAGCCAGAGTGGATGGTGTAAAAACCGTAAAGCCTTTTTTTAGGAGGCATTCTTATAAAAGCGGCAAGAAAGATACTTAGGAACATGGCAAATTGGACCAAGATAAAAGGCCATTTTTTATAGAGCGTTCTATTGGCAAATTCAGTGCCGTAATAACTTTCTAAAAAGGTACCAACCGTCATCATGGCGGCAAAGATCAGGATGATAATTACGGCGAATTTCATCCCCCCAACAGTTCTCTCAAAGCGATCGTACAATTTTGTCATACTGAATTTTTACCACGCGCTGAAAATTGGGGCAATATAAATAGGTACAAAGCTTATCCTCCGTCAAAGACTTCATTAAGTTTTGACAGGCACCAAACAATAAAGATGAGTGTTGGTTGATGCAGAAGGTAGATTTTGAGCGAATGGCGGCCTAAAAGAGAGAGAAACCGGATTTTTGGCCAATTTTGAAAAGCTGGAGTTTTGCTTAATGAGTTACGGAAAGCGACACCAAGTAAAGCATAGGAAACCCAAGGAAAAGGTGGGATATAGTCCATTGAAGGGTGGGAAAGCTTAAACCATGGCACAGTAAAGCCTGAAAGCTCGGCACTTAAAATGATGAGAGCGACCAGGAGTGAAAGCCTGGGACGGTTAAGAAAAGGCCACACAAGCAGAGAGCAGGCAGCAATACTATGGAGAGTGCCAAAGTATACCCATCGCTCGGGGAATGTAAGCCAGGTGCCGAGACTGACGAGCCCGGCACCTACGGCAATTTTGAGCCAGCGCTTCCAAAAGCGGGCTCCACCGAGTTTTCCATGAGTTTTCGCAAAATCGAGAGAAAGCCCCATGGAAAACATAAAAGTGGCAACAATAAGAGTTGGAAAACCATGCCAATACCATTGGGCATGAGTTGAAATACTAGGGAGCCCAAATATCCTGAGGTCATACGTGAAATGAAAAATAATCATCCACATGACAGCGAGTGCACGGCAGTGGTCAATCCAATCGATACGGCGCACGAACATTACAGCGGGTCCTGTTGAATATACATAAAAGTTGGGGCACTACACTGCATCTGAAGCTCTCCGAAGGCTTTATTTCTTAAAGTTAGCGAGCTACAGGCCCTGATTTTTTTTTCTTTTAAAGGCCATTTAACGCTTCCTGAAAGGCCGAGAGTCTGATCTTTGAGTCCAAAGAGGCTAAAAGAACCAAAATGTTTAATTATATGAGTTCCTGCGGGAAATACCTTGAGTTGTGGACCCCAGTTTATTTGTGTTGAAGGTCGTCGCTCTAAGAAGAGACTGAGTTCTCCCAGGTTGATCAGTTCGTGATCGAGAGAGCCTCCATTAAAGCCCTCTGCATGGATGAGCTGATGATCGTTAGAAATTGCATGTTCCAAGACATAGCTCAAATCACTTTGATCTTTATGTGTTGGAAGGAGTACATCAAAATGTTTTTTTAACTCTTCTGAGCACGAGTCAGCATCGCCAATGAGTTGCCAGTTTGATGGCCATGGCGCTCGAAAAAAGTTTGCTGCACCATCGACCATAACGACTTTATCGAAATCTGATTTGTCGAGCTGTTGAATGCGCTTTAAGCTTTCTTCATTTTGAAGTGGGCCTAAAAGTAGAGTCATAGGCTTGGCCAGTTTATTAGGGATCATATATAACCTCTAAGTTCATGTTAATCAGCTTCTAGGAGCGTGGCAAATGACGGAGATTCCTGACATCCAACTTCCCTCAAGATTATCTCGTCGTATGAGTGAGTTGCTTGCCGAATCAGAAAGCTCACAGCATCATCTGGCACATAAAGATTTGGTTCTAAGCTTTGAAGGTGACAAATTCTTTCTGCAATATGGAAAAGACCATAGTAATTTTTCTAAAATTTGGTTTGAGACGATGAAATCTTTCCTAAACCGAAAAAAAGGGGATTGGGGGGTTTTATTTCAGTTAGGTGTGCGTGATTTAGAAAACTACTGGAGAGACTCCAACACTCAAGAGGTTTTTGACATTTCACAGACTCATCTGGATTACGAATCGGCTTGGCAAGCCTTCATGGCCCAAAAAATGGCGCTTTGTCTTGCTGAATTAGGACGTATTAATAATTTTCAAGCTTCAAGCTACCCCGATCAGGTCTATTCATGGAAAGTGTTTTTCGAGCTTCTTAACCCAAAACTTAGACCATATCTTGAATTAGAGTTCGTTAGTTATGAGAGAGGGGAAGTGCTTCAAAAAGAGGATCAGGGCATAAAAGCAGATAGAGTGGTTTTTAATATGACTTGGCTTACACAAGGTATGACATGGACAGATACCGCTAAAAAAAGATGGATTAAAAATTTTTTCTCTTCATTAGAAGATCATGGCCCACATATCGAGGGGACTTCAGTAAAATGGGTTGCCGAGGGTGGACAATTCCCTTAGAATGGTCAAGTATTTCATTTTGATATAGTTATAAAAGAGGACGTTATGTTCAAAGACTTAAAGTGGACCACCCTCGTGGCCTTCGTGTCTCTCTCTTGCGCAACATCTTTGATGGCACAAGATGCCCAGCGTGGAGAAATTCTTTACGACGACAACAACTGCATGATGTGCCATGGAAACAATGGACAAGGTGTGCCTTCTGAAAATGGCCCTCGTATTGGCGGGCAGCATGATTGGTATATTTTAACTTCTCTCAATAATTTTAAAGCAAAGGTAAGATCTAACCCTGCGATGTATCCTTATATTAAATCTTTAAGTGAGCAAGATTTTAAAGATCTTGCTGCCTATGTCACTAACCTCACAGGTATGGAAGAATAGAGACTATGGATCTGACGTACAAAAAAGTTGAAAGTGAAGAAGGTATACAAAAAGTTTACGATTATAATATCGATGCCTTCTCAGATTCTCCAGACTTTAAGTGGTCTGTTGACGAACTCAAAAGAGAAATGGAAGAAGGCTGGGAACTTGTTGCTGTGTATAACAAGGATGAGGTCGTTGCTGCTGTTTTTTACAAAGTTGAAGGATATACTCTTTTGACAAAAAATACTGCGATCAAGGTGGGGCACCAGGGTGCCGGGATATCGCATGAAATCAAAGATTATCTCGAATCTGTCGCCAGAGAAAAAAAATTAAAAGAAATAGTTCACTATTGTCGCATCGATAATTTCAGAATGTACTCATTAAATGAGTCGCACGGATTTGAAAAAACACAGAATGCTTACGGAGATAAAGGACAGGTTGTAGAGTGGGTAAAATCACTTTAAGCTAAAGCCTTGTACAGTTCTTGTCGAAACTAAGTGTGATAGGTAGACAGTAATATAAATGATTTGTCATAATTTATGAGAAAGGCAATGTTTCGATAATAATGTTTCACTGGAGGAACACAATGGCAGTAAAGAAGAAGACGACTAAGAAGACGGCTAAGAAGAAGACAACTAAAAAGGCAGCTAAAAAAACTGCAAAGAAAGCGACTAAAAAAGCCACTAAGAAAAAAACGGCTAAAAAAGTTGTTAAGAAAGCTGCTAAGAAAGTTGCTAAGAAGGCCACAAAAAAGGTCAAGAAGGCCAAGAAGAAAGTCAAGAAGGTAGCAAAAAAGGCTAAAAAAGTTGTTAAGAAAGCAAAGAAAAAAGCCAAAAAGGTTGCTAAAAAGACTAAAAAAGTAGCTAAGAAAACAACTAAAAAAGCTGCAACGAAAGCGACAAAGGCCACAAAAAAGAAAACGGCCAAGAAAGCCGCTAGCAAAACGACAAAAAAAGTAGCAAAAACAACGAAGAAAGCTTCTAAAGCTTCTGCTAAGAAGACAAAAGCAAAAACGGCCCGTAAGCCAAATGCTGCTTTTATGAAAGATCTTCAGCCATCAACTGAGCTTGCTGCTGTTGTTGGTCCTGCACCTCTTCCACGCACACAAGCTGTTAAGAAGATTTGGGATTATATTAAAAAGAATGATCTTCAAAACCCAGAGAACAAGCGCAACATTCTTGCTGATGACAATTTAAAGTCTATTTTTGGCAAAGATGAAGTGACGATGTTTGAGTTGACTAAGATTATTAGCCAACATTTAAGCTAATCTTGATTAGATGGGCCCTTAAGACTAAGTTTTAAGGGCCTTTTTTTTATCTTTTTAAGCCAGAGTAGCGGGTTTTTACTTGATCTTGTACCCAGCTTTTATCTTTGGTGATCTTAAAAAAATCAGAGCATTGAATTGTTGGATTACCTCTGGGGTAATCTCCTACACCTGACATGTAATTGAGGCAAGTTTCCGCGTAATAAGGAAAATATTCAGGAAAATGATTGTAAATATGCTTCATCACAATATCTCTTTTCTTTGCATTGGCAGAGGCGAAGAGTGCACCTGGGAGAGGGTCGAACTGTTTAACATTTTTAAGCAAACGTTGTCTTCTTTCATAGTCTTCGGCCAATAAAGAGAGCTGGGCCCAAGCCAGGTTAAAGGTATCCCCGATAATAGGGCCTTCAAGCAGATAGACAGTTAAAAAGAGGTCTTCTTGCTCTTTATCAATATCCTTTTGAGACTTGAGCAGCTGGTAAATAAGATCCTTAGCAAATTGTGGAGTTGAGCGATCCATTAGTGCCTGCCGCAAGTCGGGAACGAGTTTTTTCCAACAATCTTGATTCATCAATTGATTGATATGATCTGGCCATTTATCAAGAGAGACGGGTGAATCCTTCATCTTTTGTCCAAGTTTCCCTATCAGACTCTTTTGAAGTTGTGCCCTTGAGCAATAGAAATGAGAAAGCTCAGAAGTAGGAGCTTTCTCAATAAATGGCCAAGAAGCAACCTTGAGAGAATGTTTGTCTATGAGTTCGGCGATCTCAAGACCGGCATCGATATTCTTGAATGAATTGGCCCAATATCTTTGGATATCTTTTATGCATACGTTATTTTTTTTATTTTCGATGCAGTTTTTTAGGTAAGTCAGAAAGTAACGTCTCCGCTTCGTTTGAAAAAACTCATCACTTTGTAGAATAGGCCATAAAGAGAGCTTTTCTATGTTATCCCAGCTTGGTTTTTTATAATCTTGGCGTTGTGTTTTAAAGTCAATAAGGCCCACGGCCATATCAGAGACCATTCGTTGCCAAACGGATCCTCTTTGGCTTGGACGAATATCGAGAGCGTGGTCAAAAAACTCATTGTAACTTTTTTGACCTTCTAAGGCCTCGAGGTCGGCCATTGAGTAGGCCGGTATTAATGTTTGCTCGTTACTTTGAAGCTGTGCGTATGACACGCTTGTGGATAAGATCATTAAAAAAAGCATGTAAAGCAGTTTCATATATAAAATAGTATAGAAGATGCTTGCGGTTCGTCAATGCAGCTGGTCTTTGAGAGGAATTAGAGGATTTCAGGTGAGGTCGAGTCTAATAAGAGCTGTATTCTTTTAATGAGTGCGTCCTTACGGAAGGGTTTTTGAAGAATAGTAAGCTGCGGGAACAGGTCAATTTTAAAGTTTGTTTTAAGATCTTCTGTGTAATTTCCTGTTGCCAGTACAATGGGGAAGTTTGGGTATTGTGACTTTACTTGTTTAATCACCTCTGTGCCAAGAATTGAGGGCATGATGTGGTCTGTGACAATCACATCAAATTCTGAAGGTGTGTTGAAAAATACTTTCAATGCTTCTTTGGGGTTTATGAAGCCCGAAACCTGATGCCCATCACTCATTAATGACTCGACGAGAAGTTCGATAATTTTTTCTTCGTCGTCAATTAATAAGATCTTCATATATTCGGACTATAGCAAAGCATATTGGGAACTCAACACTTTTTTTTGTGACTTTGTTGTCTGTTTGTTGTCTCTGGTCACAATTAGGATTTTATTGTACGACGGGGTGTTAGATATTTCTATGAATTTCAATCGTTTGCCCTGTATTTAGGATTGTTTATGACCAAACAACATTTTTTGACAAAAAAACTTCATACCTACGACTTATCTCAAGGTTGGAAGATCGTATTTTACGATGAGTTTAAAAACCTCTTTTTAGAAGACTCCTTTAAAAAAGTAGATGATGAACTTGAAAAAAAACTTGGTATGTACCTTAAGTTGAAAAAACAACAACGTATTCAACTTGTTTTTAAATCCACTCCTTTTTTGTTTGCTATTTTTCCTAACCAAAAGCTTGTAAGAGTATCTTCTTCGCGCCTTGGAAATGAACTCTTTTTGCTTCAGCAAGTTGAAAAAGAATCCTTGAAAGAAAATTTAGGTGAACTCTTTGAACCCGAAGCATACTCTGAATGTAAGACTCATATTGAGTCCATTGCCCGTATGGACCCTAAAACATTTCCTAGCGTTCATGAGATTGTCAGTGCTCGTTATGATTTAAGAAATCTATTGAACCCAAAAGATGATCTAGATCGAGTCTATGCTAGGGCACAAAGTTATATAGATAAACTAATGAAAGATCTCAATGATTACCGGCCGAGTTGGTTTGAAAAAATCTCCGATTATGGTCTTGGTCTTACGGCCCAGTACGCCCTTTTGCGTATTCACTTGTTGAAGTTCTTGGCGATTCTTCCTTCTCTCGATCATGACAAAAATGGTTCAGAGGTAAAGCGTATTTTTCTAGAAGCGTTGAGGCGTCTTGTCGCAGATAGCGCCAAGGCACGAAGCTTGAAACTGAAAGGCCAAGAGAGGGCCTTGCCACAAGGGCTAATATGGAATTTTAAAATTATCCAAACATTGGCAAAATTGATTCCGGCCAGAGTTTTAGCTCCCTGTATGAGATGGGCCGTACGTTTTATGGCCACTCGCTTTATTGCAGGAGAGAATATCGAATCAGCAGAGCCGTCTTTCAAGCCTCTTTACTCATCTGGACGTGATGTCACCTTAGATCAACTGGGTGAATTAGTTGTATCCGAAAAAGAAGCTGACCAATACTGCGACGAGGTAATTAAACTTGTTCGTGGATTTTCGCAACACGTGCCCAAGGGGGAAGTAAATAAAGCAGGTATCAACCGCGCTCATGTCTCGATTAAAGTTTCCGCCCTCTGCTCTGATTTTCGTCCAGAATCTTTAGATTACACATACTCTTTAGTTGCTCCGCGATTAAAACGCATTCTTTTATGCGCGCAGGAGCACGATGTTTTTATTAATATTGATGCCGAGCACTATCATTATCGAGATGTGGTTTTCGAAGTTTACAAGAAGTTGCTTTTAGAAGAGAGCGAGCTTAAGGCCTTCAAGGCCACCGGAATTGTTTTACAGGCTTACTTGAGAGATGCCAGCGAACATTTAGACGATATTGTTCTATTGGCGAAGAAAAGAGGTCTTTGTATGCCTGTGAGACTCGTGAAAGGAGCCTACTGGGATGCGGAAACCGTGGAAGCCGATGCTCATAATCAAGTCGCTCCAGAGTTTTTAAATAAGGAAGAAACGGACCTTAATTTTAGGCAAATGATTGAAAAAATGTATCAAAATAAAGATGAGGTGAAGCTATGTTTGGCCTCTCATAATTTTAGTGACCATTGTTTTGCAGAAGCCTTGAAAGATGAGCTTTATCCCCAAGTCGGTGAAATAGAGCACCAATGTTTACATATGACTTATGAGGCCCTTTCTTACGCTCTCGGGCAGATGGGGTGGGCGACTAGAAATTATGTCCCAATTGGCTCATTAATCGTTGGCATGGCCTATCTTGTTCGAAGAATAATGGAAAACTCTTCTCAAGTGGGAGTTCTCACAATCATGCGCTCTCATAAAAAGGCGCAAGAATTAAGCTCTCCTGAAGTGCAACACAACGACAAAATCGCTGCCGGTTCTTTAGAGAGGGATCCTACACAATCTCATTTGAGTGAGAAGTTTTTCAATGTTACTCCTGTCAGACTCTATAGAGAAGAAGAGCGTTACTGGGTAGAAAAAGCTCTTCAGGACTTTAGAGATAATCAGCTTGGTAAGAATTATAATAATCCTCAAAAGTTAACAGGAAGCTTGCAAACAATTATAAGTTCTTCTGACCCCGAGCTGAAGGTTGGAGAGATTACCTTTGCTCAATCCAAAGATGTTAAGAAGGTACTTAAAAACGTTGATGAGCAGTTTTCGGAAGGAGAGTGGTCTGGAGCTGGTGTAAGAGGTTTTATCTTACGCTGTAACACCATAATTAAAGCCTCTCATCTTATGCTGGCCCGTCGTAATGAATTGTCTGCCCTTATTTGCTATGAAGCAGGAAAGGCCGTGGCGGAAGCCTTGGCCGATGTTGATGAAGCGATCGACTTCCTTCATTTCTATGCACGTGAAGAGGTAAGACTTCATCGTCATGGGGAGTTGATTAAACCTCGAGGCCCAAGTGTTGTGATATGTCCTTGGAACTTTCCTTTGGCCATTCCATGTGGAATGTCTTCGAGTAACCTTTTGGCAGGAAACCCTGTAATTCTAAAGTCGGCCGAGCAAACCCCGCTTATTTCTCAAAGCTATGTTGATCTCATGCATGAGGCCGGTGTTCCAAAAAATGCTCTGATTCATTTGCCAGGCTTCGGTGAAGAGGTTGGCCCGTCTTTAATTAGTGCTAAAGAGATTGCAGGCATCGTGTTTACGGGCTCAAAGCCGGTAGGAATGATGATTGCGCAAAAAGCATCTCAAAATGTTTATCATAATAAGCGTTATGAACTTAGCTATCCGGTTAGGGTTATTACTGAGATGGGTGGAAAAAATGCTGTAATTGTGACGGGAAGTGCAGAGCTCGACGAGACTGTTGCAGGTGTCTTGTATTCTGCCTTTGCTCACGCTGGCCAAAAATGTTCAGCGGCCTCAAGGGTTCTTGTTCATCGACCCGTTATGGCCAGGTTCAAAGAGAGACTCTCTCAGGCCGTTATGGATTTGAATGTTGGAGCAGCTTATGATTTCTCAACAGCGGTTAACCCCGTTATTTCAAAAGAAGACAAGCAACGAATTCAACAAACAGCGCTAGAATGTCGGGAAGAAATCCGCTTATACGGCGGAGAAGTGGTGGTTGATAGAACAAATGAAGAGTTGCCAGGTTTTTGTGTTGGCCCAAGTGTTTTTGAGGTTGATCCTTTGCGAGCTCTTCACTCCGATAGCTTTGCTATGCGCGAAGTTTTTGGCCCCATGGTTCACCTTATTCCATTTGATAATCTTGATCATGCGTTAGAAATCTACAATGGGACTGAGTATGCGTTGACGGGTGGTGTTTTTAGTCAGTCGCAAGATGAAATTGACTACCTTAGTGAAAGAATGGAATCAGGGAATGTTTATGTAAATAGAAACGTCACTGGTGCCCGGGTTGGAATTGAACCTTTCGGAGGGTTTAAGCTCTCAGGAACGGGCCCTAAAGCTGGAGGTAGGAGCTATTTACGAGCATTTCATTTCAGTAAAAACCTTGAAGTTTTAGACCTCTCTGTCCCAAAAGATGACCCTAAAGGTTTAAGACCCTCTGAATATCGCTTCGATTTGGCCAGACCTTCAGGTCTTTCGTCGGTCGGCAGGGCCCAGCGTTTAGTAAAGTCGCTTGAAGTTTTTTATGTACGCTATGAGCAGTTGTTTAAAACCGTAGATGGTGATCACAAATTGGTGCTAGAAAAATTTAAAAAGTGGATGGCAAAAAACATGATCGACTTTGTCGAGACAGAGCATCATAACAAAAAGATTCCAGGTCAGATTAGTGTAAATAATCATCATCTTGTTAAAGAACATGCTTTAGTCCTGGCCTATTCTCCAAGACCTAGCTTTGTCACGTTTTTACAAGTTTTGAGTGCTGTGGCCATGGGGACAGGGGTGACAATTGTCGCCAGGAACCAAGTGAGTTATCAGTGGTGGTCTCAAGTTGTTGAGGTTCTTAACCTCAATGGTTTTTCACGAGAAAATGTAGACGTATACTATGCAACAAAAGAGCGTGCTGATGAGGCCTTGAGTGGGCCACTTTTAAGTACCGTTGTTTATGATGGAGATCGCGAAGGTCTTGAAACAGTGCTTAAAGATGTTTATCAGCACTTGCCGAATGCCTTGAGGATGAGACACGTGATGACAAGTTTCGACTCTGCTGACATTCGAGACTTTAAACGCTTTTGCGAGCACTTCATTTGTGTGCGTTCGTTTGCGATAAATACTATGAGGCATGGTGCCCCTTTAAGTTTGGAGCTTATTTAATGACAGATACTGATAAAAAAATGTCGATTGTGGCCTTTGGCTGTGGAAATATGGCGGCGCCTATCCTTACAGGCCTTTGGAACGGTCTAAATAAATCAGGGAACCCCAGTCACTGGACGCTCTACACGCCTTCGCAAACCAAGGCCCTTGTGTTGGCCGATAAGTTTCACGGAACTTGTTTAAAGAATCTTGAAGCGATCCCTCAAGCCGATGTCTACATTCTAGGTATGAAGCCCCAGCAACTTTCGGACTTTGCTGAAAATGTTCGCGGAAAGCTTTCTTCTCACTCTCTTGTTATTTCCATGTTGGCCGGAGTCAGTCTTGAAAAGTTAAAAAAACATATCGATCATCCTAATGTTTTACGTTTAATGCCAAACACGCCTTCTCATGTTGGACTAGGGGTTCTTCCTTTTTATGCTCATCCGGAAATTTTGGAGCATTTAGCTTGGCCCAAAATTAGGCACGCATTTGAAAGTTTTAATAAAGTAATTCCTTGCCGTTCGGAGCAAGAGCTTAACCTCGTAACGCCTTACTTTGGATCAGGCCCTGCGTATTTCTATGAGTTTGTTCAGGTGATGGCCGATGATCTCACAAGCCGAGGTGTCGACCCAAAGATGGCCCAAGACTTGATGATACATACATGTCTTGGTGCTGCTGAGATGATGGCACAAAGTCCAGAGTCCCCTAACTCTCTAAGGGATCAAGTCACCTCAAAAGGTGGAGTTACGGCACAAGCTCTTAAGGTGTTTCAGCAAGAAGATAGAGGCCTTAAAAAGCTAGTTCGAGAAGCTATGGAAGCGGCCTTGAAACGTAACGCAGAGTTGAATGACTAGATCTTTGCCAAGACGTGTCGCAAAGGTCAAACTTTAAGAATAAGTCATTTACTTCTTTGTGGAGGCCTTCGATGAAATTCAAATTCTTACTGATTATTCTTTTAAGTAGTTCAAGTTTTTTATCTTCAGCTTGGACCAGTGAAACGAAACATAAATCTACTCAAACTCCTTCAGAGCTAGTCAGTGAATACTTTGAACTTAAAGACCTTAAGTTGTTGGACAAGCACATTCCTCGTGATTGTCGTCCTCAACATGGGAGTTGTTTTAGAACGGCCTGTGAGACAGTGGATCGTTTTGAATGTGATGATCAGGATGAAATGGATATCCTTCGTCGCGCTTGTCGTGGGAGTTGGGGAGATGGCTGTATAAAACAATCTCTAAAGTTTCTAGATCGACTTGAATATGATGACCTGGAAGAAATGGAAACTCTCGTTAATAGTTGTAGAGGTGTTTATGATACTGAATGTATTAATTATACCTGTCAGAGAATGGGGGCGTTTGATTGTGATGATCTTGATGAGATTGTAGACGTCAATCTTCGTTGTTCAGGGAGTCGATACTAAAACTAATAAAACTCGCCGGGGACAAGTTGAACCTGTTCACCGTCCATTTCCTCAATATCTTTTTGGTCAATAATAGGAGTCTCTTGAATAGGCTCAGTACTACTCGGGGCCTTAAGTTCATCGAGTTTAAAATTTGTAGATGAGATGATTTGTTCGTCACCAGTCATTTTTATTCCCAAATGAGGCCAAGTCATTTCCTGTAAGGAAATCCAGCAATTGAGACCGTCGTGGCGCTGGCATGCTCTCGTCGAGCTTTCTACACTGGCTTTTTTATCTTTAGTCTGAAGAGCAATCGCATTTTTAAGCTGGTTTACCTCAACTGGACCTTTAAAGTTAAACAGTCTTTCAAGATAACTCAATTCTTCTTTTGCGGCTTGAAAGTCTCCGGACTGATAAATAAAGGCCACCCTCAATGCTTGCTTATTTTTTGGATCAAGTTCTGGCTTTATTAGACTGTCTAACAAGTCAACACCATCGTCCCACTGTCCCAAAATCCAGGCCAAGGGTAAGCTTCTCTCTAAAGCATTTAGCGAGTTCTGTTTCTTTTGGAGTGCTAATTTGTAATGCCCAAATGCGAGTTCATATTTTTTTTGATCTAGACTTAAGTTGCCTCTAATATTATCAGCGTTAGGTGATTCTATGTCTTCAATAAATTTTCTGGCCATGTCATATTCGTTTTGACGGTAGTAAAGCAATGCTATAATTTCTCTGGCCTGTGGAGATCTGTAGACTGTTTGAGTGAGTGTTTCTAAGTGATTAAGGATGAGTCCTTCTTGATTAAAAAAGAGGCCACTTTTAAGCCAGATTCTCAATACATCAGGCGAACTCAATATAAAGTCGATTGTAGATAGAATTGTTCCTCTCATTTCGGCCGTATCATTGTTTTTTAATATAAGAATATTCTCAAGCCAAAATTGTTCGTTTTTTGAAAAACGCTGTGTTTCTCTTTGGCATCTGATTAACTCTCTTCGAAGCGCTGGGTCCATAGGAAAATTAGTCATATTAATTATTTTCAAGAGGCACGTGTATGGGTAGAGAGATGGCCTATCAAAGTTAGAATTTTTTAAAAAACTTAGACTTTTACGCGGGTCATTTTCGATAAATGAAATCAAAGCCTGATAACGTTTTTTTATAAGAATAAGTTGATCATCTTCTTGATTCTCGAGTTCTTGGATTCGACCAAGAAAAAAATTGGCCCTTTTTACATTTCCGTTGATAAGGGATGCTTTGGCGAGGTTTAAATTTTTAATTCTAGTAGATTCTTTAAGTTTTTCCTGTTCTTGGAGGTAGAGTTTTATCTGATCCTCACTGTAAGACGTCCAATCAATCGGAATTTCCTCTAAAGCCTTGGACTCAAGCGAGTGGTTATAAAAAACACTTAAGATACCTATGCATAAAAGTCGGGTAAAACGTTTCAATTGACCTCCATCCTTAAAGCTTATCGTCCTTTGCTCCGATAACTTAATGAATCTAGATGATTACAGACAAGGATGTTTGAAACGTGACATGGTCAAAGACCAAAATTCTTTTTTTGTTACCTTTCATAATGCTCAACACATGTTGGGCCCTCATTCCAATTGAAAATTTTGTTCTTGGTGATTTGTCTGACTATTATTCCAAAGAAAAACAAGATCCTCTAAACTCCGTATTTACGGCTTTAGAGAAAACTCGCCAGTCTTCCGGTAGAAAGGAGTTACTCCAATCAAAAGAGAAACTATCCTACTATCGAGGTCTCATAGAAGAAGGTGGTAATCTTATTAATTATTGCCCAAGAGCGGGCAAAGTGGAATATGCAACTCGCTATGATCGGGATCAGGCAGTCAGATCTATTTTTGCACATCTACAATATCGAGGCCTGGATTATACAATACGCGCGCTTGGAAAGTACGCACAGTATTTGAATTTTACAAAACAAGAATATAGAAACTTAGTTAATAATATGGTGGGGAGTTCATGCTCCCAAAACATCTCTATAATTAGCCTTTCACAATTAAAGAAAAATATGATGGCGCGCTTTGATGACAATTCTTATGCACTCCCAAGCATTAAGGGAAGCCCGCTCTTTCCTCAAAAACTCACGCAAACTGTTGCAATGGACGTAACAAAAAAAAGAGAGATGCAACAAACTCTTAAGCTCTTCAGGGCCTTCTGTTCATGGGGAGGTCTAAGTGATCGACCGAGGCTATTAACCCCCATTCTTAAACACCCCGTTGCAATGGCCTATTTGTCTCTAGATATGGCAGGGAAAGCGTTTAGCTGGAATGAGGACTCAAATGTAGTAACAAAGGTTTCTAGAGAAGATCAATCGGCCGTAGGTTGCCAGAATCTTATCTGTCGTCGTGTCGAAAGAGCCGAATTTAATCGACGCATGCCTAGAATGGTCGGAAGCTTAAATCTCGCTAATGACCTGAAGCGATTGTACTGTGAAGATTTCAAAGTTTCTCAAATGACTATACATGACGATGAATCCAAGCAAGTGGCGGAGGTTATGAGCGAAATTTCAAGTCATAATGAAGGACCACTACTGGCCACGCATTTTCTGAGCTTAGTTACAGGGGTTCCTGATTTTCTAATTAGAACCAAAAAATGGGATCAGGTCAAAGAAATCGCGGAAGCTTCTGTTATCAGAACTTGGGATGAGTGGGCGATGCAAGAAACTGAAAACTTTAGTCGTGACCTATACTATGAGGAACCTTTGACTCTCGAGCTTGTCGATAGAGATTTATACTTTGTACCCGGTCAAAAGGAGCTTGAAGTACAAATCGACGTTAACCTTGGAGAATTTGATCGAGTTAATCAGAAAATAGGAAAACTTAGTGTCCAATTCCAGGTTGAAGTCTCTAAGCCTTTTCTCAATTGGGCCCAAGAACAATGGTCTATAAGCTCTGGTGATATTCTAAAAAGAAGAGAAAATGTTCAAAAAAGATTTGAGAAATTTATTAAGGATGATGTTGCAAGTGCACGTGAAGACTTTATCATCCCTCCTTGGTCAGGAAATCTGGAACGGCTTATTGCCGCAGAATTATTGTCCCAGCTTGAGAACTCACCAGTTAATTTATTCTCTAGTCTCGAAAGAGAGGTCATAGCTCTTCCTGTAAAGCTTCACTTTGCGCCATTTGCCTTGAAGTACCAACATTACAGGGCCCAAGTTGAGCGCAATAAGCGTCTGGCGAAAGAGCGTGAGTATAATCGCGAACTGCGCCAAGAGCAGCAACAATTGAGCGAACAGCTTGAGTCTGAAGAAAGCTCTGAAAGTTGGGTCAAAGCTCCCCAGAAGTAAAGTTCTGTGATATAACTGCCCTGCTATGACTAAAGAAAAAAAACTAGATCAAAACCCGATAGAAGTTCTAGATATGGCAGCAGATGATAAGCTAGGAAGTCTTACTGAACAAGATGAAGCCTTGCTTCCTGTTTTAAGTGGAACTGATTTAGAAATTTCTCGCAAATCCGGAGATTCTCTCACTGAGTATATCCGTCAAATTAGTCATTATCCTCTTTTGTCAGAGGATCAGGAAAAAGCCTTAACGAAAGCTTTGGAAGAAACTGGAGATATAGAAGTAGCCAAAAAGCTTGTTGTAGCTAACCTTCGACTGGTCGTAAAAATTGCCATGGAGTACCGATCGGCTTACTCCAATGTGATGGACTTAATTCAGGAAGGCAATATCGGCTTAATGAAGGCCGTTTCTAAGTACGATAGTACCAAAGGCGCGAAACTTTCTTACTACGCGAGTTGGTGGATTAAATCCTATATTTTAAAGTTTGTGCTCGATAATTTCCGTTTAGTGAAGATTGGCACAACTAATGAGCAGAAAAAACTATTCTACAATCTCATGCGCGAAAAAAACCGCTTAATGTCGATGGGGGTGGAGCCTGATGTTAAACTGCTCTCCGAGAATTTAGGAGTTTCTGAAAAAGCTGTGACTTTAATGGATCACCGGCTAGGTCCCGCTGGAGGAGAGTTTAGCTTAGATAAGCCATTGGATTCACATGACTCACAATCAAATAGTTCGCTCTCTGATCTACTCAGTGACCCTGAAGCTCAGGGCCTTGAGGAGAAGCTGGCAGACCTACAAAGTCTGGATATTCTCAAACGAAATCTCCAAGATTTTATTAAGGACTTGAAGCCAAGAGATAAAGAGATTTTTACTAAGCGTCTAATGAGTGAAGTGCCTCCGTCATTGCAAAGTATTGCTGATGAATATGGCGTTTCACGTGAGCGAATTCGGCAAATTGAGGAGCGTTTACTCAAGAATTTAAAGGTTTACATGTCAGACTTTCTCAGATAAATCTATTCTAAATCACCTTTTACTCGGTAGTTCGGATCGCCACTCAGCTTTAAGAACTTTCTGGGTTTTAGGCTTGTTATAACCTTATTGTGAAGGAGTTTCTTATGATCACAACAGCTGAGAAAAAACAATTAGTGACAGAATTTGGTAAAGAATTTGGAAAAGGCGAAAATGATAGCGGTTCATCTGCTGTTCAGGTTGCAATCTTGACTTCGAGAATTATGAATTTGAAGGAGCATTTTGCAGGCCACAAAAAAGACTATCATTCAAACCGTGGTTTGATGAAGATGATTGGTCATCGTCGCTCTTTACTGAAGTATATTCAGCGCAAAGATGTTGAAAAGTACCAAAACCTGATTAAGAAGCTAGGTATGAGAAAATAAATTTTTTAGAATGTGGCCGCAGTTAGCGGCCACTTTTAGTTAAAGGGCCGCGGTGAAATTGAGTGGTCCAGGGAGTTTGTTTCATTTAAGGGATATTTGAAAATGGGGATAACCCTTTTTTGAAATATTCTTTGAATGACCCTCTCCAAGTCCACTCCTTATATTTTTCATCGCTTTTATAGATGAAGAGCATTGCTCTCAGTAAACTTAAGGAGTTTGCATGAACGAAAACAAAAAAGTTTTCACAATGAATTTAGGTGGCAAAGAGATCACCATTGAAACTGGCCGCTTGGCCAAACAAGCTGATGGAGCTGTTCTTGTCAGCAGTGGCGGGACACAAGTTCTCGTGACGGCCTGTTCGGCCAGAGAGATGAAAGAAGGAATGGACTTCTTTCCATTACTAGTAGAGTACACTGAGAAATTTTACTCAGCTGGAAAATTTCTAGGCGGCTTCATGAAGCGCGAAGCACGTCCTTCTACTCAAGAGACATTGAATGCTCGCTTGATTGACAGACCTCTAAGACCTTCTTTTCCTGAAGGATATAAGTACGAAACAGTCATTTCTTGTACTGTACTTTCTTATGCTCCAGAAGGGGACCCAGAAGTTCTCGCAAGTATCGGGGCCTCTGCAGCACTCTGTGTTTCAGACATTCCATTTAATGGACCTCTTGGGACATCCAAGGTTGGTCGTATCGATGGCAAACTAGTTTTAAACCCATCTCTCGACGAGTGGGAAAACTCGGACTTAGAAGTGCTTGTCTCTGCTTCTAAAGATGCCATTTTAATGGTTGAGGGTGAGGCGAAAATTGTTCCTGAAGAAGAAGTTCTTGAGGCCATTGACTTTGCTCATCAAGAAATTAAAGGACTTTGTGAGTTTATCGCCCAAATCCAATCAGAAAAAGGTAAAGAAAAACGTGAATTCAAATCGCCAGAGGCCAATGAAAAACTTGCTTCAAAAATGAAAGAAGAGTTTGGAGGCGGAGCTCGTGAGTGTATAAGCGTTGATGACAAAATGGAGAGACAAGCATCTGTTAGAGCTTTAGAGGCCAAGGTTGCCGAAGCTGTCGATGCTGATCCCGCTGCCTTTGGTTTAACTGAAGGAGTAAGTGGTAAGTCAGTTTCTCGCGGAGCTGTTGATGATCTTCTCTATGTCATGATGAGAGCTGATATTCTCGATGAAGAAAAGCGTATCGCCGGACGTAAAGTTGATGAAGTTCGCGCTATCGAAACTGAAGTAGGTGTTCTCGAAACTCCACACGGTTCATCTCTCTTTACACGTGGTGAGACTCAAGTTCTCGCGACCGTGACTCTTGGTGGCACGCAAGGTGATCAGATGGTTGATCGTATTGTAGGCCTGAACTATTCAAAATTTTACCTTCACTATAACTTTCCTCCTTATTCTGTTGGTGAGGCCAGAGGTGTTCGTGGCGTTGGTCGTCGTGAACTCGGTCACGGTAACTTAGCAGAAAGAGCTATCAAGGCCGTTATGCCAGACGACTTTTCTTATACAACTCGTGTTGTATGTGAAGTTCTAGAAAGTAATGGTTCCAGTTCAATGGGATCTGTTTGCTCTGGAAGTATGTCATTAATGGATGCCGGTGTTGCTCTCAAGGCTCCCGTTGCAGGTATTGCTATGGGGCTTGTCACTGATGGTGAGCGCTATAAGATTTTAACAGATATTCTTGGTGATGAAGATCACCTCGGGGACATGGATTTTAAAGTCGCAGGAACAAAAGAAGGTGTGACTGCTATTCAAATGGATATCAAAATTGCCGGTATAACTAAAGAGATTATGGAAAAGGCCATGCATCAAGCACGTGAAGGTCGTATTCATATCTTGAACGAAATGGATAAAACCATTTCTTCAAAAAGAGATGATTACAAGCAAGGCGTTCCAAGAATTGAAACAATCAAGATCGATCCTGAAAAAATTGGCGCCTTGATTGGACCTGGTGGGAAGAACATTAAAAAAGTTCAAGAAGATTTCAGCGTAAACCTTGAGGTCGAAGAAGATGGAACAGTTAAGATTCTTGGAACTGACCGCGATGTTCTTAAAGAGTGTGCTTCATTGATTAAACTTCAAATTGATGGGCCAGGTGTTGGCGCTGATTATGAAGCAAAAGTCGTTACGATTAAAGAGTACGGTGCCTTTGTTGATATCGCTCAAGGTGTTTCTGGCCTAGTTCACGTTTCAGAATTTACAGATGAGCGTGTAAACGATGTCAACGATTACGTTGCTGAAGGCGATACTATTAAAGTTCGCGTTACAGAAATTGATAGAATGGGAAGAATGCGTCTTTCTGCAAAAGCAGTTGAGCCGCTACAAAAGAAAAGCTAAGGGAGAAGACCTGGTGGATAAAGTAAACATCAAGATCTTAAAGTTGGAGCACTTCGATGAAGCGCTTCAACTTCCCACTTACCAGAGTGAGCAAGCGGCAGGCGCAGATCTTTGCGCTTGCTTTGGCACTGGCGAGTCTTTAAAAATAGAGCCTGGTGAGCGTAAGCTCGTGTCAACTGGGCTCTCATTTGAGATACCCGAAGGGTATGAGGTTCAGATCAGACCACGCTCTGGGCTGTCATTTAAAACAAACCTTTTTGTCGTTAATTCCCCTGGGACAATTGATAGCGATTATCGTGGTGAGATTAAAATCATCATAGGTAATTGGGGTAGAGAAGACGAAATAATAAAACATGGTGAACGAATCGCCCAAATGGTGGTGTCCCCAGTCACACAAGCAAAGTTTGAGATCACAAGCGAGCTAGCGCAAACAGCTCGCGGCTCTGGAGGCTTTGGTTCAACAGGACGCTCTTAAGGAATAAAAATGGATCTTAAAGTCAATTATAATAATGTTGCAAATAAAGATGAAGCCTACGAAGAGGCCCTAAAGCAAATTACACCTGAGTATATCGCAAAATGGAAAATTAAGGCCGACATTTCCTATGATAAAGATAAGGGTGAAATAAAAGCTGTCGGAAAAGGCTTCAAGCTAGGCCTCTCTTTTTCTGAAGATCAATGCAAGGTTGACCTCGATTTGTCTTTTCTTCTCAAACCCCTTCGCGGCACAGTATTAGAGGCCGTAGAAAGTAAGCTAAAGAAACATCTTTAGCGTTATTTAAGAGAGACTAAATTATGCCAAAATGTACAATACGCCCAAGCGGTGAAGTCGTCGATATTCCCGAAGGAGTGAATCTCCTTCAGGCTTTGCGAGATAAAGATATTTATGTCAAATCAAGCTGTGGAGGGCATGCAACATGCTCTGACTGCGTTATAAAGGTCGTGGCGGGAGAAGATTGTTTGACCCCCCCTCCTTTTGACGAGCTTAACCTTTTGGGAAATGTTTTTCATATCACAAAAGAGAGATTGGCCTGTCAGACTTGTATCTCATGTGATGTCACTGTCGATCTTTCTGGTCACGACAAGGACAAAGATGAGAAAAAACTGCGTCAAAAAACGAGTCAATTCACAAAAAAAAAATCCATCACACGAAAAAAAGACGAAGTTGAAAAGCTCAATCAAGAGCGCGAGGAAGAGTTCGCTGTAAGTGAAGAGGAAGGCCGAAAAAAGAGTGAAGAATGGAAACGGCATTGGGAAAAAGGCGAGAAGGATCCTCTTAAACCTAAACGTCTTGGTGGCAACAAAAGACCTAAAAGGCGTTAGTTAATATACCTTAAGAATTTCTTGTAGCTTCTTAAGGTCGGCCTTACGTGAGCTACGATCAACTAGAATAGATTTTCCATCTTTGAGTTTTGCAAAGAGCTCAAAATACCCTTTGTTTTGAAATCCTCGCAGATCGGGGTCATTATGAATCTTCGCCATATTTGGAGAGTCCATGAAATGGCCTATCTCTAAGGCCTCTTTTGATTCCAGTTTCTTTTTTGTCTTCCAGAAGGTTATCCCAAATAGCTTTTTCTCAAGCGTGAGTTCGTCATTTTTTTTGTGAATCCTTTTCTCATAGAAAAAGAAAAGAAGTAGAGCTAGAGGTAGCGCCGTAAGAACAAATCCACAGCTGAGAGCGAGCATTTTATTAATAATATCTTGCGTGTGATAGAGTCTTAAAAGAGGATCTTTTATTGCTAGTCCCATAGCAAAAACAATAATAAAGATTCCCGAGAGGTAGCTCCAAAAGATCATAGGAAGCCCATAACTTTTGAGAATAAGGGTCTTCTCACGAACTTCTACGCGATCACCTTCTTCTAAACTCACGGGTAAAACAAAGAGTAGGCCCATTTTATGCTCTTACTTTAATGCCGCTCGGATTTTAGACGAGGCATAGTCCATAATCCAAACAATTGTTGCAATAACGATGACGAGCATCCCAACTTCATTCCATTTCGCAAGCCCTTGGTATTGCATTAGCATCGTCCCGATGCCGCCGCCTCCAACGAGTCCGATAACGGTGGCCATTCTTACATTGATATCCCATCTATAAATGGTGAATGAGAGATAAGGAAGAACGATTTGCGGAACCACTCCAAACCAGATGACTTGAATAGGATGGGCCCCGGTGGCCGTGATGGCCTCAATTGGACCATTATCGATATTTTCAATTTGCTCAGAATAGAGTTTTGCTAATGAGGCCACAGAGTGAAGAAAAAGTGCTAGCATTCCTGAAAATGGCCCGATTCCTACCCAAACAGAGAAAATAATGGCCCAAACAAGAGGTTCTATTGAGCGAGTTAGATTTAGAAAAAAGCGCGTTAAACTGTAGAGTGCAAAAAGAACAGAAGAGCTACTCATTAAGTTTCTTGCGGCGAAAAAACCTAATAAGAAGGCCGCAGGAATGGCCAAGGTCGTTGCAATAAATGCCATGTAAATGGTTTCAATCGCAGCAAAAAGAGCATCTTCAAAAATATTCCAGTTAGGATTGAAAAGGGCCGTGAAAATTCTTCGGGCACCACTTAAACCGCTTGATGAGAGAAACTCAGTCATCGAAACTTGAGATATGTGAATACCAGCTACAAATGTTAAGAGAAGCTGAAAGAGTCCAAGTTGGAGAAAAGGCTCTTTAAAAAGAGTACGGTCTTCGCGGACGCTATAGAGTCCGTTCATGGCCTTACCAACAGAAAGCCGTGTAAAGAAAAAGGCCACGCTCAAGGCAAGTCCAGCACCCAATGCGTAGGCCGGCTGCATCCAGCTGAATTCAGGGTAGCGAAAGTTCATAATCATCTTCTCATAAACAATTTTATGAAGAACAAGAAGAGTATAGGCCCAAAGGAAAGTATCGATAAAGAAAGCTCGAACAGTCGCTTGGGCGTGTTCGACTTTTATTTTTTGTTGTTCTTGCTGTGGAAGCGCCTGTTCCATATTTTGTGTATTCATATTTACTATCCTTAGTCCTAATCGAGCTTATTCTTAGTTGATGGTGACTTCTACTGCCTCTTCCCCATAAATTGTTTGAAACCACTGCTCATCAATTTCTGAGGGGCCTCCTTCATAAATCATCTTTCCGTCTTTTAGAGCGATCACTCGGCTGGCATATTCACGCACGAGAGAGAGAAAGTGAAGGTTGCAAATGACTGTGACTCCTAACTCTTCATTGACCTTTTTTAGGTATTGCATGACAGAGTGAGACGTTGCAGGGTCAAGACTGGCGACGGGCTCGTCCGCTAGGAGGACCTTAGGGTTTTGCATGAGCGCGCGAGCAATTGCGACACGTTGTTGTTGACCGCCTGAAAGATTATCGGCCCGGGCATTTTCCTTACCTTTGAGTCCAACAATCCCTATGTACTTTTTTGCTCTTTCTTTTTCCGCTTCCGGAAAAATTCCTAAAATAGATTTAAAAACTCCGGTTTTAGAAAGAGTTCCAGAAAGCACATTCGTCATGACCGTTTTACGAGGAATAAGATTGAAGTGTTGAAAAATCATACCAATTCGGCTGCGAACATTTCTGATTTGCTTACCTCTAAGCTCTGTTACTTCCTGGCCTTCAAAGTTAATTGAACCGCTTGTCGCTTCGTGCAGGGCATTGATACACCTCAAAAGCGTTGATTTTCCGGAACCACTCAGACCAATTATGACAAGAAATTCGCCAGGCTGCACGTTGAGTGAAACCCCTTTTAGTGCATGAGTTCCGTTGGGGTAGACCTTGTTGAGTTGATTTACTTCCAGCATACTAATGTCCCTTGCGTGCTTTAGAGTTTATTTAAGTATTTCTTCTTTTTTAATATTTATGGCGTTAATCATCTTTTCTAGAGGAACATAGTCGGCATCTGTGGCGTCGATGAGTCCATCTACGCTGTAGATGTTGCGAAAGATCTCTTTACCTTGATCTGTCTTAATAAACTTTTTTATGGCCTTGATGAACTTCTGGGTGACTTCTTCTGGGAGGTCTTTTCTGAAGACGAACGGGTCATTTGGAATCTTGTCAGTAATAGCTATAATTTTGACTTTCTCCTCAACGTCGGGGAATTGTGTTTTTACCCTTTGACGTGCGTCACGGATATTGCCTTCTTCATCAGGAGCCGAGTAGTAAGTTGCCCCGGCGTCTACTTGGCCTTGATAAATCATTGTGATGACATTGTCGTGTTTCATAGCAAAGACTTCGTTACTTAAGTCGACACCAGCTTCTTTCATCATCTTTAGTGGAAACATGTAACCTGATGTAGAAGAGGGGTCTGTAAAAGCGAAAGCTTTTCCGTCGAGATCTTCGACTGATTCAATCCCTGAGTCTACATGGGCAACAATTTGACCTTGATAATAATCAACTCCATGGCGGATGACTCTGAGTTTGGCCTGTGCCCCATATTTCTCATGGGCCATAAGATAGCCAAATGAATTCATGGCCCCAATATCTGCTCGTCCAGAACCAAAGGCCTCAACTACGGCCACATAGTTAGTGGGAATACCAGTTTCGAAGTAGAGACCCGTCTCTTTTTCTAAAAACTGGATAAATTCTTTTGAGTTTGTCGTGATTGTTTCGGCATCTACAGAAGGCGTGAAGTAAAGCTTAACAGGGTTATCTCTACTGCCAAGGGGAGCGTCGTTTTGGCAGGAAGTTAGGCTTAAAAGGCCTGTTAACATGAGGGCCATGATGGGGAGTGATTTCATTTTTATCTCCAAATGCTTTGCCGGTCTTTAGTCTTGAATGTTTGGGCAATTTCATACCACGAAAGTTTCACTCTGACAGTTAGGATTTAGATAAAAACATAGGTTTTATTAACGCTAAGCAGTAATTTTTGCCTGCCTAGCGAAATTTTTCTCAAGATCAAGGCGCTCATCATTTTAGACCCGATACGAACTTATACGACGCTTAGTTCTTATCAGGAGTCATCATGAGTTGTGTTTTAAAAGCATTGGGTCTTCTTGCGCTCAGTTTTGTCTGTTTACCCTCATGGGCGAATGTCCAGCTTACCCAAAGAAGCCTCGGCGTCCTAGAACTGTTGTGGGAAACAGGTCAACCTGAAATATACAACTCTAAAAAAGTACAGATAAAAGGTGCTCCAAACTTTAATAAAATCTACTTTAGCGGCATGTCCTTGTCTCAAACACCCCACCACCCTTCGTTGCCTTATAAGTCATTTATTGTTGAGGGCGCAGCTAATGAGATGAGCTTTTCAATCAAAGACAAGAAAGTGGTTATTTTAAATGAAGTGACTCCTGTCCCTGCGGCTAAATGGCCTTGCCGTTGTGAAGATGAAAAGCCTGAATGGGAATTTAGAGAAGATCTCTACGTTAATTCAAGTCAAAAACCATGGCTTCAAGTCACTTCGCTTGGTGATTATAAGGGCACGCCTTTAAGCAGAATCACGTTTTACCCTGCGAAGATGAAAAATTTGAACACCGTCGAATTTCTAAAGTCGGCGAGTATTGAAATTCGTGGTGCAACGTCTTGGGATTCAACGAAGATGTTGAAAAATTTAAAGGAACAGGGACGGTTTTTAATTATCTCTCCAGAGAAATTTAAGGCAGACTTACAGGTCTTTGCTGATGCTAAAGTTCAAGCGGGTTTTGATGTCGTTTGGATCGATTATACAAATCAATCTTCCGAAAGATTGGCCCAACAAATTAAAAATTTGCATGCTCGCTTACCGATTGATTTTGCCGTTATTGCTGGTTCGCACGCTGAGGTGCCGGGTCATCTCGTTTATACTAGCGCCGACCCGCAAACCCCAACCGACCGTCTTTATTTCAGCTTAGGTGGACAAGGGGATAGGGTCCCCGATGTCTTTTATTCACGACTCGTCGCAAGTGACTCAGCAAAGATGCGACAATTAGTTCAAAAAGTTCTTAAAGATGTGAAGTTAACCCCTTTGCAACATGAGGCGATAGGTCTTGCCTCTGATGAAGGTCTTAACCCATCTGATGAGCAATATATCCATGAGATGATTGAACCGTTAGAACGACAGCTTGCTTGGAATTCTCAATACTTTTTGCAAAGAAGAAGAGGAGATGGAGTGGATTCAATAATCGATAGTTTCTCTTGGGGGCTGCGTTGGTTAAATTATATTGGCCATGGTGTTGGCCCTGCATGGACCTCCGTTGCTGGAGGTGAATTTAATACTGAGCATGTTCGCCAAATTCGAGCACACGACGTTATGCCCGTTATAATTGATGTCGCTTGCCAAAACGGTCGTTTGTCACACGACAATCGTCTTGGAGTGCATTTAATGAATCATCATGACCGTGGCGAGATGGCCGGGGCCAAGGCTTATTACGGAGGAAATGTAGATATTAGTTGGCACCCTCCGGCGGTGATGGCCGTCGGTATTGGAAAGGCAAGAGCGCAGGCCGACTTTAAATATTTAGGGCAAGTTCTTTTGGCCGGGCAACTGTATTTATTGGAAACTTATGAAGATCTTCCCGCAGCTTTTGAAAATTTGAGTTGGTATCATTTGCAAGGGGATCCGAGTTTGGTGATGCCACATTAACTTGTCGAAAAAAATGCGCCAAATGAGTTTTTAAGGTCGCTGACATACATAATATCCATGACTTATGCTCATTCTTTGTTTACGTTCATAATAGTCCTATGGCACTGAATATCAAAAAACTTGAGGCCCCTAAAGCTGCTTATGAGGTAGAAGACGTTTCAATGGCCAATAAGGTCGTTGAAGAAGCTTCCCCAGGTCATCAAGCCGAGCTCAATCTTACTCAAGATGAAAGTCAGACAATGAGCAAAAGAATTTCTCAAATTCACGAGCAAAAGGAACGGGAGCTTTGGCATAAAAAGCTTTGGATGATTTCAAGGATGTAAATCTTGAGTGGGCGGGTGTGTTGAGCTAGTTCTTTGATCGACCTTGTTCTTGGCCAAGATCTTTAACTTATCATTAAGATTATCGCTTTCGAGGACCTTTTGTTTAACAATGGGGTCCTTAATCACGAGATCAGAATAAAGTGAAATCATATTGGATGGTGTTGAAAACATTTTTTGATAGAGTGAATGATTTTTGAGCTGAGGTGAAGAGCTTTCAACCCATGATCGAAAATCTTTTTCGATTATTCGATACATAAGTTGATAGTGTGGGCCTAAGTCAAGATCCTCTTTGAGCTCAATGGCCTGTGCCTTGAGGGGAGAGCTGCCTTCTCCTTCATTTTGAAAAGGTAAAAGCTTTTCGATCCAGATTTTATATTGACCTTCTAGTGAAACAAGAACACTGCCGTCATCTGATCTTTGGACGACGTAAGGATGTCCAGCGCAAGCCGTGCGTCTAATGGCGACTAAGGATTCGTGTGGAATGTGTAAATTTCCAATTTTATCAAACTCAGCAGCTGGCCACTGTTGGTTGTGATGGCCATAAACCAAGGCAATTGGTGTCCCTTCTTTTAGTGATTGTTCAAGCATACACTTGTAGCGTGGCTCGAATATATTTAGAGGCTTCAAAGAGCCAGGCTGTAAAGAAAGCGAAGTTAATGGGAAAAGAAATACGTCCATAGATCAAATATAACTCGTTAGAGGACTTTTTGTCAGTCGTAGAGTAGAGAAAAATCTTAGACTAAGGCATAATAACTTTATGAAGTCTTTATATTGCCTTTTAACGAGGCTTAGCGCTTTGAGCTTTTTTTGTTTGGCCTCTTATGCTCAAGTGGATATTCCTGAGTATAGTTCAACTTTTAAATCTGGTCTGGGTAAACAACAGCGCTTGAACGCCATTGAGGACCAGTTAATGATTTTGACGCGTACACAGAAAAACGATCAAAAAAAACTTTACGAACAGTTACCTTCTGAAAAAGAATTCAAGCAAATGAGTCAAGACTTGAAAAAATCACAAAATGAGATCAAAGAACTGAATGAAAAAGTAGAACTGCTGGAACGAAAAAATACTGCACTCCAAGGAAAACTTGAACGAGTCAATGGATCAGAGTTGCGTGAATCTATCGGGTTTATTCGTCCTCTTAAAGAAGGAGGACTAGATAAGATGAAGCAAGAAATAGAAGGTTTGAAACTTACAGTCCGTTCGATGGAAGCCGTAATTGAATCAATGCACAATAAGACACCTTAATTTTTAAGCCCTAGATTAAGGACATCTGAAATATCAATTCTTGGATTGATAAGTTTCCATACGGTGTTTTTTAAGGCGAGTGCAGGAATTTTTTGTTCCAGTTGAATGATTTTCTTTAGCATAGGGTGATCTACATCTTTGGCAGAATATGTTGCGGGCTCTTTTAGCAGCCTTTGAGTTCTAATAATCATAAGAGTCATAAGTTCTTGTAGGTATTCGGGAAGTTCGCTTCGAATGCTTTCCATTTCATTGAGCTGTTGTGCTCGCAAGTTGATGTGATCCATGTGGATAAAGTCAAAAACGACTTTGAAAAAACGTGTGTAGTAGTGGAGTGGCCCAAACTTAAATTCAAGTTCCGCCATCTGGATGTGGTGGTAAGCCTCGTGAATATTATGTCGATCATAAGCAGTTTGAGAATAAATGAGATGCCGTAGCCCTTTAAAATAAGTGTCTGAGACTTTTTTACCCTTTATTTTTTCTTCTTTGATTGAAGCTTTTTTGTCATCAAAAAGATCAGTCGCACGATAAATGCTCCCCTGGAAGGCCTTTGGAGCTTCGGTGCTAATTCCCAGTATTTCTTGTTTCGTAGGAAATAAAACATTAATGGCGAGGGAACTTGGGGTCAAAGTGTCTAAAATCTCTGACTCTTTAATCTTTTTATACTCTTTTTGGTGATGTTCTTTTAAAGGTGTACTAGCAAGCCGTAAGAAAGCCTCAAGAGAATAATCTCCCTTCTTGTTGAACTTTTTTATTTTTTCATCTGCATTGAGCTCTCGATAGCGGTTGTACTCGGGGATTCCGTAGGGGGCGTGATTTTCTTGTTTAAAGTTCTCATCTACAACTTTGTTAGAAAAATACAAAACTTCACCGGGTTTTAGGTCATATATTTTATAAGAGAGAATATCTCCCATAAAATCGAGCTCCATGACTTCATTTGTTTCGGCAAAGCTCATGAGCAATGCCCATGTCGTAATACTTTTTTTTCTGTTTAATAAGGCCAACACTTCTTTAGCCGTGCTGCATGTTTCAAGAACTTCTTGAGCTATTTGGAAAATAGGAGTTCCGTCCGCTTCTTGTATTCCTGTGAACTTTTGATGTAAGGCCAATGTCGTTCCAAGAGAGTTCATTCCCGATATGGAGCCAAATGGTAAGCCTGCAGATCCGACTGATGCAACTTGTGCCCTGCCAGTAAAGTTTGTTCTTAACACTCTTTCTTCGAGGTCGTAGATACCGGCAAGCGGGAAATCCAAGACTCTTGCATGCATTGGTTTTTGTGTTTTTTCTTCAAGAGCAAAAAAGCTTGAGCAACCCAGCAGTCCACTCGGAACTCCAGGGGCCCAAGCCGACATACAAGAGACGAGTTCAGGAATCATTAAGGCATACGCGAGATCTTCAGTTTTGATATCTAGCCCTTGGGCATAAGAATCTAGAATATTTTTGTATTCAGGATTTTCAGCGAGTGTTTTTTGTACTGAACGAATCGAGATCATTTCCGAAGCTTTATCTATTGCCGTGACACCGGTGGTTAGGAAGCTTTTTATCTGAGTAAAAAGACCTTTATGCCGGTCTCTGTCAGATAAGCCGAGTTGATAAATATTCTCGTCCTGCTCTCCGATTAATTGAATGAGCGGGGTCTTTATTGTGACCAAGCTTTTTCCTCTAGTTTGGGAGTTATTATGAGTATTGTAGACAGTTTAGACGTTTCAGGCAATATCGGGTTAAGTATCGCTCTTTTGTCGCTAGCGGCATTCAGAGTCTATCTTGAGGTTATTCAATTCGACCTGACCCAGCTGCCTCTTACCCAAGCTTTGGCACGTTCAAAAGGAGAGGAGAGTGTGCGTCGTTTTCACCGCCTAGGTCTCTACTTTAGCGTCGGCTATATCCTTTTCTTTGCTCCGGGTGTTTTGCTTTCCTGATTTTTTCGGATAACCGTCATAGAGAGTGAAAAGCTCAGAGAGCCCATAAGCGTCTTGAGGTAAATCGAGGGAGTCTTTTAGGCTTTTCTTGCGTATATAAATCTTAAGATCGATATTCAGTCCATCTTCTGTATCTTCTTTTCTTCGAGTAATAAGCCCACTGAGTTGGTAGATCTTATTTAAAAATTGAGCATTTTGCTTTCTATTGAGCCTGAATGCATCTTGTCTCTTAAGCTCATTCCATAATGCCCAAGGCTCAGACTGCTCTTTAAGTAAACGGGCCAAAGTGAGATATATAATGGGGTCAGATTCAAAATTGTCACCTACTAAGACGAGAGAATCCGGGATCCCAGTCATTAAGAGTATATCTAGTAGATGGTTTAGTTTGTAGAGACCTTGAACTTTAAGATCTTTGGGTGACAGATCCCAGTCCAAAAAAGAAAAAATTTTTCTATAGTCTTTAAGAAATATACCCGCAGTATAAATTTGGTTTTGATAAAGCCAGTCACGCATGGCCTCTTCATAAAAATGAGGAGAGGCCGACAATACAAAGGGGTGAAAATTCTTGCCGAGGCAGTCGTGCACTATATTTAGAGACTGAGTGACTGTCGGAAAATATTCGAGAGGTTTTGTTAAGGAATAATAAACTTCGCGTGTGCTTGAATATTTGGTGTCAACGAGAGTTTTATCAAAATCACATATAATTAACTTTTTAGGAGAGCTAATAACAAGAGGGATATAGCTGCCTAGCAGCAGTTCCAGTCCTGGGTTTTTTTTGATTTCGTAGACCTGGAATACCTCGATTTTTGAGCGTTCAGCAATAAGAGGGATTTTATAGGTTAGGTTGCCAAATGAATCAGTTTCTAGGATTTTTGTATAAATTTCATTCTGGTTTCTATCAAGTCCAATAAGCTTAAGACCAAAACGATAAGCGTTAAGCATCCTTAAGGCTTGAACCGGAAGACCTGGTGCCTTGATCTGTGTTCTTTTTCCAGGCACAGCAATACTTGGGGTCTTCATTGTCACAGAAGCTTTTAGAGCAATGTGCTCATCAGTTTTTACTGCCAAAAAATGGACCATATAGGGTCGTTTCATTACAATTAAGAACCTGTTATAATAAATCTTAGATTTAAGTTTACCAAGAGGAAGACCAAGATGCTAACTGTCCATATAGAATTTTTGGGCGAGGTCCATTTATATTTAGGAATGGGGATCCAGATTTTAACTGCTGTCCTTCTTGGTGGTCTCATTGGTTTTGACCGTGAGCAGAAAATGAAGGCCGCTGGGATTAAAACCAATATCCTTATTTGTATTGGCGCTACGCTTTATACGGCCGTCTCAATGCTGTTAATGAATAACCACAATGGTGTGGGCGTCGTATCTGACCCCAGCAGAATCGCGGCCCAGGTTGTAAGCGGTATTGGCTTTCTCGGTGCTGGGACAATTATTCGGGGAGGGCGAGGTAATATTGTTGGGCTTACAACGGCCGCAACCATCTGGGTCGTAGCAGCGATTGGGGTCACTATTGGCTCTGGATATCCTGTAGTGGCGGCTGTTTTTACTTTTACTATACTTGTTGTTTTGAGATTCTTGAATCCGCTTTATCGTTTACTTGAAACAGAAAAGTATTTTCAGGATTACCACGTAGAGGTCCTATCTCATGGCAGTGTCAAAAAAGTTGTCGACAATATTTTGCTAAGTGAGCATGTGGCCGTTCAAAAAATGGAAGAAAGCATTGTTGATAACCGAAATGGGGAATATATGCTCAATGTTTTCATTTCAACTCACCCCAGAAAAGTTAATATTCTCTCAAAAGATTTAAATAGCATTATTCAGGTTGTGAAGGTCAGTATCCATAATATGGACTTCTCTGAGCTTGATATTGATGACTAAGCTTTGGCGATCTTAAAGCTCAGGATACCATCTTCATATTTTTGAGTGATTTCATTTGAACTCATAATCTCTGGAGTGCTGATAGTCCGGGTTAACAGCTCGGAGCGGCTATTTTTATGAACTTCTCCGCCAGAACCTTCAATTCGCTGTTTGAAGTTTCTATTCAAAGAGACTCTAAGCTCTCTGCCTTGTGGGGCGAGCGTGACTTGGTCTCGTTCGTGCTCAGGAACTTCAACTTTAACAATATAAGAATCGCCAGCATCTACTAGTTTGGGTTCTAGTTGTTTTAAGTGATAAAACTCATCCCCAAGTTTATTTTCATGAGTTTTCTTGGCCTCACTATGCTTTTCTACTAATTTAACAAACTCATCTTCTAGTTTTGCCCTAGTCGTATTCATTAACTCTTGATGCTCTTTGATTAACCTGTCGTGTTTCATCTGGAAAGATTTTTGCTCTTGAGTGAGCAGGTGGTCTCCATGCTGTTTTTGCTTTTCTATCTTATCTTCGTGTATAATTTTATGATCCGTTTGGATTTCCCCATACTCTTTTTTTATTTCTGCGAGAGAGCTTTGTTCTTCTTTTTCTAGCTGGAGTTCTTTCATGCGATTCTCAGTGTTAATAGCGGCTTCTGACTTGTTTAAGTCTTTATCCACACCAAGTCTCTTTCTTTCATGTTTGGCCTCAGCCTGCATGATATGTTGTTGAGTTTCGCTTTCGATGGCATCAAGTTTGTTTCGATATTCAGTTTTAATTTGCTCGATCATATTATTTGTTTTTTGATTGATGTCTTGTGATTTGTCCAAATCTCTTTGGAAATGACTCTCTCGTTTGAGATCTTGAGTCAATCTCATATCACGCAGTTCATTGTCATGTTGCGACTCAACACTTTGACGTTCTTTTTCAAGGCCTTTTGTCGTTTCTTGCAATTGTTTCTTTAGATTCTCAAGTTTTTCTTCTCTTTGGTTGTATACTTCTTTCAACTGATCTTGAGTACGTTGTCTTTCATTACTTAATTCTTTGTAACCTTCAACACGTTCAGCTTGTATTTTTTTATCATACAATCTATCAACATTCTCTAGCTCAACTTCTTTGACCGTGGCCTTGTTTCTCAACTTCTGGTTGAGTCTATCGATATTATCGTACTGATTTTTAAGTTTTGATGAATCTACATTCATGGACGGTCCAACTCATTTGTTTGATCTTCCGAATTTTCAAGAGGTGGAGTACATAGAGGTTTACCATTTCCTGTATGACCATGACATGGCCACGTTCGGAGCAAATCAACCTTTATGCTTTCTTGTCCTCCGTGATAAGAGATGTAAGAGACAGGATCTAGTGTTGAAGTGACCAGGTATGGTTTTTGCTCATCAGGTTTTTTATACTTTGAGCTGACGTAGTATTGATAAACACGATATTCGGCCCAAAGAGCGCTTGTTGATAGAACAAGTAGTGTGAAAAATATAGATAATGAGTTTAACTTAATCATGACCTTTAATGGATTTGAGGTTTCTGATCTAGGATTTTACCTTCTACCATATGAAAGAACGCGCGCATGAACAGATGTCTTTCATCTTTTCCTAGACTTAGTAATACTGTTTTTTGTCTATCTATATTTCTGTGTTGAAGAATTCGTTGCAGAATTTTTCTCGCTTTAGATTTCTCAGTGCCTGTTAGTGACTTTTTTCTTTGTTTGTTTTCATAAGCTCTATTCCACTCATCAAAACACTCGTACATCCACTTTGAGTCAAAGAGGGGGTAATGGCCGTGTCGACCCATTTCTATTAACGTTTTTATACTTTTTTCTTTTCTCGCCAAAGTTTGCAACTTAATCTCCTTATGGGAAGGGTGACAACATCCTCTATCTATGCTATCTAAAACGGGCCTTAAAGAGCAGAGGGTAAGTCTTTCCAATTAGTTGTTTTTATTTGTCGGGTATGTTGTTTTTACAGGAGTTTAAGCAATCGCTACAAAGAATACTTGGAAAATAGGCGAGGCAAAGTGTACAATATAATTGCCTACAACTCTGGACCATAAGTATCTAAGGAAGGATGCGAGTATGCTAGATCAAAAATTTTATAAGTTCCTATTTTTTTTAAATCTCTTTTTATCGCTTAATTTGTACGCTCTTGTTGATTATACAGAGCCTGAAACATCAAGCCCTAGAGGAATAAAGGCCCCCACGGCTTCAGTTCCGGCAACTCAAGTAAAAAGAGTCGCTCCAAAAACATCGGTATCTAAATCTACAAATATGGCACACATCAATTTTGGAGTGGGGCATGAATCGCTCGATGTATCCACTGGCGAAAAGAGTGGAAAGGTCGGACTCAATCATTTTTATACTCACTTTCAAACCAACTATGACTTATTTCTAAGTGCTTCATTCTGGATGGCCGATTCAGATGATGCCCCCATTACTGAAGAGGCTTCCTCACAAAATGGAAACCCTGAAGTTATTCTAGGTTTTAATTGGCTCAAGTTTGGCCGCTCCCATGAACTGGCCACTATTGACCTTTATGCAGGACATAGCTTTCGCTCTAGCTCTGATTTAGGGAGCTCTAGAAATGATATTATTACTGGTGTTGAAACTTCTAAAAGATTTCACGAATTTTTTATTGGGCTTGGCTACGAGTATCAGATGACTGGCACTCCAGAGGATACAAATGAGGCAGACATTGGAAATATTCAAAAGTTAATGGCAACAATTGGTTGGCGTGCAACTCCTGATATTCAATTCATTATTGAAGGTGAAAGTGTTAGAGTTAAAGCGAGTGAGGATTCATTTCGTAGTTCAAATTTAGCTGAAGAACTAAGTTTTGCCTCGATATCTCCAAAAATTGGTCTCGGTTTGCGTCCTTATATTCAACTAGAGTTAGGAGCACGTTTTCAAACTCAAGAGATTAATGATCCTAGTAAGTTATATCAAACTCGCTTGTGGAGTATGGGGGGGGCTTATGGGAACTCTATCTTCGCGGGGTTAAACATATCGATCTAATGAGCTTTATAAATCCAATATACCATTGTTCTGAATGTAAAAAAATCATCGAGAATGTTGAAGAACTATTGTTTGTAGAAGAAAACACTCACAAAGGATTTTGTAGCGAGAGCTGTATAGAGAAATATTATTCCGCCATCATTGATTATTTTGAAGCACAGGAAAAGAAAATCCGAAAAAAATATAGTCTTATGGATGAGCCTTGCTTGATATATGTTGGCAAGCAAAGCTATATGGAAAGCGTTCTTTCTAGGCCTAAACAGATTTGGAAAATGACAAATGACTTAGGAGAAGTGTTTTATTCTTTCATTGGTGAATTTAAAGAGGCCAAAACTAACTTTCAGAACACATTCTATTTAATTATCATTTGTAGCGTTTACGACGCAAAAGCTTCTTTTATATTTAGCGCGACGGCTACAAAAGACAGAAATGTATTAAAAGAATTTCAGTTTGGTGACGCTATTGCGGATCCACAATCTTTTGTTGCAGAAGTTCCCAGGGTCTCAGAGAAGCCTGCTGGGACAGATATTGCTCCTGAGGCCATGGAGTTTTTAGAGTCGAAGAAGTCATCTTATTTAGCGGAGTTAATGGAAGAGCGCTCAGTCGCAGATATACCGTTTGAAAAATTCCCTTTATATGAAGATTATTTTGACCTTACTTTAGAAAACCCTGATGAGGTTTATCACACGAAAGATACTGATGGTGACGAAGTATTTACGTACATTAAGGCCCATGAACACTCTGGCGTGAGCTTTTATTACTTTATTTTGTTAGTTAAGATTGATAGCCGTTGGTCACCTGAACAAGACACCTTACTTCCCATTGTTTCTTTTCCTACCGTTGATGGAGAAATTTACAATAACTATCGGCAAGGCGAACAACTCAGTGGTGGACTCAAAAACTAGAATTGCTTGTAAACATATTGCCCGACTGACTTGAAGGATTGGCAATAGGAATCATCACTATATTGATCGAGAAACTGTGAACAAAACAGAAAAGCATCTGGTGAAAGTACATGTTGATAAAACGGTGGTGGATAAAAGAATGCTTTATCTTTCATTGCCATCACACCAGTGACACTAAAGCTGCTATAGCCCTGCCTGTTTTTTAAAAGCGTCACTTTGTAAATTCTCTTATTATCACTAATCATGAGACACCTTGGTTCTCCGATATAAATAGAAGAAGTGCCACTATTGTATGTTGGGATTAGACAAACTTGAGCATCGGAGATGGGATTTTTAAGTTGAATGTATATGTCGACGGGGCTGCTTTGACTTTGGCAAATAGTATGTGCACCAAGGTGTGTATTGTTAGAGTTAGAAAACCCTGTTTGACCGTCCATAGACCAGTTACAATGCTTTATTTCAGCAGGAATAATATCTTCAATATTTGGATCCTCTGTATCGGCGCCACTATCTTCCTCTTTATTATCAGCTTCTTCGTCTTCACTGCTTGAGCCCGGCAGGGCCACAGAGCCCGTGGGTTGGTTATTTTGATAGGGATTAGAGACTTCACGAGTCGAACTCACAACTCTTCTATCGCGCGGTTGTTCGAAACAGGCCGACAATGTCGTCATGAGGATGGCCAAGTACGTGATTTTTATTATGGACATGAGCGATTACCTTCGTTTCTTAAATACACCTTAAATTTTGCCTCAGTTCAAGCTAAACTTCTTGTCGGGCCTTTTTTTGCCTATCGTCTTTTTTTCCTGATCAGTTTAGTCATTTTTGTCAATTTTTAGTGATTTCAAGCCGATAAGCTTAAGTATGAGGTTATTGGTTTTTCTCAGTGTTTTTGTCTCGTTATTGCTTGTTGGAGTAGGTGTACTTCTTATGGCGCCTTATCATATATATGAAACGGCACTTGAAGAAGGAATTGAAAGTGAGTTTGTTTCAATGCCTTCTGCAAAGAAAGTATTTCTCAATCCTCAAGCTTGGACTTGGGGCAACAACATCGCGCAAGATAAAGAAAAACTGTGGCAGTCGTTTCATTTTTCTAATTATGTTATCCCTATGCCCATACACCATCCACTTTTCATGGTGGTCCCTGTTATTGAACGTAGAGGTCAAGATCAAGTTAATTTTGGGGCAGTTTTTGAGGGTTTTAATAAACAAGACTACGCTTTCTTTAAAACACTAAGTGTTCAAGATTTTGATACTTCATTAAAAAAACAACGGATTTTTGAGCTTCCGATTTTTAAAAAAATCATTATGAGTAAATCAAAGCCAGAGCTTTGGAAAGATCTCATGTCTTACTCTTTGAGCTTGCCTCTAAGAAGTAATAAAAGTGTTTTTCAATACTGGTCTGAGCTATGGAAGATTTCTTATTCTGACTTAGTCTATCGTTTATTCTTACTTCAGGTAAGGAATCAGATATTTCCAGAGAACGCAGCTTCCTTCAGCTTTAATCCTGAATTAAGTAAAGGTTTGTTTGAAATCCATGAGTTTGGCGTTGATGATACAAAGCTTTTAGCAGACGACCTCGACCCTAAATATTTAAATGAGATTGTCGTTTTTATGGAAAAAGGTAATTTACATCGCCTAAAACTAAAGACTCTTTATAATCATCCGACATCTCTTTATTACCGTAAGGCGTTTATACATCAACTTGACTTCAAACTCTCGACGCAAGACTCTGTCGTTCCAATTTATGCTAAATATAGGCAACTTGATTACACTCGAAGAATCGATCAAGAAGGCATGGTCTATTTATTTTCTTCTTGGACACATGTCCCTGAAAGTTCCGATTTTCTTAAAGAAATGATTCGCTTTCTGGAAAGGGGACGTAGTCGCTTTGAGCAGTTATCTCCTCTATACCATTATGCTTACGATAATTTTGGCACTACTTTTTCGACACGCCCTGAAAACCTTAGAGAGACTGATGATCAGCGCATGAGACGGTTTATGCGTGAAAAAGCGGAAAAGGAAGCCAGGGCCCAAAAAGATCGCGAGTTGTCGAGTAGAGAAATTATTCCAGAAGGTAAGGAGAGGATCGAATATTTTCTAAACAAGGCCAAGGAAGAAGGTCACTCTGTACCAGAAGGAATTCTCTTTGAGAATTAGAACTTGTATGCCACTCCAACGCTAAGATTAATACCTTGAATGGTACTAACACTCTCGTTTTCTGTGAATGAGGTTTTTAAATCACCTATATTATTAGGTTTGAATGTTTTGATTCCACCTTTAAGCACAAAGCCCCACTTTTGTCGTGACGCCATCTTTGCAGCGACTCCAAGTTGGTGGCCCCACATTGCACCTCTCTCTTCACGGCCAAGTTCAACGCTTGATAGTCGTATGTCTCCACTCAAGGTTAGTCCTCCATAGACTTGAAAATCGAGAAAAGCAGTTTTAATAATTGAATAGTAGAAATTACCCTCAAGAGTCAATGTTCGGAAGTCGTAGACCTCATTACTCATGGTGTAGTAGCCCATTCCGATATCCCATGAATAATTGTGTATGACTGGTCTGTGCTCAAACATGGCCGTTAAGCTGGTAATGGCGCTATTCTCGACTCCGAGACCTTCATTTAGATCGTTAAGATCACCACTGCCAAAATATTGTCCTAAGTTCAAGACAAGAAAGTTGTTTTCGCTAAGATCGTCTTTGATTTCGCCCATTGGAAGAGGGATTTGATGTTCTCTTAGTATTGGTCCTTGTGGTTGTTGGCCCAGAGCTGAAGGGTCATTAGAAATCGCTACATCTTTTGTTCTTATGTAGGCGATTCTACCAGCGACAACAATTGGTAGAATAGCACCTCCACGACGTGGTTTGCTACCTACTCTAAGTTGTCGCCCTCCTCGAACGTATCCGATTGGGGAGGTCATTTCTACGTCGGAGTAGACAATGGCCTTATCGACTCCAACTATTGCCGTTTGAACGGCATACGCTGGAAGGCCTGTGGCCAATAAAGAAATCATCAAAAGAGATAGCGCGTAAAATCGACTCATGGCATTTATTATAAAGGAGAGTCTACTGTAGCAAAAGCTAAATGTTTTTTTCCACATGATGAAGTTCATCTAGCCGTTGTCTGAGATTTTTTGTCTGTGTAAGCGATCGACCCATGACGAGATAATCAACATCAAGACTAAAGGCCTCTTGTGGAGAAAGCACCCTTTTTTGGTCCCCTAAATTCGTATTTTTTTTGATTTCATCCTCAAACCTTATTCCCGGACAGACCAGCTGTAAGGGACTTAAAGAATTTTCGACTTCAAAATGGCGTAAGGTCTTGGCCTCTTGCGCTGAACACACAAGACCATGAATTTTAGAGCGGTGTGCGAGATTAAAGAGGCGTTCAAACTGTTTAGGAATTGTAGCTTCATCAATTCCCCAAATCTGTTCGAAATCATGGCCGTCTAAACTGGTCAGGTAACTTACACCCAGTAACTGTGTATGAGGTAAGGCTTTTTTTTGTGCATCAAGTGCTGCAACTAGCATCTGTTCACCACCAGTTAAATGAACAGTTAAAAAATCAATTGGTAGACCTTTTAGTGCAGAGATTGTTTTAGACACAGTGTTTGGAATATCATGTAGCTTTAAATCAAGAAAAATTTTTAGCTCGTAAGTCTTCATTAGAGATTCAATAAGTGATCGACCATAGCGGCAATATGCTTCTAGGCCAATCTTAACAAAGCTCACATCAGGTGTGGCCTTGTTCATCCAATCATGAATCTGAGTTTCATCCATATTATCGAGAGCTACGATTACTTTTTTGAGTTGAAGCTCGCTCATTGATGCGCCCTCTGCAAACTTACAGGCAAGATTGGGTTATCGTGGCCAGCACCAGAGCCTGTTAAGCAGGCCATAACGGCAGTTATATTTTCTGGTCTTGTAAAACATGGGATACCGTATTGAATGGCCGTGTTGCGAATAATCTCTCCATCAGTTTTTGAGTGCCCCTGATTCATTGGAGTATTAAAAACCATGACGATACTTTCATCTTTGAGCGCTTCAACAATTGTGACACCTTCATCTTGATCGATTTTAGCGACTGGTTCACACTTGAGTCCTTGTTGCTGGATAAACTGACACGTTCCGGAAGTCGCAATGAACTGGTGTCCTTTTTGCGATAAACTTTTAAGATATGGTAGAAGTATCTCTTTGTTGTTATCAGCTAGTGAGATTAAAATTTTTCCAACTTGATCAAGTTTAGGGTAGTTACCAAGATAAGACTTAAGAATTGCCCGCTCTTTATCTTTGTCTATCCCCATAGTCTCACCAGTTGAGCGCATTTTTGGTCCTAGGATAATATTGTCTTTGATAAAACGATCAAACGGGAACGTGGATTGTTTGACGCAGAAATGATCTGTGTTCATTTGGTCCCAGTTTTCGATTTCTTCTCCTAACATAGCGTCTGTCGCGAGAGAGGGCAGGGAGAAGTTATAGGCCTTTGAAAGAAATGGTAACGTTCGAGAGCCGCGAGGGTTGGCCTCAATACAATAGATCTCACCATTTTTTACAGCAAATTGAATATTGATCGGTCCAATTATTTCGAGTTTGTTGGCCAGGTCAATAGAAACATTTTTAACTCTTTCGTACATTTTTTTTGTCAAAACAACCGGAGGGGAGATCATTCCCGAATCTCCTGAGTGCACTCCCGCATATTCTATGTGTTCACAGATGGCAAAAGCAGAGTTCCCTGACTGATCTCGGATAAGATCTACATCATATTCGATTGCAGCTTCAAGATAGTTCTCAACCTGTAATGCCACATTTGAAGATTTTAAAAGATCCTTTAACGTTTCAGGGAGCTGATGAATATCTTCAAATGAATTGAATATATACATTGATTCTCCACCTATAACATAGCTTGGTCGTACAATGACGGGAAGGCCTATTTCTAGCATGGCATTCATCAATTCTTTATGCCCGCGAGCCTCTATTGTCCGGGTTCTTGAGAGATCGACTTTCTTGAGAACCTCACCGAACTGTTTTCTATCTTCTGTAAGATCTAAGATTTCTAGAGTTGGGCCTAAAAAGTTAAATTTTTTAAACTCATTCCTGAAACTTTTTTCTATATGCCCGCGAACTTGAATTCCAGTTTGGCCACTGAAAGAAGCGATAATCGACTCTGGATTTTCATGGTAGAGAATGTCAAATAGGTCTTCCGAATAGAGAGCAGAAAGATATAATCTGTCCGAGCTGTCATAGTCTGTTGAGACAGTCTCAGGATTAGAATTTATCATGATGGCCTTAATATTTTTTTCTCTAAGACGCTGACAAGACTTTACACAAGAATAGTCAAATTCGATACCTTGGCCGATGCGATTGGGTCCCGAGCCCATAATAGCGACTGATCGATGCTCTAAGGATAAGGGAATGGCCTCATTGAATGTTGAGTAAGTACTGTAGTAATAAGGTGTTTGTGCATTAAATTCACCTGAGCAAGTATCAACAGCTTTATAAATGGGGAAAACCTTATGCTCAAATCTTAAGGCCAAAAGATCTCTTTGTGGGCGTTCACAGAGTTTCGCCAAGGCCTTATCACTTAAACCTAGCTGTTTGTAAACCCTTAGAGTTTCAGGCTTTTCAATCTCTCCGCGATTTTCTTTGAGCCATTTTTCGGCTTCAACAATTTCTTGAATTTGATCTATGAACCAAGGGCTTATCTTTGAGAGTTGGAAAACTTCATCTTTACTAACGCCACATCTGAGTGCTTCTAGTGCAGTGAGGAGTGAGAGTTCTTGAGGTTGAGCAAGTCTCTCTTTTGTGTAGTTTGCATCGATTGTTAGCGGAGTGTTTTTAAGTTGTGAAAGAGATGGGATTTCTAGTCCCATTTCAAGGGATCGTAAGGCCTTTAAGAAGGCTTCATTGAAATTTCCACCTAATGAGAGTACCTCTCCAACTGAGCGCATTTGTGGCCCAAGGTTCTTTGAACTGGTTGGGAACTTATTGAAAGGAAATGTTGGTATCTTTAAGGCCACGTAATCAAGGGTTGGTTCAAAAGCGACGGGGGAGGCTTTTGTGATGTCGTTTAATATTTCTTTGAGGGTATATCCAACTGCCAGCAAGGCCGAGATCTTGGCGATAGGATAACCTGTTGCTTTAGATGCTAAAGCGGAAGAGCGCGAGACTCTAGGGTTCATTTCAATAACGACAATGTCATTTTCATCATCGGGGTTGATTGCAAATTGCACATTTGCTCCACCGGCCACAACTCCCATATGCTTGGCGACATGTAGAGAGATACTTCTAAGTTGCTGGTAGCAGGCATCACTAATTGTTTGTGCTGGTGCGACGGTAATACTATCCCCTGTATGAATTCCACAGGGATCGACGTTTTCAATAGAGCAGATAATGACGCCATTTTGCTCTTTGTCGACCATGACCTCTAATTCAACTTCTTTGTGTCCAATCAGACTTTTTTCCATCGTGATAGGAAACTTGATGTCACTTCTTAAGGCCTCGTTCAGTTGTTCATCGTTATATATTAAGGCAGCTCCTTTTCCTCCAAGAGCAAAGTCTCTTCTAATAATGAGAGGGTAGCTGACATCTGCGTTAGCTAATTCGATTGCGTGTTCGGGCGACGTTGCTCTAAATCGTCTGCCTGTTTGGTAGCCAAGTTTATCAAGTTCTTTTGCAAAGAGATCACGGTCTTCTGTCTTTTTTATTGTCTCGACATTGGCGCCTAGAAGGTCGACTCCCATTTTTTCTAGAAAACCTTCTTCTTCAAGCTCTATACAGATATTTAAGGCCGTTTGCCCACCCATAGTTGAAAGAACAGCATCTACCTTTTCTATTCGAATAATATTTTTAATAGTATCTCTGGTAATAGGCTCGATATATGTTTGATAGGCCATCTCTGGGTCGGTCATAATTGTTGCGGGATTAGAGTTCAATAAGATGACGTCAACACCAATCTCTTTTAGAGATTTACAGGCCTGAGTTCCTGAGTAATCGAATTCACTTGCTTGGCCAATTTTGATTGGACCTGAGCCTATAAGAAGGATTTTTTTGTACGCTATATTTTTTTTGGGAATGTTATGGACATCAACAAATGGAGCGAGGTTTTTGACATCGATTGATTCCTTGAATTCTCCGTTTAAAAAAGATTCAACTTCTTCAAAAAAGACTCCAGCGTCTTTAGGTCCAGGGTACGCTTCCGGGTGATGTTGAACAGACTTTAAGAAGTGGTCCGTAGTTGCCATTCCTTCTACTGACTTATCAAACAAAGACTTATGTTGGATAAAGAGTTCTCGATCTAAAATGTTATTTTGTAGTTTTGACTCTAGTGATTTCTCATCTAATGAATAACCATGATTTTGTGAAGTTATTTGAATCTTGCCAGTAACTCTATCTAAGACAGGATGATTAATTCCTCTTTGCCCAAAAGGTAGAGGGAGCGTTTTCACGCCAAGGGCCAGACCAAGAAGTTGATGTCCAAGGCAAATCCCTCTCATTGGGACATTAAGAGTTAACATCTTTTTGACTTCATCAATTTCTTTAATTAACTCTCTGGGGTCCCCTGGGCCATTTGAGAGAAATATGAGTCTTGGGTTATAGCTTGCGATGACTTCTGAGGTTGAATTGTGAGGAAGGACCACGAGCGGGAGTTTCATGGCCATAAGGTTTTCTAATATGGCCTTTTTCATCCCGTAGTCCATGACGACAATAGGTTTTTCTCCAGGAATGACAACTTCGGCTTCTTTTCTTGAGACACGAAAAAGATCTTGGCAGATCAGCTTGTTAGAACTGAACTCGTGCTGAGCTGGTGCCTCGCTAGATAAGGTCCAAACTCCTACTCCTGGGGTAACTGAACTATTGTCTTTATTGACTAGGTATTTTACAAGGGCCCTTGTATCGAGGTCACTAAATAAAGGAACATCAAGCTTTTCAAGTCTTTCATTAAGGTACTGGTTTGGAGAGAAGTTTCTTGCCACAAGCGAAGCAGCTGGATGAATTTCTGATTGCCTTCGTTCTGGACTACTTTCGTAATTTCCGACATGGGCCGTGGAGAAGATAATATGTTGACCAAGAAAAGAGGGGTCTGTCATGGTTTCTTCATAGCCGCTCATGCCCGTGGTAAAGGCAGCCTCTCCCCAAAATCCATTTTTCCACCTAGGATCGTCTTCGGGGATAGAGCTATGGCCATTAAACTTGGTTCCGTCTGCAAAGTGCAAAGTTGCTCGAGTTGCTTTGAGACGTAATTGAAATTCTTGAGAGTTTAAGCTCATAGTTGAATCCTTTCTCTGGTATTTTGAATATAGGGTATTATGGCCTGGCCAGGAGGGAATGAAAAAAGAGAAAACAAATACATGTAAGAAAACGGCGGTTTTGATAAAAACTGTTTAACAAAAAAGCCGCTTTTCGTCATGTATCCATCCTATATTTTTGTCACCGTTTAGAATCATTGCTTGTATAATCGCCATTCTCATCGCAGTTGAGTGCTTGACCTGCTCATATCCTAAATAATAGGGCGAATGCATGAGGTCGAGACCTATTTCAAGCCCTACATTAGCAGGACCGGGATGAAAAACAGGTCGTGGTTTAGAAGTCTTTTTTAGCTTTTCGAGGTCTAGGCCGTAGTTTTTCGAGTAATCTTCGTAGACCTTGTGATCAGTGCTCTGGTGACGTTCTTTTTGAATGCGAAGTAGGTAGAAATAGTCGGCCTTTGCTGTCACCTCGTCCATATCGTCTGTAAACTGGATATCATCACTGGGTTTGAAGTCTTGAGGAAGAAACTCTTTAGGTCCGCACATAAGAACCTTTAGGCCAAACTGAGGTAAAAGGTGGCGCAGAGAAGTTCCTACTCGTGAATGCCGGCAGTCGCCAATAATGGCAAGCGTTTTGCCTTCGAGTTCTAGCCCAAGGGATTTTATCGTGAACAAGTCTAGTAGGGCCTGTGTTGGGTGCTCGTTTGTTCCATCGCCGCCATTAATAATCTTAATAGGCGGTGTTTTCTTGAGTTCACTAAAAGCGTGGGAAACACCGGTTCTGATGATACAAAGATCTACTCCTTGGCAGTTTAGTGTCAGGAGAGTTTCCTCTAAGGTTTCACCCTTCTTAAGACTAGAGGTCTCCGCGTTAAAATCCAGGTATGTGGCCCCTAGCTTATGAATAGCTATGGCAAATGAGTGCTTTGTTCGTGTAGAGTTTTCTAGAAATGATGTTGCCACGATAGGGCGGCGGTCCATAAAAGGGAGACCAAGATCTTTGTAGTGAAACTTGTCAGCAAGAGAAAGCAGTCCGTTGACTTGATCTAAGGTCAAATCGTTGATGGACTCTAAAACGGAGGGAAAGTTGTTCATAACTTTCATTTCCTTCATTGTGGCAAACGACTTCGAAATAGTCTAAAACAGTCATAAGGCTTTGCAAACCTAAAACGAGAAATTACATATTAAAGCATGGCAAAATCTAAAGAAGAGTATAAAAATTTCGGGGTGACTCAAAAAGAGGCCCTAATCAATGAATACAAAGGGAATCTCTTTGAGTATCTCGTGGCGCATCTCAGTGCAAGAGACCTCGGTATAGAAGAGCGTTTTCTCAGTGATTTTGGGGGAACGGCCAAAAAAAGGCTTTCTGAGTACGAATCCTGGATACGTCAAAATGATAGAGACCTGATCCAAGCGCTGCCTCAGCTGGCAAGACCCGTAGCGGATTTCATAGTCAAAAAATTTAAAGATGAGCCTTTGAAGGCCCTGTTAGTTGTGGGTAAAAGTGCTGCCGGTCTGAGTGCTCAAGAAAAGTCTTTAAAAGAAGCCGACCTGTTGGCCTTAATTCAAAGTGAAGAAGTGAGCGCTCAGAGAGGAATAAGTCTTAAACTTTGTAAATCCAATGCTTTTGTGAATACTAAAAGCGGAGGCCTTAAAAGTTTTTTTCAGACTTATTTTTCAAATTGTCCCGGCTCAAAAGAAGCACAAGAAGAACTTTTATTAGAGGTCGATCGCTGCTTTTGGCAAATGGGTCAAGAGCTCTATGAGATGGAAGGCCTCGGGGACTTTTCAGGACATTTTGATGAGCGCTGGCGGGATGCCAATCTCCCCGAGCTACCAGGCGAGATGGCAGAAGATAAGAGAGAGATTATTCAAGGCAATTATCAAAAACTCGTTAAGCTCTTACATGCTGGCTTTTTAAATTTTCAGCACAGTGACCTACCTGCCTTTAACCATTCCTTGGAAGCTCTTATGGGCTTTGGTGATAAGGATTTAATCCAATTAAGCTGTTTTTATCAAAGTAACTCAAAAGGTCGTTATCGATTTGATCACCTTCAAGAACACTCTGATATCAGAGAAGTTCTCAAAGCTTGTCCTCCTGTCATCAAGCCTCTCAAAAGTGGTCTCTCTTCTTTCGAGGTAAGTGTAGGGAAATGGGCACTTCAAATACGTGTCAAGCCTATGAATAAGTTTACTCAGGCCTCTTATAAAGTGAATTGTTCTGTGAAAAAAATGAGAAAGTGAATATGCCCCATGATAGGATTTCTTCAATGAAACGAGAAAAAATTAATGTATTAATTCATGGTCGATGTGCGAATCTTAATGGTGTCAAAAGAGCGTGCGCCGATTTTGGCCTTACTCATTTAAGCTTTTATCAGCTCGATGAAAAAGAATCACTTTGCATTAAGGCCAAAGAGTTGAATAGGGAAGACCCTGTCATCCTTATTCTTGGCCCCACATTGTGTCTAGGAAAGTTGCAAGTCTTCTTGAGTCAGTTACGGCCTAATAAAGCTGGTCGCTCATTTGAATTAATTGAATCTAAAGATTTTAGCTCCGAGATTTTGCTCTATTGGCCAAGCCTTGAGGGAGAAGCCTATACAGAGATTAGCAATCAAAGCCTAGATGTTTACGCTGATGCACTTTTGCCTTCAACTTATTCTTGTTTTCCTAAAAACTTTTTATGTAGAAACCAAGCGGATCAAATAGAAAAAATATTTGATGGCAGTGAACTCCCTGTTTTTATTCCACGGCAAGCTTACGAAGATAAGTCTCTTAAAAAGGCCCTTTTCTTAGATAGAGATGGAGTTGTGATTAAAGATGCCGGCTATAATGTTGACCCTGAAAAGCTCGAGCTTATACCCGAAACCCTAGAGTTGATGAAAAGTGCTTCGTCCTTAGGGTATCTTGTCGTGATTTTAACTAACCAATCTGGTGTAGCACGAGGTTTATTTAATCAAACGCAAGTCGACGAACTCCATGATCACCTTCATCAAAAACTTAAAGAGCACGATATTTATGTAGATGGTTGGTTTAGTTCTCCCTATCACTTTGAAAAAGGATTAGGAGACTATAAAAAACACTCTTTAACCAGAAAACCCTGTCCAGGACTCGTTTTGCAGGCGCTTGAAAGATGGCCGATTGATCTTTCTGCATCGCTAATGGTTGGAGATAAACCCTCAGATGATTTGGATATTCCGAGTTTGGAGACAGTTCATCTTAAGGGAGATTATGACCTCTCTTTGGTAAAAGCTCCCATTGTCCATTCTGCGCAAGAACTGATAAATCACCTTAAGTGAGAGAGCAGTTATGTGCCATATTCATGCTAAATAGGTGTTTTAAAGGCTAGTGACAAAAGATTAAGGCAGTTATTTTATCGTTAAAACATTAATTGAAAACGCTAAAGATCCGTTATCACTGGCTTTGGCGCATACCCTTCAATTGAGACTTCGGGCATGATTAGATGTGTGTTATGGAAAATAAACTTAAACATACATTTAGAAAAAAGGGGGTCTTAGTCTCCTTAACTTTATTCCTCTTTCTCTTGGTCGCGCTGTTAGGCTTTAGACCCGATCGTATTTATCAGCTTAAAGAGAGTTATATCTCGGTAGTCTATGACAAGACTTCAAAGAGTGCCGAATATACCTTGGTTGATAAAAAACCAGATTCTTGGGTTGAATTAGCCGACGTTTCGGAGAAAGCTGCTTGGGCAATCGTGATAAGTGAAGACTGGGCATTTTATGAACATATGGGAGTTGATCTCCAACAAGTTCAAAAGGCCGTACATAAGCATATAGATGGAGGAAGCTTAAGAGGTGCTAGTACATTGACCCAGCAATTGGCAAAAAATATCTTTTTGACACATGAAAGAAGTTTCCTAAGAAAAATTCGTGAAGCAGGAATGGCCCTTACAATGGAGCAAGTTTTAGATAAAGAGCGTATTCTTGAACATTACTTGAATGTTGTTGAGTTTGGAGAAGGTATTTACGGCATCTCTCAAGCTTCAGAGTTTTACTTTGATAAAAAAGCATCAAACTTAAACGCCAAAGAAGGAGCGTTCCTGGCCATGCTTTTACCTTCGCCAAAAAAACATGCTACATCTTTTGAACAAAAAGAAATGACTACTTACGCCTCAGAGGTGACTGAAAATATTTTGAACAAACTTAACCAGGCCAAAATCATTGACGATAAGGAACTTAAACGTGAGTTGAGTAGAAAGCTACCGTTCATCTCTCAGCCTAAAGTCCATAAAACTAAAGTAAATAGAGCTAAGGTAAATAAAATAAAATCACGTAAAAAAAGTAAGCCTATTCCTACATCTGTTAGGACCGCAAATAACATGAAATTCAATGATGGAAGAGGTTTTGAAGAACAGTACATGAACGATTCAGATCTTGCTCTTGCACCTTCTGAAGAGTTTGATCCATCAAAGCTCGAGAAGGTAAACCTTGATATCGATGTCGAGTTTTCGCTGGAGTAACTGTAGGTTCCGGAAACATCGCGCACATGACTCATGCTGCCAATTTAAACCTCTGAAATGAGTGTGGTTTATACACTTTGAGAAACATTTCTTGGGCCTCCATAAGGTATCGGTTCCTCA
>Ga0136604_1000099_pt1 | contig 50248 bp, 53 predicted proteins | sample AntRauFillE10628_FD_104928 | JGI IMG/M metagenome (GOLD analysis project Ga0136604, IMG submission 104928) | Saline lake microbial communities from Rauer Islands, Antarctica - Metagenome Filla E10 #628 | ecosystem: Environmental > Aquatic > Non-marine Saline and Alkaline > Saline | place...
ACCACTGCTTTGTCGAAGAAAACGACAAAACAAGTCGGCTCTATGAAGCAGGAATCTCTAGCATCTTAGGATGCTCGGTATTTCAATGCCGAGAGAATGTCACTATAAAGAAAGAAGAGCGAAGATGGAAGGTTTTATAAAAAACAATCAGCCCCACTACAGAGAAGATATCGTAGACACAATAGGCTAAGATGAGACCCCAGGAAAAGTAAAATTGGTTGTATCTTACTGTGGTATATATTATATATGTAGAGAGAATATGGAGAAACGGACAATATATGGTTAGTTATATTGTAGTATTTGTATATACTTTGTTTGTTTTTTTTGTTCTAGCGTTCAATAAACTGACGTTGTGCTATCGTATATATATCCCAGTATAAGAGACTTTTTGGGGGTATTTCTTGAATGGGAACAAGCTAAAGTGTTGTTTTCTCGTGAGTGGGAGTGAGTAAGTTGTTCAATTCTGGAAACGTGAGTGGGAGCCAATTGAACGACCAGTGGAAGCTGAGAGGAAGCTGAGAGAGGCACTGGGAAATGGACCTACCTGGTAACATTTTTAAAACCGTGTCGGCGTCAAAGCAGCCGTTCATGTAAGCGTAATCTTTCTTCAACGTCCCAACAAAAGCTCCCGACATGCCATTAGATTGGGGCTATAGGCCGCTGTAAAGCAGCTCACAAGACCGAGTCTTCTTCCTAGTTGTTTTATCTCTAGCACTCTTCAAAAGCATAATCTCATAGCTCCCACGTCTATTATACCGCAGCATAATAAAAATGTCAGTCGCCGTGCTATAATTGAGTATGCGAAAAAAAACTCGTCAGATTTTCTTTTTTTCCGACCCTCATTTTAATCATGAGAGTGCGATCAGGTTTTCCAATAGGCCCTTTAGAGACCTTGATCACCAGCGGGAAGAGATTAGAAAAAGATGGAATAATAAAGTGTCCCCAGGCGATATCGTCTATGTATTAGGGGATGTTTTCTTTAAAATAGAGAGCCCAGAGAAAGAAAAAGAATATCTCGACTCTCTTAACGGCAAGAAAATACTCATAAAGGGGAATCACGACACCAATTACTCTCTGATGAGGAGATGTGGTTTTGACGAGGTCTATGAGGAAGTTAAGATAAAAATTGGGAAGAGTATGATTATAAGAATGTGCCATTACCCATATAGGATGAGTTTGTATAAATTTATTTATTACAATCTAAGGCACAGTATTGTTAAGTTTTTAGGCCTGAGAATTAAGTCTTGGGGTATTCGATTGAAAGATTACATGAGAAGACCTGTTAGGCCTTTGTTAAAAGAAGAGTATCTCGCCCATGGTCACACTCACTCCAAACTCAAAAGAACCAAAGACATGATAAATTGCTGTGTAGAGGCCCGCGGTTACGCCCCAGCTCATCTGAATGAATTAATCAAGGATATCAATGATTACAAAAACAATAAAGAGAATAGGTGCTTGAAGATAATAAGATATTATGTGACATTCTCTCGGCATTGAAATACCGAGAATTCCCGCGATTTATCTTAAAACCCCCAGTAAACTGGTCCATAACAATCCGTTAGGAACTACATGACCCAGAAGGTCTATAAACAAAAACTGCCGTGGGCTCTTAGTCGGTATTCTTTAGAGAGATTTCTTTCTCTCTTTTTTGGTTTATAAATAAGGCCATTAGTATGTAATACTTTGTAACCATGATGCCCAGAGAGATACACAGGAGAGCAAACTGCGTGACAGTCACGTTCTGGGCATCAGGCGGTCCCAGTATGAATAACGGAATAACAACTATCAAGCTGTACGAGAATATTGAGTCTCCTGGCCTGGACTCCCCCATTTTAGCAATATTGATAAGTATCGCTATGAATAACCATATAGAAAGAATCAAGATAGACATCAATAGGTTATTGCCTGCGTACTTACAGTAAAGGAATAGGGATATGACTAGTATATCCGCCAGAATTCTTCTCTTTGTGCCGATTAAGCAGCTCTTTTCAATGAAGGGCTGATGGCACGGATACCTAGCACATTGGCCAACTCTTTGATAAATCGAGAATCATCCTGATTCTCTTTCTCTATGATCGCCCCTTCCTCGCCCGCACTAAAGCTTTTCATGGCGATCCTGAGGTCTTCGATCTCATAATCATCTGGAGATATCTGACTGATAACAACGTCCCACTCGTCTTCGGGTACGTATCTCTCTAGATGTCTATAGGATAGACCCAGTAAAAGCCTCTCAATTCTCTCTATATCACCTTCTAGCAAATCCTTTTTGATTTCTTCAAGTACCATTTGAACCAACTCTTGCTTATCCATTCTGTATCCATTGTTTGGAGGGAATACTCTTATATCTCATTATACATGCAGGATACTTCTATTGCACTGTATAATAACAAGAGAGGTGAATTATGCAGCCAGTTTATTATAAATATTGGAAATCCATGGGGCCTGATTTTGATAATCTGGCACTTTTTTGCGCCAAAGAGCTCTTCTCTAAGGCGTTCGGTATAAAAAGACCAACTACCAAAGTCCCCTCGATGATGAACGGAGACGAGGCATATGCCTACTGTGTTGACCTCGAAGACCACGAAACACTGGGCGACTCGACACTGGTCTTTGAGTTGGTCACCTATTACAGAGAAGAAGAGGATGGGTACGAAAACTGGGAAGTCGCACCTTACCTCTACATCATAAAAGAGAATAAAGAGGTGTTGATAGTTTCGGAGTATCGGGAAACTTTCTCTCTCGGTGATGCTGTCCCCACAGAAGCCCACCTCGTTGATTTTTTAATTAATATATACAAGGAGTAATTAGTATGTACGAAGAGAATGTTTATTCAAAAGAGGTGCTAGATAACGCCCCCGAAAAGATCAAGGAATCCGTAAGAAGCAATAAGTACACGATAGGCGTAGTGGAGGTTAACTATCTCAAAAAGCTCATAAAAGAAAAATGCAGTGAATATGAGTACGTGACCAAAGTAACCTCAAGTAAAGATGGTGACTGGGTTAATTTTGAGATACACATGAGTCCAGAGGCCATCGATTACATCAAGAGTGCCCTTAGGTATCTAGACGGTGGCAATCTAACCCTCTTTCTTAAAGAGTCCGCTCAAGATCTCACGAGAGAGTGCAATGCCCTATCTAACGCCCTTAACGTCACCTATGATGAGAGAGATTTGATGACCGACTATCATGGTAGCTATAGGTATCACGCCCATTGTAATAGAGAGATCGAAGGCAATAACGATCTCTACAATGCACTCAAGAAAGCATTCGAGAGGTTAAAAGAGGAAAACGAGGAAAGAGGTGATGCTGGTGTTTATCATGACAAACTACACAAATTACTCCACATGAACGGAATCGAAGTCGAGCGGCTATAGGAGGGGCGTTTGTGAAGACTTTCCTCATTATCAAACCCACTGAGCATAACAAGAAGATCCTCCGAAAAAGAGGACTTTTCAGTGATGATTCCAGTTACTTTTTCAAATGTTTTGAGGATATCATGGAAGATAGAGAGTATCGACTAGAGATTAGGGGCATTTCTTCGGACAATTCCCTTGTAGATGAATTTCTAGACTCAGGTTTGAATTTGAAATTCTAAGAAGATCGGAAACAGTATAGCTTTTAGAAATCAAGAATATTGTCTTTCTTGTTTTCCTCCGCTTCTCTCTCTTTTCTTATTTTCTCTATCCTAAAGACAACGTCTTGCTTACCGGATGACTTAAGGTAGTCTAGTAACTCATCATCGAAGGCGTATTTCTCACTTTTAATAAACTCAATCCTCTCAGCAATGCCCATTTCTCTTCTTTTTAAGTAAAATGTATGAATAGCACCCTCTTCATCATCTGAGTGATAAAGCTGGAACTCTGTTGGTGTTAAGATGTTATCTACAAGGCAATCCTCTACGCCACTATTGGCCTTCATGATCATCAAGGCCCTACCAAAAGACTTTCTCGTTCCGCCTCTCCCATCGTCCGTTTCCTTAAGCCCTACGTCCTTTTTAAGCTTTTCTCTGATACCATCGCCCCATCCGTAGTAATCACACACCTTATCAACCGAAGAGCTGTCCATGCCAGGTATAAGATAGCCAAAAGTGTTCTCTTTAACGGCACTCATGAAGTCAGGGAATGGAGCATAGTCCAGGGCACCTTGAGTGGCGTTGATGTTAAAGAATCCATATTTCCTCGCAAGCCTTTTGATACTCTCCAGGAAACCTCTCATTTTTGGGCTTGATTTGGCGACTTTCCAGTTCTCATCCCCCAGGAACATGCGTGCCTTATCTCGTTTTCTAAATAAGTCATCCACAAAGATCTTGGTGATGATGTTGACGTAGGCCGAGCTAATCTTCGAAACCTTATCACTATCAGAAGAGATCAAGTCGTTCATATCAGCAATAATCACAGGATTATCAAACTCTACATTTGTTGGAAGATCAAAATAAGGGTATTTACCATCGCGGGTCCAGTTACCTAGAGACTCAATCATATTAGTGATAGATGGGTCAGGCTCTTCTATATCGTTAATTTTCTCGAGAGTATCTCTTACGTCACTTATGCTTGGAAACCTGTCCCCTAGAAGCTCATAGGTCTTTAATACGACGCTTGAGATGAAGTCCTCGTCGATAATCCCATCTTCAAATCCCCCACCTGGTCTTGAGCCTGGGGTTAGAAACGTATCCATTAGCATCATGATAAAATCAAGGTCATCTTCTTCTGGCAAGCAATTACCAGGAGATAGTTTGACCATCTCTTCCTCTTCTTTTGAGAGAGACAGCTTTACATCAAACCTCTCTGAGCAGACATCTTTAAAGTAATACAAGAAGTCTTTATTCATCTTGTAATCTTCGTCCTCTCTATTAGATAAGTTTCCATAGATCTCTCTTGCTAGGTTGAGAGATTCTTCGTGAGTAATGCTATCGCTTCCACCGTTTAACTTCTCGTATATAATTTCTTCTGATACTTTCTTGAGAAAATCTTCTTTTGGCCTTGATTTTTCGGGGTTAATCTCTGATAGGATATTGATATTGGGCTTTTGCCTGCCTTTAAATCTTAGGATCTTGCCACCATACATTTCAACGAATTTCTCGTAAGAGCCTACTGCCCCACCAATATCGGTACCCCTGATGATTACATCTGATCCTTGAAATCTCTTGCCCATGAATGCTGTCATGAGGGATTGGATCAACACGGACTTACCAGAACCCGTACTCCCAAAGATTTCCCAGTTTGGTGCCTTTAGCCTCTTATCGAAGTGATCAAAAGCAATAGCTCCTCCAGGAACTCCTGAATTTGATGATTTGCTGTAATAAAAGCTTAGACCGTCTTGTCTAAGATCCCTCCGGGCCAGTGAGGTAAAAGGGATAAGAAATGGCACATCGGATCTTTTCGTCTCTACTAAGAGAGAGTCCTCAGAAAATGTACTATTACACCCAATAAAGGCCTTGGAGAAGAAATAAAAGTGCCCGTTCTCTTCGGGTTGCCATCGACTATTGCCGAAATCTTTAAAATAACGTGTTTTAAGTTCATGGTCGAGGTCATCGATATATCTCTCGAAAGAGATAGACTGCTTTTGACACTCTTCCTCTACCCTGTACTCGGGAACTTTGATAACTATCATCGCAGAGACCCTAGATAGAGACGTGCCGTCTTCAATTGCGACCTCTTCTTCCGTCTCAAGGTCTCTCTCTTCCTTGTCTACTCTTTTTTGATTCTTCCCCCATTCCATATCAGCGATCTTTTTCTTTCTCCATGTGGCCGCAAATACCTTATCTGTCTCTGTCTTAGATAAAGACGAGGTTGAGATGGTGTAAAAGAACTCATAGGGCATGGAGAGTAATGTCTGCTCTAGTTCACCAAAGTAGACATTGTACTCCGGTAGGTCATCAAGGGTATAGACTCTGTGAAAATAACCATTAAGAAAAAAGCCTTTGTGGCTTCTTCTTATCTTTTCGCTGCTAAAAATTTGCCTTCTCACCGATTCAGAAGAGTCATATTTGATCTCAACTTCATTATGATCTCGTGGAAGGCTGAATGTTAACAGGATATTGAATAGTTCTTGCTTATTAGAAGGCATCTTGTATCTAATGTCACACTCGGTAAGGGTATCCTTGAGTGCTCCAGAGATTCTCGAGATAGCAACGGTTCTGTTTTCCATGTCGGAAAAAGCGGCCCTATTGATCATATATTTTTCATCTTTTGTGAGTTCTTTATTGAGAAAAAGCTTCGTGTTGATAAGTGCAAGCTTGATCTTACCTACTTCCCTCTCTCTTGAGGGGGCTATGTTTACCGAGGCAAAAAACCTCTCAGACTTAATACATCTCTCTCTGGCCGAGTTGTTGTACTTCTTAATGCGCTCAATCTCATGGACAAGCGCACCCTCTGGGATTTCAACTTCCTTCTCAGCGCCAAAGAACTTAGTAAAACTGATTGTTATCTTTGTCTCTTGGATGTCTGCGAATAGTTTATCGAATCTGTGAAGAAGTTTTGACCTAATATACCCCTCTGCCTCCTTGGCCGGGATATTTACACCGAAGTACTCGAAAACGACTGATATAGAATGGTCTTCGTTTAGGATGATAGGCGTACCGTCTTTAAGCTCAAGAAGATCCCTGATCTTCATATCTTCAAAGATAGGTGAGTGCGTATCTGCGTATTTACTTAGACCTGTCTGCATTTGTTATAAACTCCAATCTCTTTTGCTCTCTTTCGCTTAGTGTGTTCATTACAACTTTAAAATCAGTCAATGGGAGCAAGTCTCTCTTGTCTTCAAAATTAGAGGACATTGTCACATTCCTGAACTGATGCTTTGTCCATGCATCATATTTTCTCTTGGGCACGTTAAAAAGAAAGAATGCCAGCAAGAAAGTTACGAAGACAGTTATTATTAATGAAACAATCGGCCTTCCTTCCATGTACAGTAACTTGCTCAGTATAACGAAGCTCGCAACCGAGCAGATAATCATGAAGCCAGACACCCTAAAGTTACCTGACTTAAGTCGAGTAAACTTTGTTACTATCATATCTTAGCAACCAAACCAGCCAAAAATAGTGCTCATGAACTCGGCCACACATGCCCAAATCAAGAAACCATAAGTGATAGTAGATTTAATCTTCTCTTTCCATCCCGTACTTTCCCCATCCAAAAATGTATGAAGGATACCCATTGCTGGCGGAATGATTAAAAGGTTGTGGATCAATTCCGACCAATCTCCTAGAAAACTTCCAACCGTTGCTGAGCACTGTACGGCCGCTTGCAGAGAAAAACTGCTAAGTGTAGCGACCAAAAGAATCAACATTTTTAAATTCAAAATTCTACCAAACATAATTACCTCCGTACGTAGTAGTACTCTTATTTTATCACATTTATTCGACTGTTTAATATTTTTTTTATATAGTTAATCTAATGCCTAGTTTAGATAAGAATTGTGATATTTTTCCCCTAGGAATAACGTAGGAGCAGAAGGCCCCTCCCTTGCGAGCACTATCGAAGTAATCGACGGCGAAGTGGTTGAAATCAGATACGAAGACAGGGAAGAAATACAGCCAAAAATCGACCTTATATAGCGCCTCTAGGCTTATTACATCAAATACGACAAACGGTGCGGATATATACAAAACTCTCGTCACAGTGCCGATTATGGGCCAATGACTAATACCTCTATGAGTCATCAAGTGAGCGTATGGCGTCCAAAAAAAGAACCACGCCCTATTAATAGGCCACCATATAAACATCATCATGGGTATGAAGCTGGATATCTCTCTTCCCACAGGAAAGCTCCCCATGCCAGGTCTCATTTGCACTTGGTCCAGGTCTGGCTGAAAATATCTCGACGAATAGTAATACAGCCCGATAAACAACCCACCTTCTAAAAGAATGCCTGGATCAATTTTAAAATTAACAATCAGGACTTTGTAGACAATGAAGGTTAAGGCAAAGAATATAGCCTTATTTAATAGCTTCCTCTTTACGTTTATAGACGAGTAGAGGGCCAGAGAGGCGAAGGCTACGGAGATCAGTTCCGAGTAATCATACTCAAGAAATCTTCCGTATACATGGCCATGGTCTTTTGTGAAGAAAACGAAAGCGGCAGTGGACGCAATGATAGTTACTGGCTTTCTATTAGCGGCCACATTGTCGATCAAATCCATTAAGCAAAGATCGACCTAACCAAGTCTACCGCAAGACTGATATAATACGAGAAATCTATGATAATGAAGCCATTATTAAATAGGCTTATAGAACTACACTCGAGAGGGGTGCTACCACACACAGATGGGAACACGTTAACGATGATAGATGTTACTATGAATATAAATAGGACATGAGAGAGGTATCTCATAAAGATGCCTTGATTATTCCCTGATTTCATTATTTGCCTCCCTTGTGGGCCTCAGGAAGTACTCAATGTTTCTTCCAAAGTTAGTTATTATCAAATCGCCGTTTTGAAAAAGCTCAAAGTGCCAGGTAGTATCCGTTTGCGGATTAATATCGCAATCACTCGGCTGAACATTCAATGTATCTGTATCAATTGATATACTTTTAAATACTTTTTTTACGGGAGCTTCATCCTCTGGGTTATCCACTCTAGGATACGGGTCTCCTAGGGTCAGAGTGCCGTCGTCCTGGGCTTGCTCACTAATGCTTGCCTCGTAGGAGATATTACAAACAAAGAAGTTAGTATCAGCGAATGAACTTGAATCCAGGCTAAGAGCATTAAAAGAGTCGTTAAACTCTATTTCTAAAGATCCCGTAGCGGATGACCATGTTCCAGAGTTTAGCTCGGAGTATTCAACTACAGAAAAACCCATCCCCTCTATTTTATAGAGAAACTTGATCTCTGTATCTTTAGGCGGAGGTCCACAAGAAATGCAGGCCAATGCCAGCAAAGAACATAATGTCTTATTGATCGCCTTCACTCTCACTCTGCTCTCTTAGTTTTTCAAGAAGCCTCTTCACTTCTTGGTTTACAATCGTCTTAGATTGATTTGCCTCAATTCTGAGATCACTCTTATCGTTCCTGAGATTTCTGATCTTCTCGCTTTGTTGCTCTAATTTTCTAGCAACGGCTTTTCTCAAAACTCTTCGATAGGTCTCATGCTTTTGTTCTTGATGACCCATCTTGGCGTCATATTCTTTTTTAATCTTTTCTAACTCTTCTTGAGTGACGTACTTCTTTGCAAAGTCAGGCTCTTTGACCTGGTTTTTTGATAAGTGGTAAGAAGTTGCCAAAGAAGCAGCACACCCAACAGCACCTATCTCTAATTGCGAACTGCTTAAAGCGAAATTGGCAATACCAAATGATAGGGCGCACCCTAAGTATTGACTATTGTTGTCGATAAATTCTCCGATATCAGCTTTTGCCGCACCAGATACAGTCATGACTAAAAAACCCACGACCGCTAATTTCGATAATTTGTTCATCCTAGATCTCCTTATTTCAAATCTATATTATACAGTCCTTCACATACCTTATTATTTACTATTGACGCTTCAGGCTTTGTTAAGCTCTCTCCGTCCTTAGCCACCTTTTGCGTGCATTCGTTAAATTCTTTTGTGTTCTTTTCATTCGGCTCATCGTGAGACATGTAGCTTTTGTAACAATCAAGTTGTTGCTCACCTAGCTTATCTATCATTCTTTTTTCGGCCATCTTGAATGAGTTCATCACACAAGAGTCTTCGCTTAGGTTGTAAGCTATATTGAATACGCTACCACCGTGCTTTAATTCGTAATAATAAGTTACCTCTTCACCAAAAGAAGTTCCCACGAGACCTTTTTTAGAATTGTGCAGGAACGCATCCCTTGAACCCATTAATGTGTAAGGGATTCTTTTGATAGATATCCTCCTGTTAGATACGATATCTAAAATAGTATTCTTGTTAACGACCAATGAGTCCGCCACTAAGCTATGACTCAAAAAGGACAGTAAAATAAAAGCGATAGTTTTCATCTAATTAATCTCCAATCGCCGTACCTGATGTATCAGGTAAGCTAAATTTATACTCAACTCCGGCCTCTCTAATAGATGTGCCCGTTTGCCTTGCTGGGATTTTCTTCTTCTCAATAATATATTGCGGCTCGCCTAACCTCTTGCCCCTGATCCAGGATAGGTTCTTGTACCTTTGATTAATGTTTTTGAGCTCTTGGACTTCTTGTCTGTGCTCTCTTCCATGCTTTTGTTTGTAATGATTCTCAATCAATGGCTGAGAAGCCGCGCCCAGTGCGCAAACGATGCCGGAAGTCTGCGTGTCTTGGTCAAAGACGAACATGGCCATTGCCCCAAGTGCCGCGCAAGCGATACCGGATTCCCTGATATCAAATGCGTGAGATTGCTTTGGCGTGATTGATAATGTTAAAAACATCATCACTACGAATAATTTTTTCATAAGTTACCTCTTAGTAAATCTCTGTCGTTTTCAAATTTGCACCCACGCATTGCCGAATTTCGAATCTCTCGTGGTAATCCTGTTCTTTTTGAGTAATTCTTAACGTATAGACCGTAAGGATTAAGAGAATCTCCCTCTTTTGATTCCCATATAGGTCCAGAAATGATTGTCATCTCTATCATCATGTAATCCCACGACTCATGCGGGCGATTAAATGACATGTCTGTTTTAGTTACCTGAACTTCTCCAAACACATTTACCTTGTACATTCCAATTGCCCAGGGCTTGATATCGATACAGTCAATCAACATCTCCCAAGCAATACCCTCGGCCCTGAGCCTTCTCTCTGTCTGGGCAGACTTGTAGTATCTTTCCTGAAAAAACTGTGCAGCTTCGCCCATTGATAGATAAGATGCTTGTCTTAGATTAGAAGATAGGCTGATGTTACCTCTTTGGGATTTACCAACGGCGTAGTAGTTAACTACGTTCTCGTCTTCAACTAAGTGAATAATGTTATTAATGAATTCGTAGAGCTTTACAGTTTCATTTCTCATTGAAAAATCTTTCAGTGAGTAAACCATAGGCAGCGAGTGATCTATGTCATGTGATAGACCAACGACTCTGTTTTTATTGTACATGTGCCTATCGAGAAGAAGTAGACCCACATAACTCGATATAGTTAAAATTATAACAAAAGCACAACATAGCGCCATTCTGAAATTAATCTTCTTGAGGATTTTTTCATCAACGTCCAATCTCATGAGAGAATCTCCCTTAGCTCGCTTTCCACGCGCTTAACGTCGAACTCTAGTTCCAGAAACCACTTAGGCATATCCATACAGGTCTTTAAGAATACGTACCTGGTTAAATTGGTGTCACCTATAAGTGAGTATATTTGAAATATGTCTATATTATTTGGCTCTTCTTCTGCGTGGTACATTTGCTTATAATCAAAATCGTCTATGGACTCTAGCCCTCCTTGTTTCTTTGCTCTTCCCTGATGTGCCTCGGCTATAGAGGTATCCAGTCTATAATTAAACCATCCCTTCAAACCTGAAATGATTCCAGTTATTCTATCTAGATGCTTTTCTATGTGCCTATCGCAACTACTCTTATCAAATGCCAAGACGACAGTTTTAAAGAATATAGAAAATTGCCCTTTGAGATCCTCAACCCCTTCTCCAGGATTAAGGACGCCCTTAGATTTCATACGTTTAATAAAAAAAGATTCAAATTTCTTCCTTTGCTTATAGATCTCTCGGATTTCCAAGAGTGTTAGCGGGTCTCTGAGCCTCTTGCGCATAGACACGTAGTCACCCTGGCGAAGGCCACGATCAAATCTAAAATTAATATGCTTGTCAGTGATAAGCTCCATTCATTTATTATATCATAGTGCAATAATAATAAAAAGGAATGGACGAGATACATCAGTACCTCTCTGGGCATTAAAATACCGAGAATCCCGTGGTTTGTCCTAAAGGCTTATTTCTGGCAGCATCGGCCACCGGATTAATAAATCGCGGGAATTTTATGAAAAACTACGTTTTTTACGACCCGAGGTAGTTATAGAGAATCTCAAAGTCATAGAGATGAACACCGGATGCCTGTGACAGTGCCTCTCTAGTGAAGCTAGATGTCGTAAGCACTACGGGTATGATTTCGTGTCTCGGGTACTTGTTTTGAAAAAACCTAGCTGTCCCCCATATCTTATTGATATCAGGAGCACCTACTTTATTAGAGTCTGTATAGAACTTGCATTGAACGACGTGGATAATATCGGGAGCGCCTTTTACCTTTTGAAAGGCCACGACATCAACCCCGCCATCTCCCCTACATTTTTCTATTTCCGAGGGAAGCTTACCTGTCCCCTTTAGCTCATTTACCATATAGGCCTTAAAGCCATTTTTCTCTGATAGGCAGTAAGCAGTGTATTCTTCAAATTCCTGCCATGACCTAAGAGAGCATATAGATTCTTTTTTAAATTTATTTCTTCTTGTGGGTATTTTTGATAAAATATAAAGCACGAATGCTACCAATAGATTTTTAATTATTCCCACTAGCTTTAATATTGGGAATGTAGCAAGGCTAGTTACGCCTAATATAATGGCCAGCTTCAATCGCTCCGACTCAAAGTTGTGTGACAAATTAACCGCCATCGTATAAAAAGCGGTAAATCTGATGTACGTAAAAATGGCCTTAGGTCTTAGTAAAGATGTCATGTGATTATACTACAGTATAATAATACGCACGTCAAGTGATTATGTATTATCAATCGCTTATGGTATATTTTCTATAATTTTCGGCAAAGACAGCTATTATTATCCTCTAGCGTCATCTCGTAATCAAGCCCATTAGTAAGACATACTGATCGACACTGGGATTCTCCTACCTTCTTATCTACAGTGTAGAGATAGGCGCAAGACGAAAGGTTCAAAAACATAAACATTAAAACAATTTTCATTCTACAAACTCCCTGGATACAAAATAACCGGAGTCCCAGGCATTACCTGGAAGAATCTCGGAGCGTTTTGTAGGTCTTGGCCAACTTGCTCAGATATTTTCGTGAGAACCTCTGTGGCCCCGCCCAAAAGAATAGAGGGCATAGCTGCCGGAATAGTTACATTATCTTGTTCAAGTATAAAGTCTCTTTGGATGATCTGATTTGCCGTCTCAGCAATACCTGCGCCTAGAGCAGATACAATCATGCCCACAAATTTCCTTTCTTTATAATCCCAAACCTGACCTCTGACCCCCATGACACCGTCACCTGAGCCCGCTGTGAAGTTTACTGGGATATCCCTATCATGGAGAGAGACGACTGATGCATTCATGCTCATAACTCGAGTGTCGAAGTTGACTCCGCCAGAATTGATTACTCCAATAATTGATGAACCTTTAGGCGCAATAAGCTTCCCTTTCTTAGAGATCATATCCTCTACAAGGACAAGCTCGTATCTATAATTTATGCTGGATTCTTTGTCTGATAAGATCACATGCGTTTTAAGAACAGTTTTGAAACTCTGGTCAGCAGTAAATACACTCTCAACCCCAAGCTCTTCTGTCTGGCTAGAGTAAGAAGAATAAGATCTATCTTCTCCGATAAACATAACCCTCTCACTGGCAACGTCAGATTCTCCATCTATCAAGCCTTCCCTGATCCTCTCTAGGGCCTCTAGCTCTTCTCTTGTGAGCTTTCTTCCGGTGGAATCGACATAATACTCTTCTTCTCCAAAAAGTTCGTTAAATAGCTCGCTCTCGTTCTCCGCGAGGTAGTCTTTAAGCCTTCTTAAGTCTTCTTCGCTTAGATCTTCACCCGCCAACATTCTATCGAGCAGTTCGGCTTCTTCGTAAAACCCAAGGCTTCTGGCCCTGTCTATTGCAGATGAAACCTTATCTCTAAGCTCTCTGTTTTTTAGGAGATCTTTTAGTTTATGCATTTGATAGGCGTGCTCACCAAAAAGTTTTTTGAAAAGCTCTGGGTCATTCTCCAGGAGGTAATCTTTTAGTTTCAGCATCTCCTCTTCTGTAAGCTCTTCACCCCTAAGAAGTTTTTCTATTATTCTTCTAATCTCTGGATCATCTGTGTCTAGGGCGTGACGCGCAAGCGCTTCTTCGTTACCCTTAACGTTAATATCTGTCGGCAATTCATATTCCCCGAAAAGATCTTTATATATCTTGTTTTTATCTTTAGTATCCCTTGAGGCACCCTTTAGGCTGTCATATTCTCCCAGAGTAATACTTTTATCACCTAGTATTCTAGAAAATATGCCTTCTTCTCCTTGGTGGCCCTCTTCCGCTAGCTTGCCCTTTTGAGACATTAACTCGGATAGGCGCATCTTTGCCATCTCTCTAATCTTATTGGGTGGGTAGGCCGAGTTAAATAAGGCATCTGCTAAATCAGGAAAGTGTTTCTTTAGTATTTCTATTGCTCTTTTTCTGCTCTCGGCGTTCTTTCTTCTTAGATAATCCGCTAGAGTTAATGAGTCTTTCTGGTCTTGCTCTTTTTCGCTGGCCGCTAGTAGCAGTGCCGCATTACGCACAGGCTCGTCAACACCTGACACATTCATTCTAAGCAGCTCGGCAATCCTGTCTCTATCCTCACTGGATAATTTATTACTCAGGTATCTAGACAAAAAATTTGCTAGGCTCGAGTCCGAGTCGGGGTTAGCAACTATTTCTGCCGCCTTTCTCTTAGACTTGTCAGATGACACCGCAGCGTCAGCTATAGTGGTAGAAAATGAGCTATCATCTCCATACTTTAAATTATCTCTTATAATCTTCCTTAGGTACTCCGGCGTGCCATCGTCCAATAGAGCTAGTCTTTTTTGATTCTCTCTTCTCGTGCCGCTAACCTTGCCATCCTCAATGTCACTTCTCAACAAGTCAGCTTCACTGTCGGATAGCTCATCATCCATCATCTTCCTAAGTAGATTGTCTGATACGTTATCTTCCTCTTCTTCAATCTCTTGCAACTCCTCTTCAAAGCTTATAGACATAGTATCTAGTTGCCCCTCTCCAGAGTTATCGATAGTCCTTGATGCATCTATAATATCGCTATTGATGCCTTCTTGGAGTTCATAGTCTTTCTTACCAATATCTACTTTAAAGATACCAATGGTTACGAAAACGATAGTAGTTACTAAGAATATTGACCACTTAAGAATTTTCTCTAGGTCCTTTTTATCTCCAATATACCAAGAGAACCATTGCCTAGTCTCACTATTACCTTTTGTTAGTTTTTTATCGAAAAAGCCAAAGATACCATTGAGGATATTCTTAAAGCTTTTGTAAATCCAAATAAAAAATGAAACGACGTGGCCCTTGAAGCCTTTGTTTTTGCTCATTAGAAGCGCCCCCCTCGTTTCTTAAAGTTATCGATAAAGCTCTTCACATTAAGCTTTAGAACTTGATATTTGCTACCCTTTAGGTCTCTCACGAAAAGATAGAAATGCTCGTATTCCTGGGTGTACCTGTGATCTATTTTTACTTTTAGATTATATCTGGCGACATGTGCGCCTTTCTTTTTAGATATGGCCTCTGATTGAATCTGCAATGGCCTTGATCTAAGGTCTATTTCATTAATTTGATTCGCATGAAGAGCAGAGAAGCTCGCCTCAAACGTCCTAGATTCCCTGTCCATTAGCATGATTGACTGACATTTCTTGTCGCTGATCTGTAATCTCACGCACTCTGACGCCATGCTGGTCAGTGCCCTTTCTCCAAGAGGCTCTTTTAAAAAGATGTGAAGTGACAGGACCAACCAATCACTATTCGGAGAAGCTATAACATCCCCTATCTTCGCTTCAAAGTCTCTATTGATATCCGTTTCTTCCAAAGGATAGGTTAGCTCGATGAATTTGTCTTGCGGTGTTAGTAAGTTAGACTCGCTAGTAATTCTCTTTTTGTCTGGTCTAAAGTATACCATTCTTAGATACTCTAATTTTCCAGCAGGGCAAGCCTCAGCGTGAAGAACGATGTTGTACCATTCTTTTGTCTGGTCGATTTGTATAGATAATTGTCCCTCGATCCTTTGACCAGGTCCTAACTCGTATGCCTTAGTCCTGATCGCCCCGCCTTTCATGGCACCGCTGTTATCAAAAATAGGATCAAACTCGAAATTGTCAGGTCTCGATAGTTTCTCCATTGATATGGTTACATCATCATAGTAATCAGGGTGAACGGTCAGTATCATCTCATTGTCATAACATGTCACGATGTCCACTTGTGTTGTGCGACTCAGCCTGATCTCTTCTATTGTTTGTGAGTCTCTTTTGATATTAAATTTCTTATTGTATTGGTCTTTGTTAAACTCGCCATCTTTAAAGAAGTTGAATCCCTTCTTTTTTGGCGCATCAGAATTACCTGGTAGACCTGTGTTGTCCTTGCCTAAAATCTCTCTAATTTTACTTTCTTCCTCTTTACTTATCTTTTTAACAATCTGGGCGTTTAGGCCAAAAGATAAAAGCGAAAATATTACGAGAATGGGTAATTTGATTTGAGTATTCCTCATTATTAAATTATAACACTACTGCATAATTAATAAAAGCTAAAAAAGCCCTTCCTTGGGCAAAAGTTCTATTGTTTTTCTTTTTCTTCTTTTGTTGCTAGAGAGCCCGTTACCTTGTCAATCTCTTCTTGAGATGCATCGTTTGAGAAAAAACAAGACCTTAAAGAATCAACTTCTCTAAGATTGTCCTGACTGATAACTCTATCAAGGCAAGTGTACTTCTTCTCCGTTCTCTTCTTGCAGGTGACGGCCTCTATACCCAAAGGACCCATCACAATATTATGAAGCCCATCTAACGGCTCACAAATGGCCTGCGCTAGATCAACATCTCTTTGAGACAAGGTTCTAGGTGAAGCGGCTAACAATACCAATAGCAATACCAGTCCGCCTGACAGTGATAGTGCTAAGATTTTTTTGTTTTCTAAAAGTTTCATCATATCCTCCATACTTTGTTACTTAATTATATCACACTGTTGAATAACTATACCTCATCTTCATTATTTTCTGCATCTTCTTCCATTTGCCTTTTCTTATCCAAATATCCACCCCTCACACCCATAACCACTATCATCAAGAAAGCAGGCACAAGGATATATTCTCCCCCTTTTATTAGGAATAGAGAGAATATGAGAGGTAAAACTCCACCTGGTATACTTAGGGATTTATTTTTTAGATCCTTGAGCTCGATATCCTTTGGTAGATCTGTTTTTTCGATATATGCGTACTCAGTCTCCGTAAGTGATGAGGCGCCGGAGGATATAAACTTTTTAAGGATCTTGAGGAGTTCCTGGTCATTTTCTTTGGCATAGGAGATCGCTCTCTCTCTTTTTTCATCGATCTCTCTCTGTCCGTTAGAAATTCTGTTCATTTTCTTGAAAACAGCGTCAGAATACTTGTCTATCTTTTCTCTAATCACTGAATCTCCCAAAGATTTTAATTCTCTTCTTTTTGCCACTAGTAGCGTCCACTAGCTGCAAGCAGTTAATATAAGACATATACAGTCCATATTCGTTATTGATCGTTCTTTCGTTGATCCTCAGGACAATCTCGCAAGTTGGCGTGAACCTATATTCACTCTTTCCATTTTCGATATAAATCAAATCCATCTCAACCCTAATAACGTCTCCGTCAACCGATGCCCTAAAACTTGATGGCTGCTTTGATAGATATACCCTGTTGAATCTGCCATTTGATATGGCGTCTATTTGACCCTTCCTGTTTCCAAGGACTGAATTTAGAGTTTTCTCAAACTGAGAGGAGGGGTCTGAATGGTATGCCAATTTATCGTAAAAGATCTTCGCGTCTTCTGCATTTCTTGGCGTCATCAGCAAGAGCGTGTCTCGAACGAACCTCTTTATAGTATTTGATTTTGTTTGCGCTTCACTCTTGGAGAAGTTATTTAGTACATACGCAGGCTTGACTCCCACGGAGTAAGGGAGATCCACAACGGTCGCCCTATTCGAAAAGATCATACTCATTGAGTGATAACCCAAGAAAACAGAGGAGAATAAAAAGCAAACAAGAGTTAGTGTAAAGATACTTGAGCTAAAGCTATCGTAATTAAATACCATGCTGTGGTTAAACAGGTCATCATTATTACCCTCTTTTTGCTCATTCTCTGATTTAGTATTTACTTCTTCTTTACTCATGCTGATTACTCCTCATAACCGAGGGTATCTATCTCGTAGACGTTCACATCTCCTGGCCATGCAGTTGTTCCGATGTTCTCTTCTGCGGTGTTTAGGTCTACTCCCAGACCCTCTTTATTTATATCTGAATTCAAATACTCATCAATTCTGCTAATTTCGTGATCTACCCATTCCTCAGGAATTTCATCTCTCTCGATTAACTCCCTCTCGAAGTCTCCCCCTTGATAATCGACAATCGTCTGGCCCATTGGCGAGAGGTACTTACTGGATACGTACAAGCTTTTATTGTTGTGATAAATTTGTGACCATTCAGACTTATAAGAAAGGACCATAACCTTACTCGGGCTAAGGAAGTCCCCGCAAGCAATACTGTCTACTGCCTTATGATCTTTTCCTGGTCCAATTCTTATGTTCAATCGAGAACCGCAATCTAGTCGGTAAAATCCTTCCTGACCGTTGACCACAGACATAATACTAAACAGCAAAGCGGTCCATAAAACTTTTTTAGATAAAAAACTCATAAATTCTCCAAATTATCAAAATCGTATTCGTTATAAACAATAGACTCGGGGAGTATAAACTTAGTGGGGACAAAGAACGCTGACTTGTACCTCTGACTCCTTACAGGCTCACCTGGGTCCAGATTAAGCGTCTTCCATAACTCCTCGCTGCCAGATATTGAGCTTTCGCTTATTCTCCTAGAATCCACAAAAACCCCGATACCTTCGGCGTATAAAACATCTGCACTATTGCTCGAAGTAATTATCCCTATTTCCACGAGCACTTTCTCCATGAGTCTTCTTTTCTTTGTTAGCGTGTTCACTTTTTCTAGTGTCATGATCTGAAAGAATCCAAACACCAGTACACCTGATAATGTTAAAGATGTTTCCGAGAATAGATTTGAGCTCATAATTTCCTGCCCCAAGTCCCGCAAGCAATTGTAACCACAGGTAGACACATCAATATTTGAGAGAGATGCAGCAAAATTACTTCCCGACGAGCTCTCTGGCATTAAGAAAAAGGCGATAGAAATAATGGAGATAACGAAAAATAATGGACCAAGACAGGCAATCATCTTCTGTTTTCGCAGAGTCTCTTTGAAATAAAACATATAAGGACCCGCGTAAACTTTATTACACTTCTCTAAAAGGGATATATTCCTTCTGGTCTCGGTTTGCATGATAGTTGCGTGCAACCCCACAATAAAGGACTTAGCGCCCCTCAGTGTAATTCTGAGTACCGTTCCTTTTTCATTGTTTTCTTGCTCTCTATCGCTCATTGTTAAATTATATCACAGCAATATAACTCAAGCACGCTAAAAAACACACCTTTTCCTTGCTTCAAGTGCCGAAAATTATGATTTTATGATATAATATAGAGGTGAAAAGGGAAGAAAAGACCAAAGCGGAGATATTCAAAAGAAGATTCTACTACGCATTGCCGTTTGCTGGGCTAAGCTTGGTCTTGATAGATATGTCAGGGGTTGCATCCCTTGGTATCGCCAGCTCACTGAGCTTGAAAGGTATGTTCGCTGAAGATATAAGTAGATCGCATTATTTAAGATCTCTTCATGGAGGGTTCTATAAAGGCCACTTCTACCTAGTATGTCTTTTGGCCTCGTCAGCACTAAGCGCCCTCGCCTTCTTTAAGATCACATTGCCTGGCATAAAGATCCCAGCGCTGTCAGTAGGAACGGATTATAGGGCCATATTTGCAAAGTTTGATCTCATAACAGTTGATAGGGAAGGCAATGAAACCGTCCCGAAGATAGTAGACAAGCAAGAGGACAGCTTTGTTATCAAGGATTGTCAGGCAGATAAGAATCTAAACAAGTATCTAAACGGTCTCATTGAGACATTAAATGATAAAAAAATAATATCCTTCAAGAGAGGCGAACTGAAAGAGACGGGCTATCCTGGTAGGTATATAATCGAAAGGGTCTCTGGGAACCAGACAGACGTTCCAAGAGAATTTTTCCTTGAGAGTGGGTGGTTCAGAAAAGAAATCGTCAACGGGATATCAAAAACAGTATACCCTTCGGTTCAAACTAACCGCGAGGAAGAGACGGTTACCCTGGATCTTAAAGGCGTAAAGCTAACAGGGGCCAAGATCAACAAACATTTAGATTTATTCGAAAAGCATATCGGTTTTGATCTAGATGCACAGTATAAATTGGGCCCAAAGAAGCTTACCTTCAAGATTCTAAAAGAATTGCCAAAGATGTTCGAAAAGGGCGATGTTAACTTCAATTTCGATAAGTGGTACGAGTCAGTAGTTGTTCCAATGAAAGAGTTTGAGCATGAGCACTGGTTTTGCGGGGAAGTTAATGACCCTAATGTAAAATTCGAAAAATTAAATTCTGAGTCGAATGCCTTATTCTACTCTATCCCTTCGTCCTCTCATGCCGTTGTCATAGGAAATACGGGGTCTGGAAAGACAAAAACCCTTGTTCACATGTGCGTCTCCCTCGCCGCTGCATACCCTAAGGCCCAGTGGGTTTTTGGTGACGGTAAAAGTGGGGCTGACTTATCTCCTGTGGCCGATAGACTAAGTGACTACTCCCTGGCCATCCAGGACGGAAAAACAGAAGATGTTGGTATACAGTTTGCTAACATCGTCAATGTCACATGGAGAGAATACGAGAGAAGGCAGGCTTTATGGGCAGAGGCCAAGGAGCTCGGATACAACCCTTCGACATACCTTGACCTAAGAAGGATATCCGAAGAAATCGGAGAGCCCAAGTTCTACCTGGAGAAATTTTTTCTCGTGATTGATGAGCTTAAGGCCTACTGGAGTTTATCCTGCGGCGATCCAAACAAGTTCACAAATGAGAGCGGTACAATACCTAACATGCTAAGTAGACTCTTGGCCGAGACAAGGTCATACGGGATTTCTCTTATTCTATGTTCTCAGAACTATAAATATGACACTTTTCCGACCAAGATGAGATCAAATTTAACTACACAGCTAGTTCACAAGCAAGAGATTAAAGATTGTGACTTCATTGAGATACCAGAGGCACACTCCCTAGCAAGAGGTGAATTTTACCTACGGGGCAATGGTCTCATGGACATGAGGGGAAAATCGCTATTTAAAATGCAAATGCCTTATATTGGAGATGATCCTGAAAAAGTACTCGATAAATTAGGCTTTGAAAAAAGAGAGCATAAAGAATGGGACTATGATCTTATCTACAATAGGGGTGGAGGTCTTGATTTCGATAAAATGGACATCCTCCAGTTATCTAAGATTATCAGGCAAGCTTTCTTGAAAAGAGAGGGCTATGAGATAACAGAGAAGCATGGATCTGATGAGAAGTATCTATCTACATTCCTACATGATCCAGGAAGAGATATTGATATTGCAGTTGGTATCATCAAATCGGAAGATACCGACATCGACATCCTAAAAAACAATATCCAGATCGAGTGTGAGAACTCAAGCCTTACTGATTCCCCAAAGGTCTTCTTTGTTTTTGGAGAGAAGACAATCTCCAAATGGAAAGAGATCTTGAATGTATTTTACAGCTTCAACGCCGTCATCATATCTCAAACTCAATACTCTAAACTACTGAGACAGGCATACAACCTATATAGAAGTGAGGATGATAAATATATATTCAGAAGACTTCTTAAATACCTACTTGACGAACAGGGTGCCGCAAAAGAAGCACAGATAGATAATATGTACGGAGGAGAAAGCAATCCCCTAGAATTCTTCGCTGAAGGGGCTAGCGGAGTTGGCTCAGTTAACGAGATGTGGGGAACAGATAACCACCTAATCAAAAGAGATAAAGAGGCGCAGAGAAAAAAGAATAAAGGCGCAGAAGAGCAAGAAGGAGATGATTCAGAGCTGCCCGATGTGGCAGTGGATGATTATGAAGTTAAAGAAGGACCCATTACTATTCCTGACCCCATAGAAGAGATAGAAGAAATCGAGGAAGAAACCTTAACTGAAGAACCTGTAAATACAGATACAGAGCAAGGTAACGGAATAAATAAAGAAGAGAGTGCGCCTGATTCTGATAGAGACGAGATGTATCAAGATGCTATAGGTCTCATATTTAAGGAGAATGCCGCTAGCGCCTCTATGATCCAGAGAAAGCTTAGGATTGGGTATAAAAGAGCAAGCAATATAGTAAAGGCGCTCGAAGAAGAGGGGTACATAGGGCCCCAGAATGGCACTAAGCCAAGAGAGGTTATAGTGAGCAAAAAAAGGCCTTCAGGGATCAAACAAGAGGTTGAGTCAGTATTGCCCGAGGCCAACACGGCTCCCCCAACCAACAGAAGAAACACACCTTACAAAGATAACTTAAACTTAGAAACTCTGGACAAAATACTAAAGATAAAGAAAAACGCAGACAAGGGCGATGCCGCCGAGCAGTTTGTCATTGAACTTGAGAGATACTTCGAACACGACACTGTCTTTATGAGAGAGCTTATATATACCAAACAGGTTAAGTTTCAGATAAGCTCCGGCAAGGCCGACGGCGGAATAGATTTGATTCGATGGGTTGATAGAAAAAAGAAGCAAGCCATTGCCATTCAGGTCAAGGCACAACCATCAAGAAAGATTGGAACGGGAAAGATTGACGAGCTTGTCGGATGTGCAAATAAGTTCACTGACATAGAGTTTGTTGGGTTCGTCTTTTATAATGTAGATGGGTATTTTTCTAGAGCCTGCAAGAATTATAATAATGTACAGATGATTGATAGAGATGCCTTTAGATTGATAGTGAAAAAGATCAAAGGACAAGCCTAACGCCGACAGAGCACTAGGCTGCGCTCTTTGACTCTACAATTCGTTCAATCATATCCACGCACTCGTTTATTTGATTCAGAACTATCTTATCTGTTATGCAGTAATTGAATGCGCTCTGGGCAAAGTCAAAATTATGAACAAGTCTTCTCCTGAGGGCAGACATTAGGGATAGCTCTGTCGATAGAAAAGAGTACAGGTCAATCCCTCTCATCGTATCAGAAACCTCGTCTATTTCTTTATCTATGCTTTTCTTATTTACTATATGGCTACCGCCTTCATGATCCCCGAAGGAGTATGTAGCATTCCTGTCATAAATAAAAACTTTCATCAGGCAGTTTGCTTGATCTATGAATTGACCTAGATCCTCAACACTCATCTCGATTGAATCGAGTATATGTATGGACTCGTCTTCTGCCTCGCCATCTCTTATAAACGCCAGGCAGCTTACTAAACTTACAAAATGCTCTACTTCTTTAAGCTCTTCGCTCATAGTGATCTCCTTCAAGCGTTATTATACAGTCAAATAGCATTTTCAGAACTCGTAGTAATTCGGATCGTTTGCGACAGCACTCTGAGCATTCTTCATGTCGTTGAAGAAAACGTCTCTGTTGAAATTATTCCACTGAGTGTCGCTTGGAAAGTTGGCGCACATGACATCGTTAGGGAAGTTGACACAGCTTTTTATATTGACTGCGAACATTCTCATAAGAGTTCTACCAACAAGCGCCCTGAGCCCACTATTGGGCGTAAAGGAGACAGATGCATCATTGGTGCAATCAAAATCACTAACGCTAAAACAAGATGCCCTAAGAATGACGGAGAACTTCTTTTTGTTAGCGAAATTTACGAACAAGATAGCATTTGGGTCTGCGTGCGGCCCCGTATTGTTGTATAGGTTATTGAATTCCACATCATCCAATATCTGTATATAAGACTTAAAATCTTCTTCTGAATCCTCAATTCCCTCTGGAGTCTCCAGGATGCTCTCGTCCACAGTCTGGAATCTAAAGTAATTACTACCAAAGAAAGTGTTAGTGCTTATCTCTTGAATGGCCTCTTTTGTGCTCTGGACATCGAAACTATTGTTCCTAGTGCCTTCTGGAAAGGCAAAATATATATCTCTATCCATAAACCTCGTACACAGGTTCTTGTTCTCCATACTCTCTGAGCAACCTGAATAGATAACCTTGTTTTGCTCATCCTCTTCTGGAGGTGCGCAGGACACGGTAAACAGTAATATAATGAAAAAAGCTGCTTTTATATAGCTCATATATAAATTATACAGTGCAATAATAAACGATGCAAGCTATTTTGAGCCAGTAGAGCCGAATCCTCCACCTTCTCTGGTAGTTTTTGACAAATCTTGGGCATCCTCAAGCTCGACGCGCAAAACTGGACAGAATACGATCTGTGCGATCCTGGTGCCGTGCTCTATAGTGTATGGTCTATTTCCAAAGTTTCCGATAATGACCATCAACTCACCCCTATAATCGGAATCCACAGTACCTGGCGAATTGCACACCATGAGGTCTGATTTCAAAGATAAACCTGATCTAGGTCTAACCTGCATTTCCATGTGCTCGGGAAACTCAAAGCTTAGTCCTGTTGGAACACATACTCTTTCACCAGGCCTGATAACTAAAGGTTTATCTAGGCATGACTTTACATCCATCCCAGCAGAGCCAGGAGTTTTGTATTCAGGTAGGCCTAGTTCTTTGTCGAAATTACCCAGCTTTCTTATCTTAATTTTCATTGAGGAGTATCTCCATCGACATAATCAATCATATCTCGATTGTTACCGTCATTTATCTCACTTACAGCAGATATAAGCTCAAGGTAGCTGACCGCTACCATGCTCCCGCCTTCATCTTTTATTTTTTTGGATATTTTCTTGAAATCATTCTCTTTGATTGAATCATCCGGTAATTGTCCTGGCCCTGATGCCATACAAGCTGGAATAACAAAAAATGCAAGTATTAGAGACCTCAAAAGCGACATGTACTATGCCGCCATCTTAGTCTGCTCATCTGTCCTACATTCATAGCCAAACAGATCACCATTATCATCAAAATCACCGAAATAGCTAACCTGATCTCTTATCAGGACATCTCTGAGATCCATATTTAGATCGGCCTCTTTGATTGTGGTCTTCTCTTTTAACACATGGTCATAGACCACGATGTTTCCCTGTCTCTGGTTAATCTCTAGGATCGTTCCGGTTCTAAATGGATTTCTTTCTCTTGCCACTTCTTCGTCTACTAAACTAAGTAGATAATCTTCTGTGGGGGCGAATAAGTAATCCTCGTTTTCTACGCCCACATATAGCTTAACCTCATCCCCCGCTTTAAGGAGAATATCACCTTTCAAGCGGACGCTTGGGACAAATATAAAGGAGTTATCCTCATTAATTGTAACCTTGATTGAGCAGATACTATCTTTGTTGCTAACATGTGTAACTGTTCCGGTTGCGTTATACTTCATGACATCCCCCTAGATATCTAAAACTTTTGTTTCAAGTTCGGCCTTGATTTTTCTGCTATCATTGGCCCTGAAAATCTCTCTTCTTTCTTCCTCTGACTCTCTTCTTCTCTTCTCTTTATCAAGCTCAACTTTTTTCAAAGCGTTTTGCTTTGCCAGTTGCTCAGCTATAATTGTGTTTGCTTCTAAGTTTGTTTTTTCAAGCTCAACCTGTTGCCTTTGCATGGTCGCCATAGATGGAGCATCGCCGCATGTGATTTCGGTTCTCGAGTAAGACTCTTCCCACTCCTTGTCTTGCGCCTCTGCAACTTTGAAGCTCCTGAAAACTCCCAAATGTTTACTCTCTAATGTGTAGATCCTGGCCTGTGCTTCTCTTTCAGCTTTCTTGTGATCAAAGAGCATTTGCAAATGCTCTTTAAAGAGACCTCCAGCCCTAGCAGTTTTCTTCCTAGATGCCTCGATACACTCTTCACTTAATCTCTTTTGCTTGTATCTGAAGTCAGGGTCATCAAAATCAAGGTTGTTTTGGCGTATGATTCTATTTGGACCACACTCAACGCTCAAATTTTTAAACTCTTCTTCAAGATCATCTTTATTTTTAGACAAGGAGCCCATTGCCCTAGATTTGACATAGCCACTCCAGAGCTCACCCCATTTTTTCATAGGCTTTTCTAGATAGCTTTGGTCTACCCTTACGTCCACTCTTTGATATTTCTGATCTACCGTGTCGTCTTGGAGCTTTGTCTTGTCTGCCACTGGGTCATCACCAGGAGAATCTACTTCAACTCTTGTTTTTGAATTTTCTTGGAAGCTAAGGATTACGGAATCGAAAGACAGCCCGAACTGGACCATGTCATTGATGTCCTTTTGGATCTCCGCATTTTGCGCTAGATCGTTGGATATCTTTAAGCTCATAGAGTTAAGTGAATTGATACTATCTTCAGCAAGCCTCTTGTTGTCATCGACTATCTGTCTTAGTCCTGCCATCTCTTTTGATATTTCTTGATAATTGGGCCCACCTAAAGACTCTTTATCTTCACAGGCAATAATCTCAGAAAGGGTCTCTTTCTTTTGGGCAAGCCTAGAGAGCTTTCTCATATCTCTTTCACGCTCTCTTCTAGTCTGAACATTGAAGGCCTCATCACTGCTCTCTGCGATGTTTTCATCGTGATAGTCAGCAACATCTCTATAGAACCCATCAATTCTTCTAGCGTAACCAGGAGTGAACATCTTCTCTTTATTGAACTCACTAGACTCAAAGTTATAGGTCTTAGTCGTTAGGTCGTAAAAATCACGCATTAGGCCAATTTCTTGATTCTTCTTCAGCTCAAACATCTGGTTTGCCTGATCTGCTGTATACCAAATAGCATTAATACCATCTAATCTCTCCAGGCCAATCATGAAGTCACAAAACCCAACAATAGGGTTATCAGTCTTGATGATTCCGAAAGTAGTCCCGAGACCGCCATTCACCGGTAATTGGACATTACTCAAAGAGTTCATTATTGCGCTTACGTTCTGGACTTGCTTGCACCAGCTCACGTTTATCGATAAACCGCCGATATTCACGCTCTGGGACTTAGCCTTGGGCGAGTACACGGCCACGATTACGAAAAAAAGCATAAGTAATGCTGATCCGAGTAGTATGTCCGCTGTCCTGTCAATGATATTTTTTTCTTTTGCCTTCATGACCTTATTATACAACAGATGAATAATTATTTCCAAAAAACGCTGTATAATAACATATATGAGAAAGAGAAGTCTGAAATCAGAGGCCAAAAGAAGGATCAAGAAGAGATTCAGGGACTTTATACGCAACAAAAGCATAAGAAAGACCAGGTCTGGAGTAATCCCCTCCAGGGCGTTCAAAAACAAGAAAAAATACAACAGAACGGTGAAACATGCCAAAAGACACTAAAGATGACCAAGAACAGCCAAAATGCTCTGTCTGCGACAAAAATGCTGAGTATTTGCGAAGACTCTACTACCACTCACCAGACACTATAAGTCTCTGTCGTCTGCACGATATAAAGCTTTTTAGTATGGGTGAGAGGTTTTTCCTGAAGATATACCAGAAAAATATAGGTACACAGTATAATAAGGGAAGGATGAGGAAACACGGCTCTAGTTTAACAGGTACTAATTAGGAGATTTTAAATGAAGAAGAAAGCGCAGGACCTATTGAATATCATGGGAGAACATATCATGAACTTCTCCGACTTCTATAAAGAAAATGTGGACGATATACACAATCTCAATACAGGTAACCTGTATCCTCAGGGAACTGGCGGAAGAGAGAGAAGTCTAAACGTAAGCCCAGTACTAAGTAGGCTCAATGAATCAGTTGAGAGGTACAATGAGAAGCTTTTTGTGGAAGATGTACCAGCACTGAGAAAATTTATAGAGGAAGTTTCCGAAGAGCAGGGAGAAGACTCTTATTATGTAAAAGATCTGAGTGTATGCTTGCAGAAGGTGATGAAATGCGATTTATCAGAGATAAGCGTTTTGACGGATACCAAATTCTTCAAGTCTAATTCAGATGTATTCATTAAGGAGCTTAAAGCCATAAGAGTAGCGTGCCATGAGGTTTTGGGGATACTTTCTGATATACCTTTTTTAAATGGTGGAGTTGATGCTTTGTACGAAACAATGAATAGCGCCCGAAGCGCTCACAGATCAGAATCAATGGCCTGAGTCTTTCAGAAAGACCAGGCCATCCTAATCTCAATCTCATCATGAGATAGGAAAGTATCACATCTAGCACCAAGGGCCTTGGTCTTCAAAGCAATACCTTCATTAGAAGCGACTTTGCCAGCAAAAGCTAAGACAGCAAAGCCCTGACGCCCCAGGACAGACTCTACGCCATCAATAACCTTGACCTCGACCGCTTCCTTGGCACGGTCCACGGACTCAACCTCAAGTAATGCCTTCGCTGTCTTCCTTGTCATATCACCACTTGACCAAGCAGTCATTGGCAACAAAACGGAGAAAATAAGTAATATTTCTTTCATAAATCTTATTATACAGCAATTTGATAAAAATTGTGTGGTAAAATATAAAAAGTACAAAAAACGAGGTGTTACATGAAAAAAGAAGTACGTTTTAATTTGATTTCAAAAGATATCACAGAGGACGATATTAATAAAATCTGCAATCATTTAGAGAATAACGCTCTAGGAGTCATAGAGATATGCCCTTTGGATATTTTTAGCTGTAAATATGTAAAATCAAAGAACTATATCGTGGCAAAAGTGAGAATCCCAAAGGATGCATCGCTGTTTTTCAAGGATAATGAATTCAATGCTTATCTAAAAGTAGAGATTGAAGAGTATTTAAAGGAAAATTTTGGACTTGAGGTTAAAAAAGGAATTCATAGAAAAATGAAAGATTAGGATAACGGCGCGCAATCCTCGGTAATTTGTTGCCGAGAGAGCGTCACTTCCTGAAAACCTTCACTACATCTATCCTCTCTAAGAGAGACTCATTATCGGACTCAAAATAGAATTCTGTTTTTTCGAATACCTCAATCACCTTGCTCCCCAGCTTTTTGAATGTGGAGCAATGATTGTAATAAGCGCTAACATCTTCATCAACTATCCCATAGAATGTGTATTCACCCTCCCCTTTCTTGAAGCAGTACTTGTTATCATTTAGATTCAGGAATAAAACATTTGGGTATGACCTTCTCGTTTTTACTTTAACTACCTTGGGTATCATGACTTGGCTTCCGATTGGCCAGCTAAAAACCTTCTTGTACTTACTCAACCTGCCCTCTTCTATTTCCGACGAAGGAGACCTGCCGCTCTCGACGCTGGCCTTATTTATAACCTTTGGGGCGTAGAATGCTGTATACAAGATAGCACATGGTATAAGGACTTTTAGAAATCTAATCATCGTCAATCTCTCTTACTTCGATCTCTACATCGATTTCTACATATCTACAAACTGATCTATTTTTGCAGTTGCTACCAGTAACGGATAACACAACCTGATCTCCTGAGGAGGCGGTAACCTCTTGACCTGGAGAAGGCGACACACGGTTTGCTGCTCGACAATGTCGATGTCTTGCCCTTGAGAATCTTTTGAGTGTAAAGGTATCTGAGTGACCGCCTGCTTCTTTAGCATTGCCTTGGTAGCAGGCCCTTTTGTTACCTATCGTCAAAGACACCCATCCATTCCCAGCATTTCCGTAAGTAGTATGAATAATCCTAGGTATGGATACTACTGCGGAACTCTGTAATATTTTGGAATCATCATTGAATTCGCTTGGGTAATAATCCCTAGAGGCCGAAAGAGTTAGATTGTACGGAAGACCTACTTGATCACTTTCTCCCGAATCTCCCTGCATTTGACCTTCTCGATCCTTGTCTTGATTTTTCTCAGGGTACGTGAATACAGCAGTATCCTCGCAGCCCACTGAAATAAATAATAATAGCAGTAAAATAGCATTCTGTATGATTCTCATTATGCTACAGTATCATAAAAAACAAAAACGCACAACCACTGTATAATATTAGATAATTGCCAATAATGAGGGGGGGTCTCATGCACGACACGAAAAAGATATATCATTCAAGCGAAAGGATCGTACAAGAACTGGAAGAGTTCTCTTCTTTTATTGAGCAGGCTCAAGAGTCGCGTCTCGAGATGCATAAGAAATCATGGAGCGATGTCGAATTCGGCCATGCTTTAGGGCGAGTTAGTTGCAGCGCCGATACATATTTTAGCGATGAGATAGAAGGTCTCCTGGAGTCATCGGGTTACAAAAAACAAGACCTCCTCGATAAAATCGTAAATGACTGCATGTTCGTGATGTGTTACGAAGAGTTGTCCTCACCCTTTACTTATAATGCAAGGAAAGAAGGGGAGATCGATTCGATCCAGGTGGGCGGAGAAATAAAATTTGATGTATCAAAGGAAGGTATACCTGACCTCCTAAGGCAATTGAAGAGAGAAGATGTATGCGAGAGCCTAGAGGGCATTTCTGCGGTTGATTTTGATAAAGATAATTTCACAGAATCATGCTCTTATGAGACATCCCTATCAGAAGAAGAGGCAGGAATGCTGTATGACTTGGTCTTTGGCGGAAAAGATCATGTGACCTCTTGTATATCTACAGAGTACGATGTCGTTAGAGTCTTATTTGATGTAGATTTTGAAGAGAATATAAAAGAGATGCTGGAAAAAAGTAAAAAAAAAGATTTCAATATCGATGAAGATGAAGAATAGTTTGTAGGTGACATTCTCTCGATAATAAATTACCGAGGACTGCGAGCCGTTACACTAAGCCGCAAATCCCTCTTTTGACATCCTAGACTTTTCTATAGATATCAATTCATTTATTTTTTTCTTTACCACACTCTGAGTTTCGTTTAGCGGAAATGCTTCGTTGAGAATACCCAAGAATTCAAAATGATCCATATCCAAGACACTGTGAATCGGCTCTTTTATATTATCCATTATGTATTTAATTACAGGGGGAGATATCGCATTGCCTAGCTGCTTGTATCTTTGGCTATTAGAGACACCTTCGGTCCATCCTCTAGGTAGACCATGTGCCTCCTCGCATTCGTCGGGCGTTAGAAGCCATTCCTTTTTTATATCTTTATATATTAGATCTTCTTTTGAATAGACCTTTCTAGCAAATCCCTCGATATCTCTTGCCTTTTTCTTTGGAGGAAAGAAGTTTACGGAGTCCGAGCTTTTAGAGGAAGTGACAATAGTATTAGCGATCCCATCGACTCTGATCCTCTCATCCATAGACCCATCGGGTCTTCTAGATTTTGACCAAGCGTGAACCTGTACGCCATCTCTTTTAAGAGTATTTTTTATTAGTTTCATTTTTTCAAGATCAATATCCCAGTTCACCCAGAAATACCTTTTCCTTAATTGCGGAGCTCCTAGCCAGTTACTCTGAAGCACTATTGGCCCACAGCCCAGTATCTTGGATATAAGCCTTTCGTTCTCATTGGACATAGAGCCTACGTTTTCAAAGATGAAATACTTAGGCCTATATATTCTGAGGAATTTGATAAATTCAAAAAACAGGATAGATTTTTTACAAGCAAGGCCTTTTCCGGCATTGTTTATTCGGCTAAGGCCCTGGCATGGACTACCCCCGCTTGCTAGGGTCTTACCTTCTGCTACCAACCTGAGTAACTCAGCGTCAGGAGAGCTGGTTAAGTGTTTGATATCATCTGAAAATCTATGACAAGGAAAATTTTTGAGATAAGTTTTCTTTGCGCTAAGGTCAAAATCACAGGCAACGATATTTCTATAATTATCCCCAAGCGAGTCCATCATACCTTTTGTTACCCCACCTAATCCACAGAATAAGTCTACATGGTCTATCCTTACTGCCTTTTTCTTAGGCTTGGTGAAGTTAATAACTGGGCAATTATATGGATTGTTCAAAAAAGACTCCTCTGTGTTGCTCCGATCTTTCGTTCGATTTCGAGAACTTTATTAAAATCAACTCTAAATATCTCCTGCTCAAAAAGACCCTGGCACTTAAACCAATATTTCTTGTCATTGAGGTGCCTTGAGTAATGATTGTACTGGGGCTTCTTGACCCCGAACTAGTATAACTCTTCAAAGCTCTCGTCGGAAAAAAGATGGCCCATGCTATCTAGGTAAATCATGAGCCCCCCTTTTTATCTTTGAACTGTTTTCGTCTATGTGACATTTATCGATAAAGATGCTCATTTCTGATTATAACAAATTATCTATCAGTTGTATAGTTCTTTGATGCTTCAAGCATTACACTGAAGTATAAGAGAATGTCACGTTTTTGATCATCTGCAATTATAGCGCATCCAGAAAACTATTCAGCGGCGACATAACTCAACACGTAGCGCAATTACAATTACCTGCAAGAGACTTTATTCTTGACCGTGTAATTATTATACTGTAATATAATAATTGATAACTGGGGAGTTAGTATGTTTTCATTGAAATCTTTTGTAAAAATAGTCGCATTTTCATTATCCTTTATTCTTGCCTCGTGCGGTAAAGGTGAATATGACAAAGAAAAGCTTTTTGAGTTCAAAGAAAGCAACCCAGAGTTTCAATATTACCAAGATGCCTTCGCAAAGGAGCTATTCGCTAGAAGCGGAAGGGTTGTTCTCAAAGAAGTCAGGATAAACCTAGTGGAAAAACTAGAACTAGGAAGAATTGGCATTTGTAAAGATTGGGGTTCTGTTGGGGAGATTTTGATTAGAAGAGATTGGTGGGAAAGCGAAAGAATAAGTGATGACACTAGAGAAAAGTTAATCTTCCATGAATTGGGGCATTGCCTTCTTTCCAGGGGGCATTACGACGAAAAAGTAGGCAATAGGCCAGTCTCTATCATGAATACGTATGTGACAAACGACTCTATCTACCGAGCGCTCAGGGAAGATTACCTGGATGAGCTGTTTTTGAACCAAAGAAGCAGCATCAAAGATAGCCTCTCGGTACATGCAGGAACGGAGCGATGAAATCACATCAGCATCCAATACTTTCGGCGAAAATACTCAACTGGACCTTTCCCATATATTCAGAGGATGAGACCTTGGCCTCAACGTAGACGGTGCTCTTTTCACCGCAAAGGATAGACTCGATAAAATCCTCTCGTGCGCAGTCGAAACAGTTAAACATTACAATTTTTAACCCATTCTTCGTTGTTATGCTTAAATGCCTGTTCTTCATAAGGTGGGCCCTAGTCACCTCTACATCAATTCCCACTAACGGTTTCTCGTGCCCTTGCCCGTAAGGCTCAAATCTACAAATCTCTTTGAGTAAAGACCAATTAACAAGATTAGGCGAGGCTTTTATGACGGGCCTCCTTTCCTCTTTTACGACTACACCTGAACTAGACTCTGCTACTGTTTTTATAAATTTTTCTAGGTCATCCTCCTTTAGTGCCAGTCCGGCGGCTTTCGAGTGACCCCCAAAAGACACGAAAGGAAAGTTCAGATCGGATAAAAAATTATATATATCAAAATCCCCAAAAGACCTAACTGAGCCCTTTAGTAACCCATCATCGTTTTTAGATATACAGATTGCCGGTTTCTTGAATTTTCTCATAATAGATGATGCTATTAGCCCTACGACTCCCTGACCGAACTCTTCAGAGTAAACGACCATCACGCCAGATTTCTCAGGTGTACAGAATTCTTTGGACTCAATGATGTCCATGGCCTTTTTTCGACCCTTGGCCTGGATTTTCTTTCTCTCTTCATTAGAATCGTTTATCTTTTTATATTGTTTCTGTGCCTCATCTCCGTCTTTTGCGATAAGAAACCTTAGGGCATCTTCGGGATCTCCTATTCTTCCCTTAGAGTTAATCATAGGGGCGACTCTGAAGCCTATATATTCGCTATTTAAGCCGTTTTTAGGTGCCAGGTAACCCAACAGATTAATGGCCGGAATGGAGCTTGATTTGAACTGTGAGAGCCCATGACGGACCATCTTGGCGTTGCTGGGGTTGATATTTACCAAGTCCCCTATAGTGCCTATAGCAACGAACTGTAGGAGCTCATAAGCGCTCTTTTTAAGCGATAACTCCTTTCTTACCTCTAATGCCAGGGAAAATGATACGCCCACTCCAGCAAGCTCCTTGAGATGCTCATGGCCTTTCTGATCCTGCCTTTTTGGATTGACCACAGAGTACGCCACTGGAAGCTCTTGGCCTCCGTCATTATGGTGATCTGTGATTATGAGATCTAGGTTGCATTCTTTTGCGTATTGGGCAGATTCCTGATTCATGATACCGCAGTCAAATGTCACAAGAAGCTCTACGCCATCTCCTATAGCTGTTTCTATCGATGACTTATGAAGTCCATAGCCATCAATGAATCTATTTGGCTGATATGTCTTTATCTTGTTATGGCCGCAATGAAACTGTAAGAACCAGTAGAAGAGGGCAATAGATGTTGTTCCATCAGCGTCGTAATCACCATAAAGTCCTATCGTTGAGTCCTTCTCGATGCACTCTTTTATCTTTTTAGCTGACTTGCCTATATCTAACAATGTTCCAAAGTCAGGCAGCTCGCTTAGATCATTACTAAGGAATGAGTCTGTATCCAACCCCACTTCTTTAAAAAACTTCTCTACGAGATCTTTTTCTGTATTCTTCTTTGCCATCTTTTTCCTTACCTTGTCTTCGTCCTGTCCTTGCTATGGGTTTTCTTATTCTTTTTCTTGAGCTTGACTCCTGATTTTGGGTATTTACCCATTAAATTATCAAGACTTTCCATCTCTTTCTTAAGATCATCAAGACTCGTGTTTAGATAATCCTTGATGTGAATTAATTTACCTTTGCTCATGTTAAACCTCCTTTGTATTGTATTATAGTATAAAAATAAAAGCAACGAAAACCCAATTGTAACTATTACGCTGTGGTATAATATATGGATGAGCGATACACTTATATTCAAAGGTAAGATTACAGAGGGGATCAAGGTTGCCTCGGGTCAGGCCAAGAAATGCCAAAAGAAGTTTAATGAGGATGGACTAGTTTCTCACCCAGGAACCTATCACGGGGGCACGATCAAGCTTCAGAGAAGAGCATTGAAATACGACAAAATTACCAACAAGAAAAACATAGAGCTTGCTAATTACATGGACGAACTCGATATATACGACGGGACCATTAACGTAAAGCTTGATAAATACTTGATACTGGACCCAAAGAAGTGTGACTGGGTAATAAAAGATCTTTACTGGAGCTTTGCTACCGTGGAGTCTTTTACTATAGCTAATGCAAAAATATACGTTCCTAAGAGTGACGCTTTTTATGACTGTCTCTTGTATCGACCGCACTACTCAAAATTATCAGAACACCCAAGAGATATATGCGAAATTTTGGCGCCTTTTATACCGGGTGCTTTCTATGGAGAAGATGTAGAAATACATCTAGATAAAGAAAAAGTTAAAGATTGCGGCCTCAAGGATAAGATCAAGCTATCGATATCGGGGGGCGATTCGCCGGAGCTGGACAGATGATCAGGTTCACTAAAGTTGTAAAGTCAACAAGATTCAAGCTCAAAGAGCTGTCAGACTTATTCATTGATAAGTTCGAGAGGTTAATGCCAAATAGGTATAGCGATAAGAAAAATATGCAAAACTCTGAGACTAAAAAAGCACTTGCAAAAAGCATTATAAAAAGAAAGGTATTTCCAGATTACGAAAGATCTGGTTATGAAAACTTTTGTGTTTATTTTGCTGATCATCAAGAGTATTGGAGGGGCGTTTGTGAAGGACTTGGTATAGACTTCAAGTATCTTGCCCTAGACGATGAAATATCTCATAGAGTTGCCATAGACAGAGTCTTATTGATTCAGGACAGGTAGATCTATTTTCCGTATCTTTTGCATCAATTGCAAATCTACTCGTCCCACTCTTCTCCTAAGTAGACATTATCTCTTTTTATGTAATGAAGCATTCCATCAGACAATCCTTTGTATATGTAGCTTCTCTCATTGGAAGCATCAGGAGTAAGGCCCTGGGCCGCATCCGGTCCTTGCTGAAAAGGAATCCAGTCAACGACCTTCACGCTCAATGAAGGCTCAGCAGCGAATTCACTTCCCCCGCCCTCCGAGTTGTAATCCTTCAAATCAATACAATACTTCTCTGATACAGGAGTAGAGGCCAGGTTTGCGCTACCCCCAGCTCCACCAATACCTCTTTCGTTAGTCGTTGTGACTGTCCTGAAATCATAAGCAAACACCCTCCCCCTTCCTGGAGATGTCCCATCTTCACCTCTTTGAGGGCTAATGTAAGAGAACACGTCCTGTTCGCTTGTAACTTGCATACTAATATCACATGCGTTGTCACGGCCACAAAGAAGGATCTCGGTTCCAAACTGGGCCTTTCTAACAATCCCTAGGTCATCCCATTCGATTTGACCTAAAGTGTCTTCTGGGTGAGATGCCATAGAGCAGTCAGGTGACGCATTTGATAGATAGTCATTGGCCGTTACGATTAAATCTCCGTCATTGAATACGTGATCGCTAAAAGCATTACAGTTGCCAGCAAAGGGCTCAGAATATTCAACGGTCCAGTCACTATCAGGTAAGGGCTCTTTTGTCACTTCGTTAAGCCCATCATTTAGAGTCTGGGATGTTATGTAAAAGTTTTCTGAATCTACTGCGGCGTCACCTAAGTCTGGCAGCGATTGACCAGCAACACCCTCAAGTGTATCGAAAGACACGAAGTCACTCAGGAATCTGGAGCATCCGCCATCTTCGTCTTCCATTAAGTAAAGAGAGCCTCTGTCATCAACCAAGTAACACATGACACCTTCTCCATCACATTGGCCATCATAGCGAGTCATGCTTATTGAGTAGTCCGCCACAGAATCAGGATTGAGGTCAAAAGATTTCTCTTCTCTGTCACCGATAAAATTGTAACAAGATCTTAATTCAAACCCAGTAGAGACAATACTAGATGATGCCTCTGTGTAAGTCCCAAACTCCAAGGTGTCTCTTTTTATCTCATAGGATAAGTCATCCAAAATATCAATTCGATCAATATCAAAATCTTCACTAGATTTTTTGATTGAGTAAACTTTTGTAACAAAATCTTCTCCGATATCCTGGTAGGATTCTATAATGGGAACGCATCCACCCCTGGAAGAAGTATAGTAACTCTTAGACCCATCACTTGTGGCTATAATGCAGTCAACAAATGAAATTTCATCACATGTACCAAAGGCCCTCTTGAAATCAATATCTTTGCCACTTACATCCTCTATGGAAAAAGAAGTTATCGCGTTTTTAAAATAACAACCTTTAACCGAAATATCGCTAGAGAACTGCTCGCTAACTGTGTAGGTAAAGGGCTCGATACTTTTTATTCCTGAGTTGTAATACTCAATATAATCATCGCCTAAGTCATCTTGTGTAAGTTTAATGTAATCAGCTCCAATTCCTCCCGAGGTACTAAAAACTTCCATGCCTTTGTAAGAAGCGCCCTCTAAGTAAGAGCCATCTAATTGAAATTGAGCGGATAATTCATCACAGCCCCCTGACTCATCTTCCATTAGTTTTAGATCAAACGTCCCGCCTACAGTGTCGGGAATTGATAATACGGCACAGGAAACGGGTTGAGAATCACAAATTCCATTGAACTTCTGTAATGATAGGTTGCTATCATCTTCCAAGGTCATGTCGTAACTTCTTAATGTGATATTCTGAGATACGCAAGACTTCAAGGAGACTTCACTTTCCGTAAAAGGAACACCTCCATCAACCTCGGTAGAGAATCCACTTGATATCAAAGAGTTGTTGTTAACAATATCGATTGTGTCGTCATCTCTTATGGCCAAAGAGTTAAAAAAATCACTCTGCGGACTCGGAAAAGACTCAACTTCTACTAGGCTTTCGTAGATGCTGTAAGTTAAAGAACCGCTATCTTCAAAATCAGTCACAAGCTCAGAGCAACCCCCCAGGGTCGCCTCCATCAGCCTTTGCTCGCCCCCTGTATCTAGACCAGAAATAAAGCATGACTGAGGCACTCCGTCACATGTTCCATCGATTTTTAATATATCATTTTGAACTTGCCCAAAACCGGACAGGTTAATAGTAATATCATACTGTGAGAAATTACCCGAGAAGCTATCACAAGATGTCACGCCTAGCTTGCCTGTACTTACTTGCTCAAATGTAAAAGGGAAGGTATTTGTCCCTGACGCGGTTTCGACCTCGTAGAAACTTGAGCTGAAATATTCTGCTCTTATAAGGTTGTCAACTTCTCCAGTTGTGGCAGAGTTAACACTTCGAACACACCTTACGTTCCCTGTAGAAGGTGAGAAAGTGGACCCGTTATCTGCCTGCTCGCTCCCATTAAGAAATGAGACACCTAGAACATCGCCGCTTCCATCTGCTGAGCCAGACCAGTAAAAAGTACTCTCTAGTGTTCCAACGGATTCAACGCCGGATAAACTAGACCTCTCCGTATAGAGCTTTTGTAATTCACTTATATTAGGCAATCTCCAGTCATCTTGACCATTTTCAATCAAGTCATCACACAATTGGATAGGCGCCGGGGAATTTGACCAAGGTATATCTGCTTTATCAAGTACAGTTGATACGAATCTATTCGGTTGACCGGATATACTAAGTTCACCTAAATAGATACCGCCTCTATAAGAATCCCCCTTGCTAGGAGAAGAGGTTGCCACTGATCCATCCTTTCTGGCCGCAACTTGTTCCCCAGAAAAAACGGGGGCCACTCCAGGAGGGGTAGTAAAATCGGCGCTGACAGTATTTGCGTCATCAGCAATTCTAGAATCTGCCCAGTTGGCGCGAACTGTAAAGCTGTAGTCGGTGTTTGGAGAAAGGTCTTCTAGTTTAAAACTTGAAGAAGGAGTGCTTACAAGAGCGGCCTCTGTTTGTGTAGTATTGTTAATTATAGAGTATGAGGTGGCCTGGTCATCATCTACCCAGTTCAATGTTGCAGAATTGTAACTTAGGTCGCTGTACCCACCAACCCCAGTAAACCCAAAAGCAAAAGGTAGTAAAAAAAGAATATATAAAGTTTTATTTTTTTTCATAACCATATTATACGGCCCCCTATTCTATGGAAGCGGGGGCATATTACCCCTACTGCTTCGGCATGAACCTCTGTTCCAGCTATAATCTGATTCTTGGTATTGACCTATTTTAACTCGAGATGGTGCCGAGCCATGGTAATACCTTCTCATACAAATTCCGCTGTAAATGTAGTCAAGACCCGATTGACCGGTAGCATCTAGGTACAGACCAGGACAACTCCTGCAACTGCCGCACACCCATCGATTAATAATGGTCACTTTTTGCACTTTGTATTCAGGCGTATCCACGCAACGCCATTGGTCATTGATCATTGGGGTTGATTCATATCCCGATGCGCAGCAGGTACCATCACTTCCATAGCACTCATAACTATCATACGGAGGATAACCGTTTGTAGAAGTCCACGAATCACCAAGTTCCTCTTTGTAATATGAGCGAACGCCTGGATACATCCTGCCTTCCATCCAACTTTCCCATAAGCCCCCCCAGTAATTAGGCATCTGCCAATTACTCCCAACAGTGTACCCATTATCAGTAACCCTGTTGCTAAAATAATTTATGTAATTGTGATTAAAAGTTACAAGAGAGCATTGAGTGCTACTTGATGACGCCACGTTGACATATATCTTATTGCTGGCCACACCAAACTTGTCCATAAAAGAGATCACTAAGCCGTTGCTAACGGCCGGGCCAGGGTTGTTTCGGGTGCATTCCCTATCTGTTAAATTACTCCCATCTAACCCAAAACAGTTCGATACAGCGAGAGTAGACTCGTCTTTATGAATTTTCACAAAAACTTCCGTTGCTGGAAGCGAGCTGGTTGTGTCGTTATTTGGGAAGCTGACAACATCTGGTATTGGTACAAGGAAATTGCCGTTTCCATCCAACGGTAACTCTTCCGTGTAATTAATATTTGGCCCAGGGACTAACGGAGAATCAGTATCACCCTCAATCTGATGAACCATAGTAGAGTAAAAAACAGAAGGTTTAGGGAGGGCCCCTTTTTTTATTTTGCATAACTCATCTGGAGTTGTATTTAACACTTCTGTTTCCCATGCCTCAAAATTTAGAACAGCGACTTCGCCACTCTCGTACCAATCGGAAGATCCTAGGGGTGAGCACTTTATTGGGTTGCAGGTAGCGCCAGAATAGGGTGCTGTAAGTTTGCCGTCACCCTGCTTATCGCTCCATTGGTAATTCCCCTCATCACAACATCTATCCATTACCCTATTGGACTCACAAGCGATGGTGTAGCTTCTGCGCACACATCTTGTTTGCTGGAAGTTGCCCTGGCACTGTCTACGAGATTGAAATCTCTCAACATTCACATTTGGGGATAAATTTTCACTGAAGCCAGATGGGCAAGAAAATTCATTGTCATCAATATATTCGATATCTGTTAAATCACAATCGTTTGATAAGTCTGTATCAGAAATTCTTCTATTGTTGAAAAAAGTTTGAGCGGCCACGCCATAAGCCCCCGAGAGAAAATTCTCTCCACAAATTTGAGAGGATGACATGCCAGGATTCCCTGTGGCGCCTGATAACATGAGGTTAATTTGATCCGCGATGTCGGTCACGATAAATATCGAACCAGCATCACCCTCTGCCTGTCCAGATAGATCAACATTAAAACTCTCTACATATCTAGAGTTAAAATCTACGGCTGCTCTCGTATTCTCTGGTCTGTCACCATCATCAACGATAATGTCCACGTCTTGTGAAAGAGGGACCAGGTCAAAAGATGTGTAGTTGCTGCCCCCACTAGTATTTTGTACGTCTAGCGAAGGGGGTATATTACAACTCCCCTCTCCACACGAAATCTCATCTTGTCCTAGTGCAACTAGAACGATAAATTGTGTAATAAGTATCAACAAAAGGAACTTTTTCATATATTTAACCTCTTTTATTATTATACAGCATAATAATAAAGAATCAAATAACAATATAACTTTGTCTTGACTTGATATGGACTAGTATCTACCCAGAATTTCTACGTAATTCAAAAAAATCTTACTTTCCCCTGGCGATGGAGACCCTGGCGCCTCGCCAAATTGGTATCCAGTATTGGAACTTGGGGTTATCAGTAGGTTTATTTCGTTATCCAGAGATACGTACCCCTGTTCTTGAATATTAAAGCTCATGTAATCATTATTCGTATCTGGTTCGAAATTGACAGAGTTAGCCCCTAAAAGCTCATACTCTGATGAGTTGTTATTATAAATATAAACACTCGCTCCAAAGTCTTCTTGGTCATTGATAAATGAAGAAGATGAATAGGTTTTGGCCACACCAAGCACGCTTACGGTTATATCTGCCTCTACGAAGTAGTCCCTAGCATAATCCCCTAACTGGAAGCCGATTCGGTAGAATTGCTTTTGACCTCTTGGCGCATCCAGCATGACAAGCTGAGAATCCATTGCATCCAGGCTGCCTTGCGAGTAGGCGAATTTCTTGCCTGTGAGATCGTTGATAATGAAATTATCCGCATTCCTAATAAAGTCATATAGAGAACTAGATACGACATTCATATCCCCAGTGCTTAAGTCCGCTTCATACAAACTTCCGTCATTTTGATACTTAACAAAGCTATTTGCAGAGTCCCTATCATAATAAAGCTTTGGAGCTCCTATCATGTTGTAAAGACCGACATAGTCCATCCTCTCCAAGAATTCCCCCGATATAGACTCGACATACTGAGCTACATGAGGCGATGGATTTTCGGGTATATTACATAAAGAACATATCCTAGACCATTCTAAGGGATCAGTATTAAGATCTAGAACCCATACATCTCTTAATGCATACCAGTTGTTTGTTGCCTGGTCTCTGGCCCAGCCTCCGTAAACATAAAGAGAGTTCTCTTCTTTCGAATAGTGGATTCCATTGTCATACCTAGGAACCGGAACTCCTCCGCCGTTATCTTCCGTGGTCACTGCATCTAAGGAAAACTTATCTCCTCCACTTGGAGCTTCGCTATCAAAATTCAATACATATAGACCATCAATAGGATTGAGGCTACTTGAGCTGAGGCCACCAAATACAAAAGACTTATCCCCAGAGTCAGCGACAGAGTACATAAAGCCACTCGCGATACTACTTTGCGAGAAGTAGCTCATGTCTGAAAATCTTGACTTTATCGTTCTTGGGAAGCCGTATGAGGAAGTATTTGATATAGGTGTTAATTCATACTTTTCAATGAAGTTCTCATAAGGCCTTGCTCCGCCAGAAATCACAACCTCACCACTCTCTTTGTCATAAGCTGTAAGTGGAAAGATAATATCTGAAAAACCGTGCGCAGATGACGTAGCTAATTCGCTTCCTATGCTTTCTAGTTTGAATACACTTTCTCCGCCCTGAGCAGACATAAAGAAAGGCTTAGATGAGCCTGCGAATAATTGATTATCAACTTCAAGTAGAGATCCACATGGGTGAATGTATGCCCCAAACTCACTTCCTTTAAAGCAATCCCATGTAAGAAATGGCATCTCATCCATCACAACGGTTGCGTCTCTTGAGTAAGTATTAAAACCAACTCCTGAAAAGTTCAAGTTATTCATTGGGGTTAGATCACCCGTGTAATCGTCCCAGTTTGAGGTTGGCGAAAGGCTACCTGGGCTCGTCGGATCAAAGATGGAAGGTGATTTTTTAAAATAGACACCAACTCCGCCTCTTCCTGAGTCATAATTACTTTGCGTTTCGCCCACCATAAATACCTGATGAGTTACCCTTTCGCTGTTATTTGAAGCATCAATCGTAGCAAATCCTCTTGCCCCGACTCCAAAAAGAGTGAGCCTAGCAACACTGTCGGCCTGTGTCTGGATTGTGAAGTTATTCACGTTACTCCCAAATGGAGCTGCCTGGGCGTTAAGCAGGGACACGTCAACATTTGCTCCTGCGCCTACAGGGTTATCGCTCGCATCTGTAATTGGGCCTATCGAGCAATCAAGGTAATCATTAACCGTCTCTGGTAAAAAGAAAACATTATCTGATTCACAGGTAATATCGAAGTCTCCGCTTGGTATATTAGGGAAGAGAGCTATACTTGCAAACCCTTCAGCACCAAAAGATAAGATATCTCCGTTGCCATCAAATACTGGATCAGCACCTATCCCTACAGTAATGCTCTGCGCACTAGTACCGGATGTATAGTTGAATGCTGCTCTTCCGTTAAACGATTGGGTCACTTCTGGAGAGAAGCTCCCCGAATTAGCATCGCCACTAGCAATCCATGCGTAAACATTGTCACCATTTGCGATATTGTTACCATTAGAGTCTGTGATCTCTTCTGTTTGAATTGTTATCGTACTCGTGCCATCTGCTCTAATGTTATTATTAAAGTTTAGAAAGCCGATTGTCCCATCTGCTGGGCCTGGCCTTGCTGGGATAGTAATAACCCCAACTGCCTCACCTGCGAATACTTCCAATGTTAGGTCACCACTTTGAGACGTAGAGATAAAAGATAATTGCCCTTGCCCATTTACGGTATTAAATGATGAGCTACCAGAGTGGCTCCCATTGGTCAGGGTCGAAGTGACAATTGTCCCGTCAGATACGGGGTTTCCAAAAGAATCTGGAACAAGGGTAATATCAACTGTCGTGGGGCCCGTGTCGTTAACCGATATATAGTTAGGAACATTATCAAATCTAATTAATCCAGATGGTGATCCTGGAGATACTTCTGCGAGCACTGATACGGGAAAATCACCTACACCTAAAGATGAGAAATCTAACTCGAAATCTTTATCGCCTGATTCAGTCTCATTGTATCTAATCGTATATTCACAACTCGAATTGGGCTGGATATTATCATCACAGCTATCGGTTACGAGAAAAAATCTTGTGTCATTAAGAACTGGGGCAGGAATACTGTTTGCCCCTTCGTTATATATAGCAAAGGTCTCAGTTATGCCATCTCCGGCCTGAATACTCCCAACGTCCCATAAGGAAGGAGTTACATAGAACTCCCCTGTCGGGATGGCCTCTCCAGTTAAAGAGTAACTGTTTGAGTTAACCCTAAAGGTAATACTCTTGAAACCCCTAGTGTCTGGGGAGAAAGTGATAGTTATCTTGCAATTTTGGCCCGCTCGCACAGATGGCGAACATGGGTTTGAAAGTATATAGAAGTCTTCCGTGTTGTCTGTGGTGATTCCAGACACAGAGACAGATAGACTTGAGCTAGAGGGGTTCTTAATTCTTATTTCCGTGTTCATGGAAGCGCCTGTCCTCATGCGACCGAAATTACTGACGCCAGAGAGTCTTATCTCCCTTTTGCCAGTGTTTCCGTCTACCAGCGATCCAGACCCCTTATCATCATCTTCCGTGTTGCAAGACTGCATGAGAAGCGATATGGCCAAAAGCATTGTTAATTTACTGAACAGCCTCATAATTTGACTCTCTCCCTCTTATAGGCTATATTATACTACAATAAGATAATATTTTAAATAATAATTTATTGTCTTGGGGAGAGAAATATGGAAATCTTAAAGTCCAGTATTCGCTGGAATGTACTCATAAGCTATAAGCCAGGCTTAAAAGAGGATATCGTTGATCAGTTGAAATCTGAGCACGTAGAGGCCGGTCTTATTTGCTACGACTCTGTAATGCCTAAGCCCACCTCCCTATACAGGATGTGCCTAGATACTGAAGAAAAGAGGATAGAAAACATCATATTCACACTCAACGAGAACAGAGGGGCTCAGATAAAAGCCGCAATCTTCATGAAGAATAACTCTAGGCTGTCGCATATTAGATTGATAGCGATTTCTCATGAGCCCTTAAGTATTCAAGAGAGTAAGCACTTTGATAACAATCTTTTATTTTCAGGCGACATATCGGATTTAACATTCCTATTGGAAGAAGTTATTGGAAGTTCTACTGATACGTCTCTCTATTACAACGCCGCTATGGCCAGAAAGGTTCCGTGTACTAGCACCTTCGAGGTATCTAGTTACGAAAGAGATGGCTTCTTTATAAAGTCAGGTGCCAAGCTAAAAGAGGGGGAGGTAATCGAGCCAAAAATAGATCTCTCCAGCCACTTCTTTAAAAATAAGCAATGTATCGTAGACAAGGCGGAAGAGTACTCACATGCTAGCTTTGAGTACAGATACAAACTAAAACCTCTTTTTTCTTTCAGAGATTTAAAAAAGGAAGATCCCAGAGAGTCTATTCGAGAGGATGACGATAGGCACCCTTACCAATTCAAAGCAAAAAAGGCCTATGATTCATGGGTTACGACAAACGACCCAGGAACTCCTAGTTCTTGCCTAATTGCCGCCCAAAACATAATTACGCTGAGGGCGCTATCCAGAGAAAAAGAAAATGTAGACTTCAAGACAGAGCTTATCCCAGATAAAGAATCTGGTTTTAAATTCAACTTCGGGGCAATCTTGAAGTTTAAACCCTCCCTTATATGTATCGTTGATGAGGGGATGACGACAGATGAGGTTTTTGACATAGTCGTTGATATAGATAGGACCGCAGAGAAGATTAGCGGATACTCACCTAACATATTGCTATTTTCTTCGAATATTAATCGCGGTGCCTTCGTTGGCGCTACTAATAGGGTTATGTCTGTGCTTGTCTCGGACAAAGAGCCGACACCAAGTGGATTGGCCAAGATTATCGACGTCATGAAGGAAAATCTAAAATCAAATAAGATGTCTAGCTTGAAAAGGTACCTCGAGAGTAAGAATGTACCTGTTACGGCAATGAACATCTCAAGGATATCACCTTACTCCACTTGCCCCAGAGCGGAGGACTCATACTCATTTGGTGAATTTGAAATGGAATGCGTCTTAAAGAGAATAAATGAAATGACTTGCGTTCTCTCTTTCGATAAGACAGATCCTCCTAAGAATTGCACAATAGATTTCTTTGGTCTCGAGCTGAAGCTAACAAGAGGGCTTCACTATGGAAGAGACTTCAATCAGACAAGAACAGGTATTGAGTCTATGTATTTCATCAATTCGCTCTCATCCAAGAAAAAGGAAAAGCTTAGAGTCTTGATAAATCAGGCAAGTACAAACGAAAAACTGGAAGCTGCCGCGTAACATACCTCTAAAGTGAGAGGGGTGCAGAGACCTAAAAGCTCCTTCATACAACTTTCGAGGCATAAAATAACCGTGACATTATCTTGGTTGTTATTTTTATACCTCTAAAGCGAGAGGAGTTTAGTGCCAAGGCTATCATTCTTGCAACTTTTGGGAGTATGAACCAGAAACATACCTCTAAAGTGAGAGGAGCTGGCCTGATTATCAATTATTTTTATTACTTTGACACTTTTGAGTTCGTACAACTTTTGGAGCAGATTTTGACAACGGTCAATCATTCTAATCTTCTCACTTTGGCGGTATATATCACTTTGGTGGTATAAGGCCAAGGCCCAAGAGGTATTTCGTTATAACTTTAGAAGGATAAAAATAACTCGATAAAGGTATAAGAAATAAAGAATAACCCAATAATTTCATACACATACATCACTAAATGGCTCTTAAGTTGTAGGCGTATTGTATTGGTATAGTTATGTATTAACTTACTGCTCATTCTTAAGAGGTATAAGCACCAAAGAGGTCTCAAATTTCAATGAAAACATACCAGGTAAAGATCTCAATTCAATGAATCCCCCATTACTCGTACAACTTTTGGGGCATAAAATCAGCTTCGTACAACTTTTGGGGAATAATCATTCAAAACTCATACAACTTTTGAGGCAAATTTGATCAGCCTTGTGTCCAAATGAAACAAATACCGCTCCAAGCCACTTCGTTTCAGTTACCGAGACGGATACTCGTACAACTTTTGGGGCATAAAATCAGCTTCATACAACTTTTGGGGAATAATCAATCAAAACTCGTACAACTTTTGGGGCATAAAATCAGCTTCATACAACTTTTGGGGAATAATCAATCAAAACTCATACAACTTTTGAGGCAGATTTTAGACTCCTCTCACTTTAGAGGTATAAAGACTGAGCATACAACTTTCGAGGAATAGACTCAAAACTTCTCACTTTTGGAGTATTGGCCCTTGATTAAGTAAATGACAGAGCTGATAATTATCAATAACACAATTCAAAGATTATTCGGAGACACGCATGGAAGATTTTTCCGAGGAAATAAAAAGAGTACTCGATCCTAGGTTAAGCCTAGATGAAGCAAATAAGTTCTCCGTCGAAATCAACTCTTCGGGTATCCCTTTTGACTACGCCAAGCGCAGTACATACGTCGAAGGACCTGTATCTAAAAGCACATCGATGACCTGGATAGATACTGAGACTAATAAAATAACCAGAACCCAAACGACAGTTGAGCCAATTAAAGGCAACAGATTTCCTGGAGCCCTGGCCCAAGATGTTCTTACCGTATTGATGAGCTTGGCCATTGAGCAGAAAAGCGACCAAGAGGAGGGCGTCCTTGAATCTGGAAGAGTTAAAGTATGGTTCACTTTGTCGGATATATGCAAACGCCTAAGGATTTCAAAAGGTAACACGACAAAGGTTAAGCGCGCAATAGACCAATTAGATAACATAACTGTTCATTTCAAAGACTTTATATGTGATGAAGAGAACTATGAAACGGAAAATATCAAAACTAAGATTATCACAAGATCTGGGTCCAAGAAAACAGGACGCCATGGTGATAGCAGCGATTACATAAGGCATAGAATGTGGATAGAGCTCGATGGAAGGGTCGCAAAGAGCCTTTTTGATGGCTTTTATGGAACCCTCAAGAGAGATGTCTACCTAAAGCTCTCATCTGGTGCAAGCAGAAAGGTCTACTCTATCCTTTGTTCCAAAAGAAGAGTCGAGGGGGATAGGTTTTATGTTGATCTGGATGACCTGGGGTATTCTCTGGATCTCAAGAGTACCAAGTCCAAAATAAGATACAGCGTAAAGAAATACATCGAGGCCATTCACTCGGAGTGTAAAGACTTTCAGTACTACTACACAAGAAGCAGAGGGCAATCCCTGGTAAAGATCGTTTTTGATGAAAACTCTGGAGAAGAAGAAAAGCTCATGATGGGAACCTTCTATGAAAAGATAGCTGGCGACTATGGGGTAAAGAATATAAGTGAATTGGGCATAAGCAGATACGACATAGAGAGGATGGTCGATGAGCATAAAGATGCCAAGGCCACGAAGTTCAATGGATCAAAGGTGTCCTCTATAGAGTTAAGTATAGATGTGGCCCTTCACCAGGCCATTAGAAACTCTTATCCTGTAGCAAGTATAAAAGGTCTCGTGAGAAGTATGATAAAGAAAATAGAGTCTGGTGAGGGTATAAATGTACCAGATAACTACTATGACTTCATTAATACCAGAATAGATAAAAGACTCGAAGAACGCTTAAAAATAGAAGTAGAGCAGAAGAGGGTCGAGAAAAAAGACAGGGTCGAAAGAGAGAGAACCCTCATGATGGAGAAGTCCGCCGTTATGCTTCAAAGTATCAAAAGAAATAACCCAGCAGAGTACGAGTGTATACGCCGAGAAGCAGAATCAAGAGTCTGGAAGGATAATGAGTCTCCCGAGCAGTGTGAGCTTATCGAAGACTTTAGCAAGTTCGCCGTTAACCAGGAAATGGTGCAGGTTGTGTACGAAGATGTGATAAATGGGAACGCTGATAGACTCAGGAGCGAGGAGAAGAAAAGACCACTTGTTATTCAGTAACAAACCCCTCTCACTTTAGAGGTATGTTTCGAACTCATACAACTTTAGAGGTATAAAAAGCCATGACACCGATCACTTTAGAGGTATAAGGTCATACCTGGCCAAAAAAACAAACAAAAAACATCTAATGTATAGCTAAATGAGGCCAATCTGCCACCAAGGTGATCACAATTCATACCTTGAAAATGAGAACGTGATCATAACATTTTTTTGTTACAACCACGCTTTTGGCTTTACTAATGATTTGTGGACAGATTTCTCTTAAAGAACTCTTTTATTTGATCTTCTGAGGAGAGCTTATCGAAATCATCATCATTTGAGTCAACTGCATTTGATATGGCCTCACAGGCTAGATCCAGCGCTGCCCTTATGACAGTATTTCCTGTCACTCTGATGTTCTTTCCTCTTTGGTGCCTCTGTACGTCTTTAGCGAATACAGATATCATGTCGTTTTGCTCAGTCGTTATGCGTGCCATCTTATTCTCTAATTCATTACTGCCTGTATATACCCGAGGCTGCACGGATTCTACTGGTCCCCTGGTCTCTTTCCTAACTTCAGCTCTCTGCGCGTTTCTTTTATCATTACTGACTTCTTTCTTTTTTTCGTCTTTGAATCTTCTTGATCCCGTATCAAATAAATCTTCCATAACCTCTCCCCTCATTATGCTCTTGTTTCTTGGGTGGATGCATCTTCTTGTGCATCGATCTCTTTGATCCTTCTCACAACTTCCTCAACAAGCATTATGTACTCTTTGTGACCCCTATCGGAGGGCTTTGTGATATCGAATATTGTCTTTTGCTTACTGGCCAAGTAGTTAAACTTGGAGCTAACAGGGATAAACGTATCAAAGAAGTAAACGCCTTCCTCATTTGCTATAGACTGAGCGAGCTCTATGGCCCTGAAAGAGTCCTTGGGCCTTTTGTCCATCAAACTTACAAAAACTCCTAGGTTCTTTAAGTAAGGATTGAGGGACTCTATTTTTTTACATATCCTAACCGTGTCCTCTATCGAACTGATACTCAGGTCGTTTGCTTGTATAGGGGTGAGGCTGTAATCACTGGCATTTAGTGAGTTAATCGTCATCACGCCAAGCGATGGGGCATTATCGATCAACAAAATATCGAACATTTCATGCATCTTGCTTTCAGACAAACACTCTTTTAGAACGTGATATCCCCCACCGTCCATTTGAGATAGTGCAACCTCAACATTATATGGCATACCCTTTTTATTTTCTTTTTCACTAGGAACGATGTAGAGATTTTTTCTAGTAGTTTCCCTTATGACGCTTTCTATAGGGTCGCCATTGATTATGACCTGACATATACCTGGAGGACTTCCCTCCTCTTTCCAAATGGGGCCAATCGTAGACAGGGTCGCATTTGCCTGAGTAGTATCGAAGTCAATTATGCAAGTTTTGAATCCAAGGTCAGCAAACCTTGAGGCTATATGGACTGTTGAGGTTGTCTTCCCTACGCCGCCCTTTTTGCCAACTATTGATATAACTCTCATATAACCTCTCCATGGTTTATAGTCTAAAATATTTAAACATATTAACTCTTAAACTCTAAAACATGTCAAGGCTGAAAGTTTAAAGGTTTGAATGTTTAACAGATTGAATGTTTAAAAGATTGAATGTTTGAAAGTTTAAATGTTTGAAAGTTTAAATGTTTGAAAGTTTAAAGGTTTGAATGTTTAACAGATTGAATGTTTGAAAGTTTAAATGTTTAAAAGATTGAATGTTTCAAAGATTGAATGTTTGAAAGTTTAA